>Ga0207420_1001620_pt1 | contig 13055 bp, 23 predicted proteins | sample ThiBio_inoc_biof_FD_183941 | JGI IMG/M metagenome (GOLD analysis project Ga0207420, IMG submission 183941) | Wastewater bioreactor microbial communities from Cape Town, South Africa - Thiocy_inoc_biof (SPAdes) | ecosystem: Engineered > Bioremediation > Thiocyanate > Unclassified | place: South...
TCCATGATGAAAGACGGCTCGGAACTCAGTTCGGCGCGCAAGCCATCTACTTCGATTTCACTGATCTTGCGTTTGATGCAATTCATTCGTGCTCTCCTTGAGGAAAAAAAGGGAGCACGCCCCCTGAGGGAGTCGTAACTCCCCATGGGGTGGTTGAAGTGCTGCTATGGAATTCCAGGTCTTGCGACCCGCCGTTTTCAGGAACTGAACGACATTACTGTTGCCGGAGACTAGACCTGCATCGCAGTTCCGGTTTCTTCTTCGATCAAGGCCCTATCAATCTTCATGAGCAAAGACTGGATTCTCGGAATACCAAAATCCTGTTCCTTGAAAGACAAACCCGCCTGCCTTGATTTCACGTATGCGTCTTGCTTGATGGCAAGCAGCGCATACAGGGATTCGACAAGCAAACTCGTTTCCGGGTTGTCAAAATCGACATTCATCAAGAAAATTCTCCTTCAATCTGGGTAGCGCACCGATGGGCTGTACTACCGATGGGGGTTATGTAAAACTGGAATTTGATCCAGTCGCAGATATTGAGATGAGGACACCATGAAGCTGGAATTGATCCAAGGTGGCCGAGACAGGCTTGAGGAGGATGCACTTCGTGCAATCTGGCTTGGCTCAGAGGCTGAATCACGCGCAGCCCTGCTTCGCCTTGAAAGACCTGCCAACGGCGCTCTCAGTCTGGTTACTCGCGATTCGACTGCCGAACCACAAGCTCCTGCTCCAGAAAGCGAATGATCCTTCTGGCATCGCTTCTGACCTCGGGGTTCTGAATCCCTCGATCAAGAAGTTTTCTCGTGTCATCCAGCCTTCGCTGAATTTCAGCCTGGTTAGCCTCATCCAGGAAGCGAAGGAAGCCTCTCCAGAATTCCTTGTCCACTGTGCTCTCCTTAAAAAAAGGGAGCACGCCCCCTGAGGGAGTCGTAACTCCCCATGGGGTTGTTGAATTACTGCTATTGAATTCCAGGTCTTGCGACCCGCCGTTTTCAGGAACTGAACGGCATTCAAGGGCGATGCGTAACGCGCATCGGTCGGGCTGTAACTGACAGCCAGCAGTGGAACACTTCAAAGGCCGGTGCCTTTCTCCAGCGCGCCGGCGTCGATGCCTGCGCGTTCGAGAAAAGCCCCCGGAGGGGGCAAGGATGAGGTTCAGAAGAGACGTAACTGACCAGCCTCTTCCAGATACCAGCAAGGGACCAGACCGATATCCACTTCGCTTTCGGAGTGTGAACCGATCTCAGAAACACCGCATTCCGTCGTGGGCGAATTACAGCAGCCCAATGCGCTTCCTTCGTCTGCATGGACAGTGCCGCATCCATCGCACCGGTATGCCGGGCCGGTATAGAGGTAGCTCAGAGGGTTTGCCATGAGAATTTCTCCTCGGGCAACGCAACCCGTTGAGCAAGCTCGCCCAGCGCCAGCCACTCCTCGTGACTCCGATTCCGGTGCAGATACTCATCCAGGAGCCGGATCGCCAGGCGGGTATTCTCGGAATCGAGAGCACCCTGCAGCCTGACCAACCGAAGACTCCGTCCAGCGTCAGCGAATGCCATGAGCAATTCACCCAGAGCTTCGCCACCGCTGCAGCTTCCCAGCCGCCGGATGGTGTCGGTGGCTTCCTGGAGAAGATCCGCGTCGTTCGATTGTCCAGTCATGATCAATCTCCCGACTTCAAGTGCCACTGCTGCTCCTTGGCATCGAAGGAGTATCCCAGGGTCTTCAGCATGTCTCGCTGACGCCGGAACATCGCGCGATCGACCGTGGGATCGAGCTTGATCGGCTTTGACTCCCAGGCAAGTTCAGCGAGTTCAGGTCCAAGCACCTCAAGCAATTCGCGGTACTTCGGATCCTGCGGAGCATCCTCGTTCACCACGGCAGCCGGAACCGGTACAGCAGACTCGCCGGGAACCCGAGCAGGCTGGATGTCCGTCATGATTGGATCCGGCTCACTCGGCGCGGCTTCCTGTTCGCCTTCAACTGCTTCCGACAGATTGATGCCAACCAGCTTCGCCCGAATGTCGGTCGTTGACTTTCCGCGCCATACATACGAGCTCAGGTAAAACCGCTCTACCGAGAATTCTCCCTCGTAGCGGCCTTCCGCAAACTGATCGAGGATGGGCTCCTTGACCTTGAAGTCGCCTTCGGGGGTTGCCAGATCGCCGACGCAGAATTTGCCGTTGGCACCTTTGATTTCCTTGATGACAAGGGTTCCAGAGAGTTTGATCATGTTCATGCTCCTTGATGAATTGAAGGGAGCACGCCCCCGAGGGAGTCGTAACTCCCCATGGGGTGGTTGATGTACTGCGATGGAATTCCAGGTCTTGCGACCCGCCGTTTTCAGGAACTGAGCGGCATTCGACTTACGGATACGACTTCTGGGTCCACGTGCCGCTCGCGAGCGCTGCTTCTGCTGCTTGCCGGGTGTGGTAATACTCCTCGCTCTCGCGAGAAACGGGTCCATCGTCATCACTGAAGGTGCCGATGTAGAACCCCGCATGTGACTGCAAAACTTGCAGAGGCAATTCAACACTGCACCAGTGCAATGCCAAGACTCCAGTATTGCTATTCGACATTTCGCTGCCCTTTCAAAGAACTGACAGGCGCGTTGCCCAAACGGGCACGCCCGCATGGGTTGAGATGAATTGAATCCCTGGCCAGGTGGCCATTCCGTTTGCAGGGACTGAACGGTTTGCGATGCGTAACGCGCATCGGACGGGCTGAAACTGTCAGCCAACAGTGAACGCTGTATCCAGGTTTGCCTGAAACCTGGATACCCCGCTCGCGGGGTATGGTGTGTGCAGTGCGATGAAACCCCTGGTCAACTCTTCCAGTTCAGATCGGAAGCGACGCGCCGCACTGAGGGGCTCGGCGCGGATTTGAATGCGGCATGCCGCAAAAGCCGTGACCGTTCTGGCCGTCACAACCCGTGGAATCGACGAAGCCCAAAGGGCTTGCCCGATTCAACTCGGGTAAGCCCTCTGGATGGAGGTGTGTGGAAGACGGATATTCGGTCCGTCTCAGGGATGAGGTGAGCAGATGGGGAAGCATCTGTCGCCAATGTAACCCCCGGGTACCTGGGGAGGTAAGACCCGATCCGGTTCGAGGGGCTGCCCGGACTCAATGCCAGTGCTTAGGGCACCAAACCTGCTGTACTCAGCAAACGAGAAACCGAGATATTCACCGAAGGCCTGGGCCTTGGGTGAAAACCCCAACAGGGGGTTTTCAGGGTCTACATACTATCTGATCAGGCCGAGCAGCTTCGCAAGAAACTCCAAGGCATTCTGGTTGACGATAAGCACGCTGAAAATCGTTACAAGCCAGAGGGAAGTGAACTTCTTGTCCAGTTTGGTGATTGCCAAATTGGTGGCAAGACCCGTGGCCTTGATGTCGCCTTCCAAACGGGCGATATCAGCCTTGGTGGCAAGCTGATCTTTCAACTCGATTTTCAATTCTTCCTTGGCCTCCAGCTTGCGCTGTGTGACCAGTTCGTACGTTCGTTCCTCAATATGAGTCAAGGTGGATTCGATTGCCTTGGTCAGCTCAATCGCATCTTCCCGACCAAATTTACGGACGAAGACATCGAAGACTTCAATCGGAAGGTTCATGTTCGCCATTATAGTCTCCTAGGCCATGGACGCAGCGAGCGCAACAGCCTGAGAAACCATGACACACAGCGTCATCAGCTTGAGATCGAATACAACATTCAAAACAGCTTCTTTCATGATGGACTCCTAGCTTTCAAATATGAAAACCAAGGGAGTCCACGCCCCAGACCAGGGGAGGAAGGATCTCCCCGGTCGGGTGTGGTAGTCAGCAGGCGGTTATTCGCCGCCGGCCGCTGCTAAGGCTTCTTCATCGCTGGCAAGAGTCGGCAACATCACCGGACTCCCATCAACCCAGGCCTTCGCGATCTTGAGCAAACGCCCTTTGATCATCACGCCTGTATCGCCCTTCTTGTGGTACTGCGTGTCCTTCTCGTAAGAGAACACTTCCGGATACACATCACCCAGCTTGAACTGGATCATGATTTTCCGTTTCTCGTCGCCATGCGGCTTGAGCATCTCAATCGCCTTGATTGCTTCCTGGCCGTAAACGCGAACATCGAATCGCGTGTAGTCAGGTTTGATTGAACCGTCTGCGCTCCATTCCCCGCGAAGTGCCGAGATTGAACACGCGAGGAATTCGTCACCCTTGCGCGGTTTCACAAGACGAACGCGATTGAGGTAGCCGAGGCCGGTTACGTGAAGGTCATAGAACTTGGATTCAGACATGGTGCTCTCCTTGAAGAAAAAAAGAGGGAGCACGCCCCCTGAGGGAGTCGTAACTCCCCATGGGGTGGTTGAAGTACTGCTATGAAATTCCAGGTCTTGCGACCCGCCGTTTTCAGGAACTGAACGGCATTAAAGGGCGATGCGTAACGGGCATCGGACGGGCTGAAACTGACAGCCAGCAGTGGAACACCGTCAAGGCTGGAGCCTTTCTCCAACACGCTTCAGCGCGTTCGAGAAAGCCCCCAGAGGAGCTCTCAGTGTTTATCGATGATTCGTCGTTCTATGTTTCCGATCCGACCATTTCACATAAAGAAACAGGCCTAGACCGATAGCATAGGACAACCCCATCAGCACCCATGCTGGATCAAGTTTACTCATCGTGATCTCCATTGAGAATCATGAGCCCGTAGACAACAAGATTCAGGAAAATAAGCGCTGACCCAACCAGGAAAAGCGGGTTACGCTCTACCAAACCAGTGTAGCCGATCAGTCCAAATTGAGCGATAGCTACAATCTTGACGATTTCGGCAATGTACTTACGTTGTTCTGCATTCAAATTAAAGACCCCCACAAGGAATAGCGGAGATCCAATCCCGGCGCGGGTGAGAATCACCCGCTGGGTTGAGAATTACTGCAATGAAATCCCGAGTTATTCAACTCGCCGTTTTCAGGGACTGAACGGCATTCAAAAGGCGTCTTTCGACAAAGGGCTGCACCTTACGGGTGCAATACGGGCTGCGAGAGCCAACAAACCAGATTCAAGATTTACAAAAAAACCTAAGGGTGTCAATACGGGTTCAAGCGTCCATGGTGTCGACCAACAGCTGACCGCGCTTGCGCAAGGCCTCGATGTCCTTCGCAAGATCCGCAGGGGTCAGTTCGCGGACGTGGACCCAGGCTTCATCGAAGTCGATGCGCTCGGCCGCCAGTTCGTCTGGGTGCTCAGTCGGGATCGGGACAACCCTCTCGATCTCGATACACCGCATCCAACCGTCGGTGCCCAACACCTCCACCATGCCAAATTCCGCGTGCATGGCCAGAGAACCGACCGGACATTGAAACCCTGAGAGACTCACGACATTGCTCAATTCACACTCCTGAACTTATCCACATTTTCTGTGGATGATAACTGTTTTGAAACCTCGAAACCGCGATTTGATGTGGGGCCATCGAGCCCTGTTCACAAATTCAGCAATCGCTTAGTTCGGTACAACTGCCTGGATGCGATCCAGAACTTGAAACAGCGAGGTCATTCCGCTCAGCCAACCTGCACCATGAGCGCGTGGCCCCATGTCATGAACCTTCGAGTCCCACTGCATAGCCACCGTATCCAGCGTGCCAATTTCATCAACCAGGCCGATCTGCTTGGCCTCGGCCCCATCCCATACCTCGCCAGTTGCGTAATCAACGCCCTTTACGATCTTCTTGCCGCGAGCGGCCTGGAGCTCGGACTTGAATCGCTCTCCCATCTTCGAGACCATCTCCTGCGCCTTCCGGTCGGCTTCGGGTGTCATCGGTGCGAACGGATTGAGCATAGCTTTCAGGTTTCCTGATGCGTATATGCGCTGACGCACATCGAGCTTCTCCAGCGCCTTGTGGAAATCCCAGCCTGCGATAACCGCACCAACCGACCCTACCAGCGAATAGTTCGCCGCGTAGATCTTGTCAGCGTGAAGCGCCACCATATACGCAGCAGACGCACCGATGTTGTTGATGACTGCAACGATTGGCTTGGGATACTTCTTCTTGTAGGCCTTGATCGCCTGGTAAATCCTCTCAGACTCGACCGGCGCACCGCCCGGACTGTCGATACTCAATACGATCGCCTTCACGTTGTCCGCTTCGAACGCGGTCTTGAGCAAGGGCACCACTTGGTCAGCCGAAGCTGTCGCACCCGACATGATTTCACCGTCGATGTGTATCACGGCCGTTGTCTCGCTGTTGGGCAGTCTCGCCCAGCCCAGCTGTTTCGCGACAGCGAATACATAGAGTGTGAAGAACAATGCGGCCGCTCCTACCAGCAGGGTCCGTTTGACCAGTTTCCACTTGCGTTCGGATTGTCTTTCTCTCAGCACATCCCGGATGAGTTCATCCGAGACTACTTTGTGAAGATCGTTCTCGGTAATGGCTTGTTCTTTCATAAAATCACTTTCCTTGCGAGTAGTTCAATTTAGTGGATCAGGAAAACTCAAACGGACTGCGACTGCTGCTGCATTGAAATGTCTGTTGCTCAGGACAAAAACCACCCAGCAACGCTCGTGACGCCGATAGACGCGCTGCAATCCGGTCGTTCTCCGAATCAGGGATTCCACCGCTCGGACATCTCTCTCGTAGACCGACCCCGCGCGTTTCCACCAGCTCTGATCGAGATCGTCATGGAAAACCCGTATGACGCGAGCGCTGCGATCTAACTTGTAGATCGGTTGATGTTTCATTTCGTTGGCCATGCGAAGTACCTGCACTCGGGAAACCGATTGCATCCCACGAAGGCCCTCCCGCTGCCCTGAAGCGTCTTCGCGACCAGCAAGCCCTTGTTGCACGCCGGACACGACTCTCCCGCTTTCGCGGTACCGGCCGGCTCCCGCGCCGGTGGGCGCTCTCTCCGTGCGGATGTACCTTGCACGTCGTCGGGTCGAACGCCGGGCTTACCCGCATCGTCGGGCTGGGTGTGCCTGCATTCCGGATAGCCCGTGCAGCCCCAGAAAGGCCCCCTGGGTCCGTTTACCCGGCGCAGCGGCATCTGGCACTTCGGACACGGGTAGTGTGGGCCCGTGCTGTCCCCTGCAACCGAGGCGGTACTGCGCGCCCCTGGCTTGCCGTCGAGATCGGGAAGTGTCGCCCTGCACCCCTCCTGGTAGGCCGTACACCCCCAGAAGTAGCCCTTGCTCCCCTTGAGCCTGCGCATAGGTTTACCGCAGGCCGGGCACGCCACGAAGTGGGCATCGTTCTTCGTGTCCTTGCCATCCGGTTTCACGGACAGGCACATGCTGCCGGCCTGCCCCCTGATTCCATCGATGACCTGCTCCAGCCACTGGCCGAGGCTTTGCTCGAATTGCGACAACTCAATCTCGCCTTTTTCGATCTGACCCAGACGGTCCTCCCACTGGGCGGTCAGGACGGGATCGGCAATCTCCGGCGCGACCTTTTCAATCAATCCAATCAAGGCGTCAGCCTTATCGGTCGGAAGCAGATCCTTCTTCCTGGCGACGATGTAATCCCGCTTGAACAGCCCCTCGATGATGGCAGCGCGCGTGGCATCGGTACCGATGCCCGCCTTCTCCTTGTTCTTCATCACAGCCTTCCAGCGTGGATCCTCGATCTCCTTGTCGATGGATTCCATCGCGGCAAGCAACGTGCCTTCCGTATAGCGCTTAGGAGGGCTTGTCTTGCGAGTGGCGACCTCGCACTTCAGATTGTGCGCGGCATCGTCCCGTAGCACGTCAGGCAACGGCCCCGACTCGGGATCTGCGTCCTCGCCGGCGTCGGGTTTCGACGCGCGCTCGGGTTCGAGCGCGCGCCACCCAAGGACTCTGGGTATCTTTCCGGAGACCCGGAACCATTCGTTTTCGCACACCACGAGGATGGTCGTCTTGAGGTACAGATGACTGCCCAGGAACTGCGCGAGATAACGCCTGCACACCATGTCGTAGACGGTCTTCTCGTCCTTCGTCATCGATGACCGATCAACACCGGGATGTTGCGTCGGGATGATCGCGTGGTGAGCCGTGATCTTGCCGTCATTGAATGCGCGTCCCGAGAACGAGCCCGCGATCGACCGGCGGGCATGATCGACGCTCTCCCGCAGTTCGGGATTCCCGCTCTGGATCGCATCCAGCACAGCCCCGGTCTCAGCCATCATCGATGAGGGCAGATACTCGCAGTCGGTCCTGGGATAGGTCGTGGCCTTGTGTTTCTCGTACAGCGCCTGCGCCGCATCGAGCACGGCCTTGGCCTTCATCCCGAACCGCGCCGAGGCCTCGCGCTGGAGGGAGCCAAGGCTATACGGCAGCGGAGCCAGCTCGCGTTCTTCAACGGTCTCGACCGACTCGACACATCCCGTTCTGCCGGAAACTTTCTTCGCAACAACCTCGACCCTCGCGCGATCCGTCGCGAGTCCATCCTTATCCAGCAAGGACTCATTCGGAAGCCAGGTCATGGAGACCGGCTGTCCCCCCAGCTCGAAGACACTGCTCAACTGATAGTGCGTAACGGGCCGGAAGCAGGCGATTGCTCGTTCTCGCCGCACGATCAGGGCCAGCACCGGGGTCTGGACTCGTCCGCAGTGCAATGTCCCTTCCTTGCCGCCCGTCCCGAAGGCCTTGGTCAGGGCCATGGTCAGATTCATCCCGGCCAGCCAGTCGGCATGGCTCCTGCCCATGCCCGAGAAGTACATGGGCAGCGTACGACCTCCGGGAAGGAGCTTGCCCAGCGCCTTCCGGATCGAGGCATCGTCGAACGCGGACAGCCACAGCCGGCTGACCTTGCCGGTGTACTTCGCCATCTGCATCAGCTCCCGTGCGATGACTTCGCCCTCGCGATCCGCATCGGTCGCGATCACAACTTCATCAGCCTGCTTCAACAACCTGACAACGGTCCGGTATTGATCCTTGGTCCTGTCCTGCGGAACCAGCACCCATGTCCGGGGCAGGACCGGCAGCAGATCGATGTCCCAGGATTTCAGTGCCGGTTCGTAGTGCTCAGGTTTGGCCAACTCGACGAGATGGCCGATGGCCCAGGTAACGACCGTATCGTTACCAGTAATGCACCCGTCGCCGCGCTTGACCACGCCCAAATGCGGCGCGATCTCGCGCGCCTGGGAGGGCTTTTCACAGAGGAACAGCTTCATGATGTGCCAGTCTGTTCCGCTGCCGGATCAAGACGCCCAACCTGGTCGGATATCGCGCTTCCCGCATGGAGCCAATTCAGCAGAGTCGGGTTTGTCAGGGCTCTCATGAGTACCAGCACGGTGCTGCGTGCATCGATATCGCACTGTCGAAACAGTTCGATAAACGACTCCTCGCTCACGTCGTTCTTGATGGGAAAGATGGACATGAATCAGCTCGTAGGCCTGCCATTCAAGAACCACAGCATCATGGCCAGATTGGCGATATCCACCTCCTGGCCCTTGGCCAAAGGAATGGCAGCGCCTTGTGCGAGGAGGGCATTCCAGATCTTGATACTCGACTCTGGCTTGTCCCAGCCAGTCCAGCCTTCCTCGGCTTTCTCGGTTAGCCTCGCCTTCATACAGGTGGCAAACAGGTCTACTGCCTCATTCAGCCTGGAAATTTCCTGCTTCACCCAGGCAGGATCAGGTGCTGCACCTTCCCAATTCTTGTCGATCATCTGCTGAGCACCTCGTAGTCAGTCCAGACTTCGCGTATTGCATCCTCGACAACCAGGCGAGGATGAACACCCTCGTATCCTTCGGGTCTTCCAATCCGAACAAGAACCCCATCGCCTTCAAGAACAGCAAGTGCCCCATCTACGACGCTGAGATAGTCCTCCCACCGGTGGTCATTGCCCTGCACATCAGATTGCCCATCAGGCTTGTCGCCGAACGAAGACGCGAGCGCGCGTGCAAGGCCCTCACGTATTCCGGGGCTACTCATTACCACGCTGCTCCACGAGGCTCTTGAATTCCGCCCCGGCGGAGAACTTCGGGACGCGTGCAGCCCGAATCGTGATGGGCTCAGTTGTTCCCGGTTTCCTCCCTTGGCGTTCGGCACGTTCGTAACTTCCAAACTTGCCGAATCCAACAAGCGACACTTCGCCTCCCCTTGCAACTTCCTTCATGACGGACGCTGTATAGGCACCCAGCAGCTTCTCAGCCACGTTCTTGGTGACGCCTGCACTCTCGGCCATGGCCGTAATCAGTTCCTTGCGATTCATCACTTCTCCAATCAGTGAGGGTGGCGCTTGCCCGATATCACCAGGATGGCACTGCCAAGGAGCACGCCTTCCTGCTTCAACTCGACCCGGATCCGCGTGGGCAGACCAGGCGGAGATCGTCGGCCAATCCTGGTGGCGCTGAATGCGTAACCGTGAAACATCCCGGCCCCAACACCTCGTGTTGAGGCCTCCTCAGCAATGGATGTCATCGCAGCTGTCAGCATTCCTTCCTCTTCCAGACTCGGATGTCTCATGGGCAAGCCCCTGGCATAAATATCGAACATGCACATTGATCGCCAATCAAGTCATATTCAACGAAGATGGCTTCAATTAGCGTGCATTACTCCGTCTCTGCAGCCTTGGGCTTGAACTTGACCTGCTCCAGGCGCGCGAGGGAAAGGTAGACCTCATCTGCATTGAGCTGCATGGACTTGCGAACTTCACCGCTCTCCTTGTCCGTCCATTCCTGCTCGACCAAACGCCCTGCCACATGCACCCGGGCACCCTTACGCAGGTGAGCGGCAACATCCTCACCCCGGCGATCCCAGACCGATGCGTTCATCCAGAACCCACCGGACTGCTCGAACCCACCCTGACCATCCGGTTTGTATTCGTCCAGGAACAGGCGAATCTCGGCGACCTTCCGTTCCTCGCCTTTAACCATCACGGTTTTAAGGATCGGGTTGTCCCCCAGGTTGCCAGTACCGCGAAACTCGTTGCTCATATCATTCCCCTATGAAAACGCCCGAAGCGGGCAGAACTGGACGGAAACGGCCGTCCGCCGGTAAATGGCGAGGGTTCACCCCCATGGTTAAGATTGGATTTCCACACCCCATCATCAACCTCGAAAGGAACCCTCATAGAACAAGCGCAATACCTCCAACTCGTTCAGGCCATCGAAGACCTGCGCACCGTCGTCGAGGAACTGATGGATCGACATTCGGCGGAGTTCAACATCGAGCACGACGATAAAGTGCGCATACTCAGGCTACTTCGTGGAGTAAGTTTCGAAGCGTCGTAAGCGCCGCAGAGGCTGGCTCCAGCGCCTCGCACTGCTTTGCCAGCTGATGCATTTCATGCGCCCTTGAAATGATCCAGGTGTGGTGATACCTGGTCGTGCCCAGCACCGGTGCCTTGGCCTGCATCCATTGGTCGAAGCCCTGGAAGTGCTCGGACAGATACATTGCAATGTACATTTCCAGATTGCTTCGCGCCGTCGAATCCTCGCTGTATCGTTCGACCAGAACCTCGTCTGACTCCGATCTGTTGTACGGCTGCTTCGCCGAGACTCCTACGCCTTGTTCACGCAATGCGACTGACAATTCATAGAACGTATCCATATTGCTCACCCCTCAACTGATATCGGGTTCCACTTGATCAAACCGATGGCGGCATCATCCTAATCAATGCGCCTTCAGCAGCCGGTTCTGGTCGCGCACCAGCTCCATCACGCTCAACCCTGGCCGCAGGTCTTCGGTCATCGGCACCCTGGCAAGAACCTTCCGCAGTCCCCTCCTGAGCAGCCGATACCGGCTCGGCGTGTTCTTCACATCCCCAACACGGAAATCCAGGATGCCTTCGTCCGCCAGGACAAACGCGAACTTGTAGATCGTCGTGTACCGCACAGCAAACCCGATGTCCTCGGCGATCTTGCGGACACTGCCCTCGATCCACCGTTCGAGCCCACCCTGGTCGATCAGGTACCAGACCAGCGTGGCAGCGCCCAGCCTCCGGTCGAGCGCGTAGTAGAGCCTGGCAAAGAACGCAGGCGTCAGCGCGAACTCGTCATCGGACAGGGCGGGAACCAGATCGCGGCCCGCTTGGTAAGCACCGGACTTCCGGATCGCCGGCAGCACCTCGGTCGTCACCCAGCGCTTGAACCGCTTCGCCTTCGGCTTGCTGCTGCCGAAGATCAGGGCGTACAGGCCGGATTCGTTGACGAATGTCTTGTTAGGATTGCCACGAATACCGTCGCGTATGGCGATGGTATTCCGATCCTCATTGTCCACATGATCTGCCACAGCATCCCGAGGATTCACATACCCCAGCGCCTTGCACACATCATTGGCATTGAACCAGGGCATGTCGCCCTCCATGACGACCCGCACATTCTCGCCTTCGAACCCGAACTGACTCAGCGACTGGGTAATGCCTGCATCCTGCTTCATTCCTCACTCCCCTCCAGCAGTGCATTGGCAAGGTTCAGTGCTGTCCGTGCCGCCTTCTCCTTCGCATTCAGTAGTTGCGCCATCAGGTTGACCTCCTCGTAGTGCTCCCTTGCCGATGCATCCATGCGCTCCAGCATGGCCTTCATCCTGTCCCAGCTGACATGGACATGTTTCCTGGCCCCGTAGCTGCGCCACATCAGAAATCGCTGGCCTGTATCCTTGCGAGAATGCAGGTACAGATACCACTGGCTGCCAGGCATCCGCTTGGACTCCTGGGCAACCGCTTCCATGTCGCGAACCACCCGCTCCAGTGCGCGAGCATTTCTGTGTTGCCATTCGAGCACCCACTGGGACATCCCCTCGGACCCCCCCTTACCCTTAAAGGGCCTTTTGTCCATCGCGCTCGTTGACAAGCCGCTCATAGCAGTGACTGCTCCTGCTTCAGATCACTTCCATCACCGTCTGCTTTACCCTGCGCCACTTCCATCAATAGGCGCATCTCTGCCTCGCTCACATCCACCCTGCGGCGGCTGTGGCGCGGCCGAACTTCACCGGTAAAGATCGGTTGCGGCACTTCACCGAATATCCCGACAGCTGCCTCAACCCGCTTCCTGGCCTCATCATTGGCACCAGGGAGAAAATCACTACGCGACAATTGGCGCAGCTCCTCACGGAGGAGGTACTTCTGATAGGGCAGCGTTGATTCGAACAGCGCTCGGAT
>Ga0207420_1001623_pt1 | contig 13046 bp, 9 predicted proteins | sample ThiBio_inoc_biof_FD_183941 | JGI IMG/M metagenome (GOLD analysis project Ga0207420, IMG submission 183941) | Wastewater bioreactor microbial communities from Cape Town, South Africa - Thiocy_inoc_biof (SPAdes) | ecosystem: Engineered > Bioremediation > Thiocyanate > Unclassified | place: South...
CCCCAAAAGACTGATATATTGTTGCGATGGAGCTTTTGAAAGATTCGTCTTTTTCATTACCAAACAGGCTGCTGCCACCAAATTTATCTTTCAGGCCCTGGATAGCCCTCATCGCTTCATCGTAAGTAGCTACAAAAGAAGGCTGCCTGCTGGTAGCTTCAATTGTTAACGTCCGGTGATCATACCTGTCCAGTACATCCAGCGCGTATGTGTAATCGGTTAATACTTTGAGCAGGCCATTTGCCTCATCCGATGTGAGAGATTTTGATTCCAGCACATTGCCCAGCAATCGGACAGTTTGCTTTAAAGTATCCAGTTGCTGCGCCTGTTCGTTCAACCGCTTTTCATTGAGTGAATACCCTTTAATGAGATAGTCTTTCAGAATACTGTTGGCCCAGATACGAAATTGGGTACCTCGTTTTGAATTTATCCGATATCCGATAGAAATAATCAGATCCAGATTGTAATGCTCAAGCTGCCTGGTAACCTGTCTTTTACCTTCCTGCCGAACAGTTCGGAAAATCCGAACAGTTGAGCTTCTGTCCAATTCACTGGAACTGAATATATTTTTTATATGCTCGCTTATGTTGGCCTTACTGGAATCAAACAACTCAATGATCTGTGCCTGTGTCAGCCAAACCGTATCCTGATCCAGGGTAACATCGATGGAGGTCAGGCCATCAGGAGTTTGATATATGACAATAGTTCCGTTTTCCATGCCTTTCAGAAATACATAAAGTTAACTTAGTTGGCCGGTTTCTACGGGTGTTAGCTCCAGCAAACAGAAATTTGAACCGCTACCTCAGTCCTTACATCACATGCTGATATATCGCGAACAGTTTCCAGAACCGCATGCTGTGTTTAAAATCGAAGGGTTGTTTTTTGAAATCATTCAGCACAAGATCGATTTTATCTTCCTTCATTTCATAACGCCCCAGCATAATGGTGCGATCTGAGGTGTAAAGTCCGGTTTTGTGCTGACAAAGATGAATATTCTCCTGAGTCACTTCTTCGAAGATGAGCACATCGTGCAGTTGGTACTGGGGCAGTGATTCGTGGTGGGGTATATTGGGGTTGAACGTAAGCGCCATCATATTATGGTTATTCGCTTCGGGCAATACCAGGCGGGGAAAAGCAGCCCAGTCGTTGAAGGCCAGCTCCTGATAGCAGCATTTCACATATATGTTATCATTAATAAAAGGAACCTCGCGCAGCTGTAGTTTGATGATATGATTTTCGTCGGCTATCAGCTTATCGCCATTAAACTTCAGAATTTCATTAATAGTGAGGTGCTGCGAAATGAACTGGCCAACCGGTATGCAAAAATAATTGGCAATTTGCAGCATGGTTTCAATCCGGGGTTCGGCCCTTCCTTCTTCATAGGAGGAGATATTACCCCGGGTCAGGTTAAACAGATCGGCAAAGGCCTGTTGGCTCAAACCCTTTGTAGTGCGTATTTTCTTGATATTGGCCCCTATCTTGGTCATGATTGCAAAGATAGGTGTAATTTTTTTTATCTTCAATGCAAATATTTTTTGCATTTTGCTGTTTTTTTGTAGATTTGTTGTGTCAAGCTGAAACCAACGCGCATGAATTATATAGATACCATTGAAGATTTCGCCCTAAAGCTGAATTGCAGGATCATCTACAAGAATGAGCCGAACGGCATTCTGAAGATCGATAACCAGCCCGATGGCATCCATAACCTGATCATCGGCATCGCTCCCCCCATCCTGATCATGGAACAGTTCCTGTTTTCCTTCCGGGATGATAATATGGACATGTTTAAAAAGCTGCTGCAGAAAAACAGAGATACCATACACGGCGCCTTCGTGATCAATGAAGAAGGTGATAAGGTCCTGTTTCGTTATACCATGCAGCTGGGCAATATCGATTTTAATGAGTTTGAAGGCGCCCTCAATTCTCTGGGCCTGCTGCTGAGTGAATATTCACAACAGATCATCGATTTCTCTAAACAGTAATTAATAATAAAACGGCTATTATAAACCTATAAAAAATTATCAGTCATGAACATTTTCAAACGTCTCTTCAGAATCGGACAGGCTGAAATTCATGCCGCAGTAGATAAAATGGAAGACCCGGTCAAGATGACCGAGCAGGGTCTGCGCGAACTGCGGCAGGACCTGGCAGAAGCAACCGAAGCCTATGCACAGGTAAAAGCACTCGCTATCCGCACCGAGAATGACCAGGCCCACTGCCTGCAGGAGTCTACCAACTACGCAGAAAAAGCCATCCTGATCATGCAAAAAGCCCAGGCCGGCCAGGTTGATATGGTAAAGGCTGAACAGCTCGCCCGCGAAGCCCTTTCGCTTCGCAGAAGATTCTATACAGAATCGGAGGAGCTGGGTCTGCAGGTAGTAGCATTGCAGCAGTCATCGCGCGAAATGCTGCGCAATACTGAGATCCTGAAAGAGAACATGGAGAAATGGGAAAAAGAACTGCGCACACTGAAGGCAAAGGCTAAAGTGAGCAAAGCTACTGAACAGGTTAACAAACAGTTGGCACAACTGGATACCAATGGTACGGTGGCCATGCTGGAGCGCATGAAGGCCAAAGTAGAAGACCAGGAGGCCCTGTCGAAAGCCTATGGTGATATTGCCCGCGACAAAAACAGCCTGAAAGACGAATTAAACAGTATTTTGAAGGACGATTCCCTGTCGATCGAAAAAGATCTGAAAGCCATTAAAGAAAAACTGGGGATTTCCGAAAATCAGTAACTACTATGCTAATAAGTATCACCGACCTCTTATTCCACCCACTCAGTAATGCGATTATGACGGTTCTAGCCGGCATCACCGCTATCTACTGGATATTTACATTCATTGCCGGCGACCTGTTTGGCGATGCCGATGTAGATGCCGGGGTTGAAATGGATGGGGCCGATGTGGATACAGACACTGAAACAGATCTTGGCGACTCAGTAGGTGATAAATCGGCTTTCCAGAAAGCACTTGAATTTGTTAACATTGGAAAAGTGCCCTTTATGGTAGTTTATTCTACCTTCAAATTCATTGCCTGGATAGTCACACTCACTTCTTCCATCGCATTTGGACTGGCCAGCTGGGGCTGGAAATCGATCCTCATCCTGATTCCGGTTTTCATTGTAGCCTTTTTTATCACGCGGTATGCCACCAAACCACTCGTTAAAGTTTATCACGCTATGGGATACAATGGCGAAGAAGCACAGGAACTGCTGGGCAGAATAGCCCGCATGAAATCTACCATCTCCGGCAATACCATCGGCGCAGCCGAGGTGAAAGTGCAGAGCGATATTATACGCATCAATGTAAAAAGCAAAACGGGCGATACCATCCCCTATGATGCGGAAGTAATGATTGCCGACGAATCGGCTGATAAAAAGTTTTACCTGGTTGTACCGGAAATCAACCTTACCAACGTGGTGTAAAAACCATTTTCATAACAAGTCACTATTCACTTAAACCTTAAAACAAACATCAATCTATGGGAGCAATCGGCGGAATCAGCTTACTGCTTATTGGCGGCATTGTATTCATCTTATTTATCATCCTCTTTGCATTTGCTACTTTTTACAAAAAAATCCCCCAGGGCAAAGCCATTGTGCGTACCGGTGTGGGCGGCGGAAAAGTAGCCTTCAACAGAGGTATGTATGTGATCCCCATCCTGCATAAAATGGAGATCATGGATATTTCTGTAAAAAAACTGCAGATCGACCGGATGGAAAACGACGGCCTGATCTGTAAAGACAATATCCGCGCCGACATCAAAGTAGCCTTCTTTGTAAGGGTTAATAAAAATGTAGACGACGTATTGAACGTGGCACAAATCATTGGCACAGAAAGAGCCAGTGATGTAGATACCCTGCGCAACCTGTTTGAGGCCAAATTCTCCGAAGCGCTCAAAACCGTAGGTAAAAAATTCGACTTCATTGAACTCTATGAAGCGCGCCGCGAATTCAGAACCGAGATACTCGACATTATCGGTACCGACCTCAACGGATATATCCTCGACGACTGTGCCATCGACTACCTGGAACAAACGGAAGTAAAATTCCTTAGTCCCCAAAACATCCTCGACTCACAGGGTATCAAAAAGATTACAGAGCTCACTGCCGAGCAAAATGTGAAAGCCAACCTGATCAAACGTGAAGAGGAAAAAGTAATTAAAAAACAAAATGTGGAAGCCCGCGAAGCCATTCTTGAACTGGAGCGCCAGATGGCCGAAAAAGAAGAGAAACAACGCCGCGAGATCGACAACATAAAAGCCCGCGAACAGGCAGAAATCACCAAGGTTCGGGAAGAAGAGCGCCTGAGAGCAGAGACCGTACGCATCAGAACAGATGAGTCGCTCGCCATACAGGAAGAAAATAAACTGCGCCAGATCATCATTGCAGAGAAAAATAAACAACGCACCGATGCGGTAGAAACAGAACGTGTGGAAAAAGACCGTGCACTGGAAGCCACAGAGCGTGAAAAAATTGTAACCCTGGCACAGATAGAAAAAGAAAAGACACTGGAGGTAGAACGCAAAAACATCCAGGATGTAATCCGCGACCGGGTTCGTCTCGAAAAAGGTGTGGTAGAAGAACAGCAGGGTGTGAAAGACCTGGAAGCCTTCCGCGAGGTAGAACGCAATAAATCGGTTGGCATTACCAAGGCCAGCCAGCAGGCAGAAGAAAAACTGATCTATACTGTAAAAGCTGCAGAAGCAGAGAAAAAGGCGGCGGAAGAAAAAGCCAAACAGCTGATCATTGATGCAGAAGCTAAAAAAGAGGCGGCCGTGAAGGAAGCTGAAGCCCGGGCCCGCGAAGAGGCCACACTGGGTCTGTCTGAAGCAGAAGTAATGATGGCCAAAGCCGATGCTGCCGAAAGACAGGGTTCAGTAGATGCTACTGTAATAGAAAAAATTGCTGAAGCCAAACGTAAGGAAGGACTCACCCAGGCCGAAGTGACCAAAGAGAAAGCCCTGGCAGAAGCAGCCGGCATCGAAGAAAAAGCCGAAGCGATGAAAAAACTGGATGCTGTAGGTAAAGATCACGAAGAGTTTAAACTGCTGCTCAACAAAGAAAAAGACATAGCCCTGGCTCAGATCAATATCCAGAAAGATATTGCCGATGCACAGGCTGTAGTACTGGGCGATGCGCTGAAGTCTGCCAGGATTGATATCGTGGGCGGCGAAACGATGTTCTTCCAGAACATCATCAACCAGATATCAAACGCCAAAGGCTTTGACCGCCTGATCAATGAAAGCGAAAACGCTTCGCAGATCAAAACGGCACTGATTGGTGACGGCTCCAATAGCGGCGACCTGCTCGATCGTATCCGGGAATTTGCTGAGAAGTATAATATTTCAACGAACGATATCAAGAACCTGACCATTTCAAGCCTTATCCTGAAAATGCAGCAGAAAAGCTCAGAAGGCGACCGCTCTTCTTTGCTGAACCTGGCAAACCTGGCTAGCAGCCTCGGTATTTCCAACAAGAAGCTGTAAAAGATTGATATCTCCCATTGCCTCCTGCTGTTTTGGCAGGAGGCGATACCCTGATGAATCGTTTCGATTACCTGATGTATGCCTGCCCGACCCTGCACCCGCAAAGTCGTGGCACTGTTTTAGAACAGGCATTCATTCCGAAAGCATTTTTGAACAATGGCAGTTACTGAAAACAACAATACCGCTATACTGGATTCAGGCACCTATGAGATTATCCGTAACCGGCTGGAAGAGCAGCGCCTGCTTCTGGCACAACGCCTCGCAAAGCTGAATGCTGCGCGAAAAGAAATCTTCAACTCAAACGGATTTCAGCTGGTAGCCAATCAGCGAATCACCACGGCCAACAACGGAGTAGCCCGTGGCATCATGGCTTTTGGCGACCTGACCATCTTTGCCTATAACGTTCACTTCGGACTGCGCGAAGACATAAAGCTGAGCGATGTATTCAGCATTTATAAGTTTACGGAAGATCATTTTGAGCCACATCCGCTGACTCTTATTGAAGACGAAAACTTCATCACAGACTTTACCAACCTGTACAAGTATTACCGCGACTCCATTTTTGCACGTTTCACAAAAACGGAGAACTATCTGTACATGATCTTCCAGACCAGCAAAAATCCCGACGACCGTAAGGCGTTTAAATGGCTGATCAAAAACAACCAGCTGGTCTATATCGACGACCGCAGCATTCATGAAGTAAGAAAAGCACCCCAGCACGACTTTGAATGGATTAAAACAGACCTCAGTCACCGCCGCCTGGGTTTGCATCCGCATATTTCGGTACTCGACAAGGTCTTTATTGAAGCGCTCAATGGCGATATCACCTTCAAAATCGAAAACAATACCGACACGGGAAGAGGCATCTTCTCTGAGCCGGTACTCAACAGAGATCAGCAGCTCGATGATGCGGAGTATTACTATGCCGATCTCGGCAACCTGATCGCGATAAAAATCAAACCCTATCAGGAAGCGTTCCGCTCCTATATTTTCAACGTTCGCACCAAACAGGTATTACCCATCCCCACCCTGCTCGATGCAGGAATATTACTGCCCGATAGCCAGGGTGTTATTTTCCCTAATGGCTATTATCTGCAAAACGGAGAATACAAACTATTTGAGTCTGCCATTACCGAACTGGAATTCATCCGCAGCATTGCTTCGCCCAATGGCGAAGATTTTCTGTACGTGTTTTATCAGAAGACCAGCAATACCTATGTGCTGATGTCGTATAATATGATCGTGCAGCAGGTAGAGACGCCGATCGTCTGCAATGGCTTTACGGTATTCAACGATGGTACTCTTATCTATTTCCGCTCCGAAAACGAAGCGGTGAGGCATCACCAGGTACAAATCTGGCAAACACCCTATACCGTTACACTGAAAGAAAATACAGCCATGAACAATAATGTGCTGTACAAGATCGGCAACAAGGACATCGTGAGTGCGATGAGTGAAAGCCAGGAGGTAATACAGCTGCTGCAGAAAGAAGACAGCTACGAAGACCTCTATGAAGACATTCATAAGCGCACCAACGACATCATCGATTCTTATTTCTGGTTAAAAGATGAAGCAACTTTCAACCTGGCCGCTCCTCTGACCCATATCCGCGATATCGCCAGTACCGCTATTGATGAGTTTGCCAAGGTGCAGGCACAGCGCCAGCATGCAAAAGACACGCTGGTGGCCATGCAGAAGCGGGTAGACCAGCTGGTAGTTGATGTAAAAAATGCCACGATCACCTCGCTCGATCAGCTCGTTGAGTTGCTGGCGGCTACCCGCAGCATGCAGGGCGCTGTGATTGACCTGCAAAATGTACGTTATATCGATACAGCTGCTGTGAGTGCGCTTCGCGAAACCCTGCAGCAATACAACGCTTCACTCTCCGCAGGATACGGTTCAGTTCCTGCTTAAAGAAGAAGCGCTGGCACCCTACGAGGCTAAAGTAACAGAGCAGAAGAAAGCGGCCGCAGCAGTAACTAAAGTAATAGATGCACAGCCCATAGAAGAAGCGGTTAAAAACATCGCCGCGGGTCTGGAAATGCTTATAGACATCCTCAACAGCCTGAAGATTGAGGATACCACCCAGACTACCCGTATTGTAGAAAAGATATCACTCATCTTTGCTTCACTCAATGAAGTAAAAGCAGAGCTGGTACGTACCACTACCGCACTTCGCACACAGGAGCTCACGGGTGAGTTTCATGCACAGCTCACCCTGCTTGATCAGAGCATTGTCAACTTCCTCGATCTGTCCACCTCACCCGAAAAATGTGAAGATTATTTTACCCGGATCAGCATACAGGTAGAAGAGCTGGAAAGCAAGTTTGCCGATTTCGAAGAATTTGTACTGAAGATTGCCGACAAACGCGATGAGGTTATTAAGGCTTTCAATGGCAAAAAAGAAATGCTGGTTGCCCAGATCAACAAGCGAACTTCTTCGCTGGAGCAGATTGGCATGCGTGTGCTGAAGAATATTGAGAATAAAGCACAGGCTTTTTCTGATAAAGAAAGTATCTATGCTTTTTTCTCCACAGATCTCATGATCGACAAGGTGCGCAACCTGGCAGATGAGTTGAAAGGGCTGGGTGATGTTGCCAAAGCCGAAAATCTCGAAAACCTGGTAAAAGTTGCCCAGGAGACAGCTCTCCGCAACCTGAAAGACAAAACCGATCTGTTTGCCGACGGACAAAATATTATTTCGCTCGGTTCGTACAAATTTGTAGTGAATAAACAGGTGCTTGACCTCAGCATCGTTCGCCGCAATGACCGGTTATTTTATCACCTGATTGGCACCAGTTTTTATAAGGAAGTAAATGCCGATTCGCTTTACCAGCACCGGGCTATCTGGGAGCAGGAGCTGATCTCGGAAAACAATACGGTATACCGGTCTGAATACCTGGCTTACCAGGTCTTCGTGGAAAGTATGCAGCAAAACGATCAGTGGAGTTTTGAAGCATTCCTCAACGACCGTACCGAGCGCGACTATGCTGCCGCCTATCTGAAAGGTGTGCATAATACCGATGCAACAATGATCTACCAGGGCCTGAAAAAGCTACAGGAGGCCCTTGGCATTCTGCAATACCCGCCCGCAGTGCGTGTAGCGGCTCAGCTATTCTGGTTTGGTCTCGCGGAGGCATCCCGCACGCGGTTGCAGCAACTGATCAGTGCCGCTCACGCTATACAGGAGAGTTTTCCGCAAAGCGGCCGTGCTTCATTTGTAGAAAAAGAATTGTGTGCCCAGTTTCTGCAGTCAAAAACTGCATACCCCGCTGCAGATGCCAATGAAGTGGCCCACTACCTGTACCAGGAGTTTGCTACGGGAAAATTTTTTACCTGCAGCCAGCAGGCGCTTTCGCTCAAAAAAGCATTTCGTGAATACCTGCAGGCCCATAAAAGGAGCGAACTGTTTCTGCAGGAGGTGGACAATACCGGCTTTGACGTGACGGAACGCTTTTATATTGTTCAGAGCTGGGTGCAGGCTTTTCTGCAGACACAAGTAACCGATGCCGATGAGCAATACCTCGACGAAACCGTTTGCCTGTTGCTATTCAAAGACTATTCGTATCGGGAGAGAGCATCCGCGGATACACTGGAACTGACGGGAATAAAAGGTACACACCCGGTGATACAGGCCGGAGGAAAGTATTTACTGAATTATCATCGGTTTATTGAAAAACTACGCAGCTATACCAATACGATCGTGCCGGCATTCACTGCCTTCAATCAGTTAAAGGAACAGCTGGTACAAAATTACCGGCATCAATTAAAGATAAATGAGTTTGAACCCCGGGTATTGAGCTCCTTTGTACGCAATCGCCTTATCAACGAAGTCTATTTTCCGTTGATTGGCTCCAACCTCGCCAAACAGATTGGTGCTGCCGGCGACGATAAGCGTACGGCACGTATGGGTATGCTGCTGCTGGTATCTCCTCCCGGCTATGGTAAAACAACCCTCATGGAATACCTGGCCAAAACCATGGGATTACATTTTGTGAAAATAAACGGTCCCACTATCGGCCACAACATCACTTCTATTGACCCGCAGGAAGCCACCACCTCCGGCGCGCGGGAGGAATTGAAAAAAATAAACCTCTCTTTCGAAATGGCCGACAACGTAATGTTGTATATCGATGACATACAGCATTGCAGTCCGGAGTTTTTACAAAAGTTCATTTCCCTGGCCGATGGTCAGCGTAAAATGGACGGCATTTTTGAAGGCGAAAGCAAAACCTATGACCTGCGCGGTAAACGTTTCTGTGTGGTAATGGCCGGTAACCCTTACACCGAAAGCGGTGAGCAGTTCAAAATTCCCGACATGCTTGCCAACCGTGCCGATGTATACAACCTGGGAGATGTAATTGGCAACTCAGACCTTCTTTTTAAACTAAGTCTGATCGAAAATGCCATCGCAGAAAACAGTTACCTGCAACGTATTGGCAACCGCAGCTTTGAAGATTTGTACAAACTGATCAACTATATTGAAACAGAAAGCGAGTTGCTGCCCGAGTTGGAAGGTAACTACAACCGCCAGGAAACAGATGATGCAGTTGCTGTATTAAAAAGTATTATCCGCATCCGCAATATCGTACTACTGGTCAATCAGCAATACATTGCCAGTGCTGCTATGAAGGATGCCTATCGCACCGAACCTGCTTTTAAGTTGCAGGGCTCTTACCGGAATATGAATAAGATGGCAGGCAAAGTGGTACCACTCATGAATCCCGAAGAGGTGGATACACTCATTCTTTCCCATTATGATGGCGAATCGCAGACACTCACCTCTGATGCAGAGGCCAACCTGCTAAGGCTGAAAGAAATTGCCGGTCTGCTAAAACCCGATGAAGCCACACGCTGGCAGCATATCAAAGAGGTATTTGTAAAAAACAATCGTTTTGGCCTGCTGAGCGAGACTGACACCTCGGGGCAAATGCTGATTCAGTTAAGTTCGTTTAATGAACATTTGGAAGCGATTGCAAAAGCGATCAGTAAGAAACAGATAAAGTAAAGAGGGGCTTTGCTTTTTGACAAAAGGGCCTGTTTTATGAAGAAGAAAATACAATTCACTGATTTCCGGAATTTATGTATAGCCAATAGTAGTAGCAAATATGTATCACAGATACTTGACATTATTTACAACGGCGATTGCATTTTTTACCCCGGTATTATTATGCCCCGGACACAAATGTCAAGCCTATATCGGCTTCGATTGGAAATCCAGAAAGATAACGAAAGTGCCGAAAATGAATTTCTTAACGACTATGAGAATACCGTGGTTGCAATGGAAAACAGTGAATCGGAAGAGATAGGAATCTGCAGCCTAATAACCGACCAGGAAAGTTATTTAGTTTTTTCGGAACCGGAAGAAGGTAAAATTGCAGGCATTATCAGAACGCAATATTCGGGCAGCATAGCCAACTGCGAAACTGACATTGATGAGTCAATCCGGCGCGGATACACCTCCGATGCAGAAAAATACACAAGCGGCATACTCGTAAGAGAATGGCAGCACTTGTAATGGCTATATATATGTTAGCTTTGCTGTGATATTTATGCGAATCTATCACACCTTAAAAATTGGAGAATACCATACAAATTACTGTGAGGATTACCTGATAAACTGCGAGATTGGTGATCAAAGAATATTATGTGCAGTAATGGATGGCTGCTCTGCGGGCACCGACAGCCATTTGGCTTCAACGCTCACTGGAAAAATTCTAAGAAAAATTTCTTCAGGACTTAGCCACAAAGAGTTTATTTCCAAAGAAACCCCCTCCCTGATTCAATTGATGGAAAGTGTAATAAGGCAATTGTTCAGCGAATTACACACCATTAAGAATACGCTCCTTCTGGAACGAGAGGAGCTTTTGAACACGCTGGTGATTGGTATCATTGATGCCCAAAAGCGTTGCGGTGAATTTTTATGTATCGGAGATGGGCTGATTTGCATCAACGGACAGTACTTTGAGTTTGAACAAAATGATCACCCCGATTATCTGGGCTATCACCTAGAAGAAGATTTTGAGAAATGGATGGAAAATCAGCAACAAAAGATATCTGTGGATAGCATTAACGATTTCAGCCTATCGACAGATGGGATCTTTACTTTTAAAAAATTTGATGGCGGAATATATGAGCCTCCCGGCAATATCGTCGACTACCTGCTTGTTGACAATACCGGTAGTGCTACAGAAATGATGCTTCACAAAAAGGTCTTAGATATTGAAACTGAATGGGGCTTAAAACCTTCCGACGATCTTGCTATTATAAGGGGGATTTTATAATTCGTGGTAACCTGTAAAATACCTGACAGCATACACAGAAAAGTCAGTAGGCGGTAATGGCACTTTTGAAGAAACATTACAGGTCATTTCATGGCTATACTTTACCTGTTTTAGTATGAGTACTACACTCCCGCCCCTGACCAATTCTTTCTATACTATTATTTTTTACGACCCCATTTATTCATCACCCAGTGATCAACACTCCACTTGCCAGGGCCAACAAGGAAAAAGATGGCAAACAGAAACAGAAACAACAGCGGATGCTCGCCTTCATAAATCTTCCCATTATGCACCGTATAAATAACACCGGCCATCGTGATCATAAGCAATGGGGTGACCCAGCGGGTAAATAAACCGAGCATCAGGCAAATGCCGCCCAGCAGCTCGATGAGCTTGGCTGCATAAGCTGAAAATACCGGTAAAGGAAACTTTTTACTGGTTAAGAAATCAATTAACCCACCGATCTGAAACAGCTCCCAGGAATACCGGAAAATCAGCCAGCCCGTTATAAACCGCACTATTGCAAGACCGTCCGGCCATACACCCGCTGAAGAAAATAGTTTTTTCATCTTTTTCCAGCAATGATAAACGACGGTCTGCCGGCACTGGTAAAACAGCTGTAAATTAAGTGTAACCAAATGTAAATTTTCACCAATTACATACATAAGTAACTGATTATGTATGCGCTGCAGACCAGTCATGCTTATGCCGGTGATCAGCAGATGCTATAAAACGATACATTTGATTCATGAAAAAGCGCTGGTTATACTGGGTTATACCTGCCCTGGTTCTTGTCTTAATCGGTTTTAAGGCCCGTAATGTAAATGACTGGTCATTTAGCCAGGCCAGTGAGCTTACGCGAATGCGGAATATCGCGCATCTCGCATTGCTCAGTAGCGGAGATGCCACATCGCGGGTGCTGCCGGTGCAGGAAGTTTCACCGGGCAGTTACCTGCTTCGTTTCGAAAAACCTTTTACCCCCGTAACCGATTCGCTGGTGAAGATGGTGGTCAATCAGCTGGGCAGTCAACGAGCCTATTCACTCGAGCTAAGAGATGCCAGTCGCCCGGACATACTCTACAGTTTTGTAGTATCGGAAGATAGCTCAAAGACTATTATACCCTGCCTCGATCGGCCGCTGCCACTGGGTCAGTATGAACTATTGATCCGCTTTCCGGTCGGCCAGTCCAAAGCCGGTTACCTGACCGGTGCAGGGGTACTCCTTATTTTACTCGCTGGCGGGTGGTTTCTTTTCAGCAGAAAGCCTGCTCC
>Ga0207420_1001637_pt1 | contig 12952 bp, 9 predicted proteins | sample ThiBio_inoc_biof_FD_183941 | JGI IMG/M metagenome (GOLD analysis project Ga0207420, IMG submission 183941) | Wastewater bioreactor microbial communities from Cape Town, South Africa - Thiocy_inoc_biof (SPAdes) | ecosystem: Engineered > Bioremediation > Thiocyanate > Unclassified | place: South...
CCATCGCCGTCGAGGCGCAGCCCCCCTTCCCCGGCGATCTCGCCACCGAAGAACGGCTGGCCGCGCTGATGCGCTGGAACGCGCTGGCCATGGTGGTGCGCGCCAATCTCGCGCATGGCGAGCTGGGCGGCCACATCGCCAGTTACGCCAGCGCGGCCGACCTGTTCGAGGTCGGGTTCAACCACTTCTTCCGCGGCGGCCCCGCCAACCAGGCGGACCTGGTGTTCTGCCAACCCCATTCCGCGCCCGGCGTCTACGCCCGCGCCTTCCTGGAAGGCCGGCTGGAGGAAGCCGATCTGGCGCACTACCGGCAGGAAATCACCGCGCGGGCGCGGGGCGCGCGCGGCCTGTCCAGCTACCCCCATCCCTGGCTTATGCCCGATTTCTGGCAGTTCCCCACCGGGTCGATGGGCATCGGCCCCATCAACGCCATCTACCAGGCGCGCTTCATGCGCTACCTGGCGCACCGCGGCTTGCTCGACACCACGGGCAGGAAGGTCTGGGGCATCTTCGGCGACGGCGAGATGGACGAACCCGAGAGCATGTCGGCCCTGACGCTGGCGGCCCGCGAGGGACTCGACAATCTCGTCTGGGTCGTGAACTGCAACCTCCAGCGGCTTGACGGTCCGGTGCGCGGCAACGGCCGCATCGTCGACGAGCTTGAGTCCCTGTTCGCGGGCGCCGGCTGGAACGTGATCAAGCTGCTGTGGGGCTCGGACTGGGACGGCCTGTTCGCTCGCGACACCGGCGGCGCCCTGCGGCGGGCCTTCTCGCAAACGGTGGACGGCCAATTGCAGACCTTCGCCGCCAAGGACGGCCGCTTCAACCGCGACCATTTCTTCGGCCAGGACCCGCAGCTCGCCCGGCTGGCGCAGGGCCTGACGGACGAGGAAATCGACCGGCTCCGGCGCGGCGGCCACGATCTGGTGAAGATCCATGCCGCCTATCACGCGGCGGCGCGCAGCACCGGCCGTCCCACCGTCATCCTGGCCCAGACCAAGAAAGGCTATGGCATGGGCGAGGCGGGCCAGGGCAAGATGACCACCCACCAGCAGAAGAAGCTGGACCGCGACGCGCTGATCGCCTTCCGCGACCGCTTCTCGCTGCCGCTGAGCGACGAGCAGGCCGAGTCCCTGGCCTTCCTGCACCCCGGCGCGGACAGCGCCGAGATCCGCTACCTGCATGCCCGGCGCGGCGAACTCGGCGGCCCCGTGCCCGCCCGCTCGCCGCAGGCCGAGCCGGTCCCGGTTCCGCCGCTGGACCGCTACGCCGGCTTCGCCCTTCAGGCCGACGGCAAGGAAATGTCGACCACCATGGCCTTCGTGCGCCTCTTGTCCAGCCTGCTCAAGGACAGCCGGCTCGGCCCGCGCGTCGTGCCCATCGTCGCCGACGAGGCGCGCACCTTCGGCATGGCCGCGCTGTTCCGGCAGATCGGCATCTATTCCAGCGTCGGCCAGCGCTACGAGCCCGAGGACATCGGTTCGGTGCTGAGCTACCGCGAGGCGCTGGACGGCCAGATCCTGGAGGAAGGCATCAGCGAGGCCGGCGCGATCAGCTCCTGGACCGCGGCCGCCACCAGCTACGCCGTGCATGGCACCGCAATGCTGCCGTTCTACATCTACTACTCGATGTTCGGCTTCCAGCGCGTGGGCGACCTGATCTGGGCCGCCGCCGACCAGCGCGCCCGGGGCTTCCTGCTGGGTGCCACGGCCGGCCGTACCACGCTGGGCGGCGAAGGCCTGCAGCACCAGGACGGCGCCAGCCTGGTCACCGCGGCCGGCGTTCCCAACTGCCGCGCCTACGACCCTGCGTTCGCATCGGAAGTCGCCGTCATCGTCGACCACGGCATGCGCGCCATGCTCGAGGAACAGGAAGACGTCTTCTACTACCTGACCCTGGTCAACGAAAACGTGCCCCAACCCAGCCTGCCGGCCGAGGCCCACGAGGGTGTGATCAAGGGGCTTTATCGGCACGGGGTCCACGGCCAGGGCGAGCCCGCCGTGCGTCTCGTGGGGTCGGGCGCCATCCTGCGCGAAGCCATCGCCGCCGGCGAACTGCTGGCCGCCGACTGGGGCATCGCCAGCGAGGCCTGGAGCGCCACCAGCTATGCGGAACTAGCCCGCGACGCGCGCGAGGTCGAACGCTGGAACCGCCTGCATCCGGAACAGCCCGCGCGCCGCAGCCACGTCGAGCAGTGCCTGGCGGGCAGCGCGCCCGTGGTCGCCGCGAGCGACTACGTCCGCGCTTGGCCGTCGCTGATCGCGCCCCATTGCCCCGCGCGGATGACGGTGCTGGGAACGGACGGCTTCGGCCGCAGCGATACCCGCAGCGCCCTGCGTCAGTTCTTCGAGGTCGATCGTTTCCACATCGTCCTGGCCGCGCTGCATGCGCTGGCTGATGCCGGCGCGTGTTCCCGCGATCTGTGCGCGCAGGCCCTCGAACGCTATCCGATACGGACGGACCCGCGTCCCGCCTGGGAGGCCTGAGACGCGCGGAAACAGGAAGGAACAGGCCCTAGCGGGCCAGGCTGGTCTCGCGGGCGGACTGCAGCAGGCTGACGATGTCCGCCAGCTCGGTCCGGATGGCTTGCAGTTCGGGCTCTTCGATGGAGATCAGGGCCACCTGGGGCGTGTCGTCCACGTGTCCGCGAGACTCGTCCAGCCGGTTGCGGGCACCGCTGATGGTGAAGCCTTGCTCGTACAGCAGTTCGCGGATGCGGCGGATCAGCAGCACTTCGTGGTGCTGGTAGTAACGGCGGTTGCCCCGTCGCTTGATGGGCTTGAGCTGGGTGAATTCCTGTTCCCAATAGCGCAGCACATGCGGCTTGACGCCGCAAAGCTCGCTGACCTCGCCTATCGTGAAATAACGCTTGGCGGGAATGGGCGGAAGAACGACGGGTGGCTCGATGCGCGCCATAGGACCTCTCAGGACGGATTCTGTTCGCGCAGCGCGACCTGCTCGACCATGCTCTTGAGCTTCTGGCTCGCATGGAAAGTGACCGGCCGCTGCGGCTTGTTGCGTACCTGGAAGTTGCCGAAACCCGATAGCTTGACCATGTCGCCGCGTTCGAGGGCGTCGCGGATTTCCTCGAAGAAGGTCTCGACCATGTCCTTGGCTTCGCGCTTGTTCAGGCCGACCCGCTCGAACAGCAGGTCGGCCAGTTCAGCCTTGGTCAGGGTACGCGCATCGAGCCCGCCTTGCGGCAGGTCAGCGTCGAAGGCGTCCGGGGAAGCGTAGCTATCGGAAACGAGAGAATGCATAGACACGGATGGGAAGCGGTATCAAACCCTCAGCCGCGCACCGTGCTCGGATTCCAGCGCGGCGCGGATACGGGCCAGGCACGCCTCGACTCGGGCGTCGTCCAGGGTTACCGAAGTATCCTGTAGCCAGAACCGGAAGGCAAGGCTTTTTTCCTTTTCTAACAAGGACTTATCCCGCCAAACATCGAAAATCCGTGCATCCTGGACGACCGCCAGTTCGGGCTCCTTCGCTACCAGATGGCGCACCGTGTCCAGCATCTGCTGCGCCGTCACCGCCTCGGCCACCCACAGCGCCAGATCGCGGATCACCACCGGCTGGCGCGAGATCTCGCGCAGTGACGGCAGCGGACGGACCGCGATGCGGTCGGCATCCAGCTCGAACACCACCGGGGCGTGCGGCAGTTCCGCGCGCTGCAGCCAGCGCGGATGCAGCTCGCCTATCCAGCCGACCGTCTCGCCGTCGATGACGATGCGGGCGCTGCGGCCGGGGTGCAGGGCCGGGTGCGCGTCGGGCACGAAGCGCGGCGCCTCGCTGGAACCGCCGGCCAGCAGAGCCTCCACGTCCGCCTTCACGTCGTAGAAATCGACCTGCCGGGTCTGCGTCCCCCACTGCTCTTCCACCGCCGGCCCGTAGGCCAGCCCGGCCAGGCGCATGGGCTGGTTCACACCGGCTACCTCCAGCGGACCGTCGGCCACGGCCGCGTCGCGCCAGAAGACCCGGCCCAGCTCGAACACCCGCACGCGGCTGGTCTTGCGGTTCACGTTGTACTGGGCGTTGGCCACCAGGCCGCCGATCAGGCTGCTGCGCATGACCGACAGCTGGCTGGCGATGGGATTGAGCAGGCGGATGGGATCCGCGTTGCCTGCGTAGTCGCGTTCCCACTCCGCTTCCACGAAGCTGAAGTTGATCACCTCCTGGTAGTCCAGGTCGGCCATCGTATGGCGCAGCGCATGGAAAGTGTGCCGCTCTTCCGGCACGGCGCTCACCGCGGCCCGCGCCAGCGGCGGCAGGTCGGGGATACGCTCGAAGCCGTGGACGCGCGCGACTTCCTCGATCAAGTCTTCTTCGATCTCGATGTCGAAGCGGAAGGACGGCGGCGTCACGACGAAGACGCCGGGCTCGCGCACGAAAGGCAGGCTCAGGCGGGTGAAGATGCCGGCGATCTCGTCTTCCGGCACGTCCACGCCCAGGACCTTGTGGCAGCGCGCCACGCGCAGGCGCACGGGCTTGCGCTCGGGCAGATTGACGACCTGATCGTCCACCGGGCCGGCCTGGCCGCCGCACACCTGCACGATCAGGCTGGTCAGGTATTCCAGATCGGCGGGAATGTTGGCGTAATCCACGCCGCGCTCGAAGCGGTGGCTGGCGTCGGTGCTGAAGTTGTAGCGGCGCGCGCGGCCGGCGATGCTGGCGGGCCACCAGAAGGCGGCCTCGAGATAGATGTCGCGGGTCTCGGTGGACACCGAGGTGGCCTCGCCGCCCATGATCCCGGCCAGGCACTCGGGGCCGTTGTCGTCGGCGATCACACCGACCTGCCCGTCCACCTCGACGGTCTGGCCGTTCAGCAGCAGGACCTGCTCGCCCGGCTGGCCCCACCGCACGTGCAGGCCGCCGCTTACCTTGGCCAGGTCGAACACGTGGCTGGGACGGCCCAGTTCCAGCATGACGTAGTTGGAGATGTCGACCAGCGCGGAAATCGAACGCTGGCCGGCGCGTTCCAGGCGCCGCTTGATCCATTCCGGCGTGGGAACGGACGCGTCCACGCCGCGCACGACCCGACCCACGTAGCGGCCGCACAGGTCCGGCGCATGCACGGTCACCGGCACCCGATCGTCGATGGCGACCGCGACCGGATCCAGCCGCGGCGCGGCCAACGGCGCGCCGGTCAGGGCCGAGACCTCGCGCGCCACGCCCAGCACCGACAGGCAGTCCGCCTTGTTGGGAGTGAGCTTGAGCGTGAAGACCGTGTCGTCCAGTTGCAGCCATTCGCGCACGGACACGCCGACCGCGGCATCCGGGCCCAGGTCGAGCAGGCCGGCGTGGTCCTGCGACAGGCCCAGTTCGCGCGCCGAACACAGCATGCCGGCGGACTCGACGCCGCGCATCTTGGCCACGCCTATCTTGATGTCGCCAGGCAGCTGGGCCCCCACCGTGGCCAGCGGCACCTTCATGCCGACCGCCACGTTGGGCGCGCCGCACACGATCTGCAGGGGGTCGCCCTGCCCTGCGTCGACCTTGCACACGCGCAGCTTGTCGGCGTTCGGATGCGGCTCGAGCGCCAGCACCTGGGCCACCACCACGCCGCTGAAGGCGGGCGCCACCGGCTCGGCTTCCTCCACCTCGAGACCGGCCATGGTCAGTTGATGAGCCAGTTCGTCAGTCGAAATGGCGGGATTCGTCAGCGCCCGCAACCAGGATTCGGGAAATTGCATGTCTGTCAGTCCCCCCCTACGCCCTTCGCGCGTAGGGGGGGCCTCCATCAGTTGAATTGCTTGAGAAAACGCAGGTCGCCTTCGAAGAACTGGCGCAGGTCGTTGACGCCGTAGCGCAGCATCGTCAGGCGCTCCAGCCCGGAGCCGAAGGCGAAGCCGATGTAGCGTTCCGGATCCAGGCCGAAGTTGCGCACCACCGTGGGATGCACCTGGCCCGAACCGGAGATTTCCAGCCAACGGCCTTTGTTGGGGCCGGAGGTGAACATCATGTCGATCTCGGCCGAGGGCTCCGTGAAGGGGAAGAACGAGGGGCGAAAGCGCAGCACCAGATCGTCGGTCTCGAAGAAGGCGCGCAGGAAATCGGTATAGACGCCCTTCAAGTCGGCGAACGAGATGTTCTCGTCTATCCACAGGCCTTCGACCTGATGGAACATGGGCGAGTGCGTGGCATCGCTGTCGACGCGGTAGGTCCGCCCGGGGGCGATCACCTTGATGGGCGGCTGGTGGGCACGCGCGTAGCGCACTTGCATCGGGCTGGTGTGCGTGCGCAGCAGCAGCGGCAGACCCTTGTCGTCCTTCATGTCGACGTAGAACGTATCCTGCATCGACCGGGCCGGATGGTTCTCGGGATTGTTCAGCGCCGTGAAGTTGGTCCAGTCGTTCTCGATTTCCGGGCCGTCGGCCACATCGAAGCCGATGGAACGGAAGATCTGCTCGATCCGCTCCCAGGTACGGATAACCGGATGGATGCCGCCCCGGCTGCGTCCGCGGCCGGGCAGCGTGACGTCGATGGTTTCCTCCGCCAGGCGAGCGTTCAGCTTGGCATCGGCCAGGGCCTGGCGACGCTCGTTCAGCAGCCCCTCGATCCGGCCCTTGGCCTCGTTGATGCGCGCTCCCTCGGTGCGCTTCTGCTCCGGCGTCAGGCTGGCCAGCCCCTTGAGCAGCGCCGTCAAGGCGCCCTGCTTACCCAGGAACCGGGCCTTTTCGTTCTCCAGCGCGTTGGGGTCGGACGCAGCCGCGAAGGCCTCCCCGGCTTGGCGTATCAGATCGTCCAGATTCTGGGACATGGCGGATTCGTATCAGTAAAGGAAAAGATGGGTCGCCACAAACACGAACGGGGCTTCAAGAGAAGCCCCGTTCGGGTGTTGCACTCGTGGCTCGCGACGCGTGCCCGGACATGGCCGGCGATCCGGCCACGCCCTGCGTGCGTCGCTAGCGAGCTCAGGCGGCCAGGGCGTTCTTGACTTGCTGCACGATCGCCGCAAAACCGGCCTTGTCGCGCACAGCCAGGTCGGCCAGCACCTTGCGGTCCAGGTCGATCGCAGCCTTCTTCAGGCCGGCGATGAACACGCTGTACGACACGCCATGCTCGCGGACGGCGGCGTTGATACGCGTGATCCACAGCGCGCGGAAGGTGCGCTTCTTGGCGCGGCGATCGCGATAGGCGTACTGGCCGGCGCGCATGACCGCTTGCTTGGCGACGCGGAAGACGTTACCGCGGCGGCCACGGTATCCCTTGGCGGCGCTGATGACTTTCTTGTGACGGGCCCGGGCGGTTACCCCACGTTTGACTCTAGGCATTTGAAAACTCCAATATCAGCGGGTTGGGATCAGGCAAACGGCATCATTGCCCGCACGGATTTCACATCGGCCTCGTGGACCGCGGTGGAGCCGCGCAACTGACGCTTGTTCTTGGTGGTTTTCTTCGTGAGGATGTGGCGCTTGAACGCCTGGCCCCGCTTGATGGAACCGCTACCGCGGACCTTAAAGCGCTTGGCGGCGCTTTTCTTGGTCTTCATCTTAGGCATGACTGCTTCCTGTACGTTTACATGCTCACGGGTGCCGGCGATATCCTGCCGGACTTGACGACCCGCATTCACTTGTTTTACCTGCTCCGGAACCCTGCGGCGCACCGCTGCGCGGGGCTACACCCCGCCGGCGGATTTGAAGGCGTCGCAAAGAAGCCGGATTACCCGGTGCCAGGAATTTCGCACCAGGATTCGCCGGGATGCCCCCACAAAGGGTACGGTCATCCCGGAAAACCGAAGATTATACCGCGTTATTCGCCCACTGCACCCTTGCCGACCGGCAAGGCCTTCTTCTTGGGCGCCAGCACCATCACCATCTGGCGGCCTTCGAGCTTGGGCATCGCCTCGACAGCGCTGATCTCGACCAGGTCGTCGCGCACGCGTTCCAGCACGCGCATGCCCAGTTCCTGGTGGGCCATCTCGCGGCCGCGGAAGCGCAGCGTGACCTTGGCCTTGTCGCCCTCTTCCAGGAACCGGCGCAGATTACGCAGCTTGACCTGGTAATCGCCTTCGTCGGTACCGGGACGGAACTTGACTTCCTTGACCTGGATGATCTTCTGCTTGAGCTTGGCTTCGTGCTGTCGCTTCTGCTCTTGGTACTTGAACTTGCCGTAGTCCATCAGGCGGCAGACCGGAGGCTGCGCGTTGGGGGCAATTTCTACCAGATCCACATCACTCTGTTCGGAAAGCCTAACTGCTTCGGCCAGCTTGACGATGCCAAGCTGTTCGCCGTCGACCCCAATCAGGCGCACCTCAAGTGCGGTAATTTCACCATTGATGCGATTCGGCTTGTCGGTAGCGATGTCTAAAACTCCTGAATTTGATTGAAACGGCCGCGTGCGGCGGGCTGCCCCGCCGCCAGCACGAGCCGTGCCCGGCCCCCGGAAAGGCCAACCACGCGATCAGGACGGATTGGCGGGGGTTTCCGGGTTGCGGCGCTCGGCCACGTCGGCAGCGAGCCGCGACGAGAACACATCGATCGGGAGAACCCCCAGGTCGATGCCGCCGCGGGCGCGTACGGCCACCGATGCAGCTTGCCTTTCTTTTTCCCCCACCACGAGGATATAGGGAATTTTTTGCAAGCTGTGCTCCCGGATTTTATAGGTGATCTTTTCACCACGCAAATCCGATTCCACTCTAAACCCTTGTTTTTTCAGGGTTTGCGCGACACTTTGGGCGTATTCGGCCGTGGATTCCGAAATATTGCAGACGACGGCCTGGACCGGCGCCAGCCAGGGCGGCATCGCCCCGCCGAAATTCTCGATCAGCATGCCGATGAAGCGTTCCATCGAGCCGAGGATGGCCCGGTGCAGCATGACCGGGGTCACGCGCTGGTCGTGCTGGTCCACGTACTCGGCCCCCAGGCGGCCGGGCATGGAAAAGTCCACCTGGATCGTGCCGCACTGCCAGTGGCGGCCGATGGCGTCCTTAAGCGTGTATTCGATCTTCGGGCCGTAGAAAGCGCCATCGCCCGGGCTGATCTCGTACTCGCAGCCGGAACGGCGCAGGCTTTCGATCAGCGCCTGCTCGGCCTTGTCCCAGACCTCGTCCGACCCGATCCGGCTTTCCGGCCGTGTGGCGATCTTGTACAGGATGTCGGTGAAGCCGAAGTCGCGGTAGACGCGCTGCAACTGCGCCGTGAAGGCCACGCACTCGTCCAGGATCTGGTCTTCGGTACAGAAGATGTGGCCGTCGTCCTGCGTGAAACCGCGCACGCGCATCATCCCGTGCAGCGCCCCCGAGGGTTCGTTGCGGTGGCACTGGCCGAATTCGCCGTAACGCAGCGGCAGGTCGCGGTAGGAATGCAGGTTGGCGCGGAAGATCTGCACGTGTCCCGGGCAGTTCATCGGCTTGAGCGCGTAATAGCGGTTCTCGGACTCCGTCGTGAACATGTTGTCGCGATAGTTGTCCCAGTGCCCCGTCTTTTCCCACAGCGAACGATCCAGGATCTGCGGCGCCTTGACCTCCTGGTAGCCGCTGTCGCGGTACACGCCGCGCACGTATTGCTCGACCTGCTGCCAGATCGTCCAGCCCTTGGGGTGCCAGAACACCAGGCCCGGCGCCTCGTCCTGGAAATGGAACAGGTCCAGTTCGCGGCCCAGCTTGCGGTGGTCGCGCTTCTCGGCCTCTTCCAGCATCGTCAGGTAGGCGTCCTGGTCTTCCTTCTTCGCCCAGGCCGTGCCGTAGATGCGCTGGAGCATCTCGTTCTTGCTGTCGCCGCGCCAGTAGGCGCCGGCCACCTTCATCAGCTTGAACACCTTGAGCTTGCCGGTGGACGGCACGTGCGGGCCGCGGCACAGGTCGACGAAGTCACCCTCGCGGTACAGCGAGATCGTCTGGTTGTCCGGGATCGACGCGATGATCTCGGCCTTGTACTTCTCGCCTATCGAGTTGAAGAAATCCACCGCGTCGTCGCGCTTCCATTCCTCGCGCGTAACGATCTCGTCCTTCCTGGACAGCTCCAGCATCTTGTTCTCGATGGCGGCCAGGTCCTCGGGCGTGAACGGCCGCGAGTACGAGAAATCGTAGTAGAAGCCGTTGTCGATGACCGGGCCGATCGTGACCTGGGCCTCGGGGAACAGCGACTTGACCGCATAGGCCAGCAAGTGCGCCGTCGAATGGCGGATCAGGTCCAGCCCGTCGGCGTCCTTGCCCGTGATGATGGCCAGTTGGACATCGCGGTCTATCGTGTGGCTGGTATCGACCAGGGAGGGTTCGCTGCCTTCGTAGGTGACCCGGCCCGCCAGGGCGGCCTTGGCCAGCCCGGCGCCGATGGACGCGGCGACGTCTGCCACCGTGACGGGGGCCGGGAACTCACGCTGGGAACCATCGGGCAGCGTTACCTTGATCATTGAAGCGACCTCGAAAGAGATGAAGAAAAACCCTGGGACGAACCTGAAACGAAAAAACGCGGCACCGGGCCGCGTTTCTTGCTTTCTGCAGGATCCCGGGCCCAGGGGGCCCGGCGGGAACGGACGATGCGATCCAGGAAACCAACGCGGCTAGCCGGCGATGTTCCCCGAGGTAGTTCGATCGAGCATGGAAATGACGCGCATGCCGTTGTCCGTTCGTCTTGCAGTTAAGGGTCTACGTTGCTTGGGATTTTAGCACAGCGCCCCCTTGCGGCCCAGCGTGGAACTGCCCGCGCGGGCGCAGGAAGAAGCCATTCAGGCGCTGCTCCAGCGCGTGGGCGATCCAGCCCGAGGTCCGGCCCATGGCCCACAGCGCGCTGGCGGCTCCGGGCGGCAGGTCCCAGGCCGCGCAGGCCGCGACCAAGCCGAGCTCGATCCGGGGCGGCACCCCCACCCTGGCCTGGACCTCGTCCAGGAAGCGCAGCAGCGTCCCCGCGCGGCGGCCCGGGCGCGGATGCTCGCGCGCCATGCGTATCAGCAGCGCCGCCCTCGGGTCCCCTTGCGGATAGGATTCGATGCCGAAGGCCGACGAGCGGGCGCGGTCGCGCACCACCCTCGCCACCCACGCGTCGAGCTGGCTGCGTGAGCGGACGGCGGCCAGCGTGTCCTCGATGCGGTCGCACCCGCCGGCCAGGCCCGTGCCGGACAGGGCGGCCAGCGCCGCCCCCACGCAGGCATGGAGCTCCGCGCCGACCGAAGCGGCGATGCGCGCGCTGAACGTGGGCGGCGACAGCTCGTGGTCCGCGCTCAGTATCAACATGGCGTTCAGCACCCGCAACAGGTCGGGAGCGGCCTCCTTGCCCATCGCCTCGGCCAGGTGCCGGGCCAGCGGCTTGGCGCCGGTCGGCGCCCGGTAGCGGCGCGGCTCGGACAGCAGCCCGCAGCAGCCGGCGAATGCCAGCACGAGCTGCCGCGCCGCCGGGACGGCCCCGCCGCCGCGCACTTCCTCGTCCACCGAGCCGCCGCCCAGGGCCAGTGCCGCCGCCTGGAACACCCGGACCATGCGCGGCGTCTCGCCCGGCTCCGGCGAGAAGGCGCCCAGCGCGCGGCGTGCACCGGCCGGCAGCGGCTGGGCCGGCCAGATGCTGGCGCCCTCGGGCAGCACGCCGGTCCACAGCAGTTCGGCCACGTTCTCGAACGCCCCGGGGTATTCGACCAGCTCGGCCGCCTGGCGCCCCCGGTAGCGCGGCCCGGCCGGAGTGATTTCCGTGATGCCGGTATCGATCACGGGCTGCCCCCAGCGCAGCGCGGTCGCCGCCACCGGGCCATGGCCCATCCGCGCCTGGCTGCGCGTGCGCAGTCCCTCGACCTCGTCGCGCAGGTACAGCCGGGTCTTGCGGCCCGGCTGCCCGACCGGATGCAGCAGGCCGCGGCTGACGTAGGTGTACAGCGTGGCGGCCTTGACCTGCAGCAGGCGGCACGCTTCCTTGGAATCGACGAAACCGCCGGCCTCCCAGGCCTGTCCGGCCGCGCCGCTTTCAGATGGATCCATGGTGGGGATGGCGGGTTCCGGATACCCGTCGAATCAGCAATACATCGATTATGCAATCGAGATTGATTCGACGTAAATCGATCCATACACTCCGCTGCACATACCATTGCCGCCGGCGCCAGCGCCGGCGCATACAGGAGACCTCACCATGACCCCGCGCATGCCCCGCCCCCGCCGGACCTTCCTGGCCCTTGCCCTGGCGGCGGCACTGGCCCCGTCGGCCCACGCCCAGCCCGGCGCCTATCCGTCCCGCCCCATCACCATCGTCGTGCCGTTCCAGGCCGGCGGCGGCGCGGATACCGTGGCGCGTCTGCTGGCCACGAACATCGCCGGCCAGTTGAACGGCCAGACCGTCATCGTCGACAACCGCGCCGGGGCCTCGGGCAACATCGGCGCCAACTACGTCGCGCGCGCCGCCGCCGACGGCTACACGCTGCTGCTGACCAATAGCACCATCACGATCAACGCCGCGCTGAACTTCACCCAGGGCTACGACGTCAGGAAGGACCTGCGGCCCATCGCCCAGCTCGTGTCCTCGCCGGTGGCGGTCGGGGTCAACAGCGGCTATCCCGCCCGCACCGTGGCCGAACTCGTCAGCCATTTGCGCGCGAACCCGGGCAAGGCCAACTACTCGTCCTGCGGCAACGGCTCGCCCCAGCACTTCGCCGGCGAAGCCTTCAACCAGGGCGCCAAGGTCGACATGGTGCACGTGCCCTACAACGGCTGCGCCCCGGCCGTCAGCGACGCGCTGGGCAACCAGGTCCCCATCCTGTTCAGCACCATCCCCAACATGGCTCCCCATGCCAAGACCGGCAAGCTGCGCATGCTGGGCGTCGCCTCGGCCAAGCGCCTGTCCTTCATGCCCGACGTGCCCGCCATCGCGGAAACGCCGGAGTTCAAGGACCTGGACATCAGCGTCTGGTTCGGGCTGTTCGCGCCCGCGGCCACGCCGGCCGACGTGCGCGGCCGCATCGAACAGGCGGTGCTGGCCACGCTCAAGGATCCCAAGCTGCGCCAGGACTTCCTGTCGCGCTACTACGAAGTCGA
>Ga0207420_1001638_pt1 | contig 12928 bp, 14 predicted proteins | sample ThiBio_inoc_biof_FD_183941 | JGI IMG/M metagenome (GOLD analysis project Ga0207420, IMG submission 183941) | Wastewater bioreactor microbial communities from Cape Town, South Africa - Thiocy_inoc_biof (SPAdes) | ecosystem: Engineered > Bioremediation > Thiocyanate > Unclassified | place: South...
GAAGGTGTGGTGTTCATGGCGGTCAAAGAACTCAAGAAACAGGTTGAAAAGATACGGAAAGAATCAAGGGTGTGACAGCACGGCCAGCGCCACGGCCTGCGCGCGCGGCACAAAGGTGGACAGCTCGCAGTACTCGCGTTCGGTGTGTGCATGTCCGCCCACGGGGCCCGTGGCACACAGCGTGGGCACGCCCACCGATGCGGTCAGGCCGCTGTCGGCCGCGCCGCCGGTGAATTCGCCTTGCACCTCAAAGCCCAGCGCGCGTGCGCCTTGCTGGTACAGCGCCAGCAAGTCGTCCGGGGTGGGCTTCATGGGCATCGTGCGGCGCGCGGTGGTGACACGGCCCTGGGTGCGGGGCACGGATTCTTCTTCGACGATGGCGCGCACGCGCCCCAGCAGTTGGTCGGGGTCGGTGTCGGCGGTGAAGCGCAGGTCCACCTCGGCGCGTGCGTGTGGGGCGACCATGTTGGGCACGATGCCGCCCTGCACCACGCCCACGTTGCAGGTGACGCCCGTGGCTGGGTCGGTCAGCGCATGCAGCGCCAAGGTCTTGCGGGCCAGAGCTTCGATGGCGCTGGCGCCAGCGGCGTGGTTGATGCCTGCATGCGCGGCCACGCCCTGCACCTCGAACTCCACCACCATCGAGCCCTTGCGGCTGGTGACCACGTTGCCGCTCACGCGGCCGGGCTCGGCGTTGAACACGGCACGCGCCCCCCGCACGCGGGCCATGATGAGGTCACGCGTGGCGGGCGAACCGATCTCTTCATCGCACGAGAAGAACAGGTGCAGCGGCGCCTGCAGGCCGCCACAGCGCGCAAAGGCCTCGGCCACAAACACGTTGAGCACCAGGCCGGACTTCATGTCGGCCACGCCAGGGCCGTAGGCGCGCCCTGCCTCTTCGCGGTAGGGGCGTTTGGCCACGGTGCCATCCGGGAACACCGTGTCCATGTGCCCCATGAGGATGATGGGCGCGCCACCGGCTTCAGCGCCCTCTGCTGGGTTGACCTGCGCATGCAGCAGCACGCCATAGCCAGACACGGGCTCAAACTGCACCGGTACACCGGCCGCCTGCAGGCGCTCGGCCAGGGCATGGGCCACGGCTGTCACGCCCGCCTCATTGCGGCTGCCGCTCTCGATATTGACCACCTTTTGCAACAGGTCTTGCATGGACTGCTGCTGTCTGGCCAGCCAGTCCAGGACCTGCGCACGCACCGGCAGCAGACCTTCGTTCAGGGTATTGAGCATCGTTGTCCTTGGGCAAGCCCCAGGTAGGGGCAAAATTTGGGTCGCAGTGTTGCACGCGACCCGGGCTTCTGCAACGTATTTTGCACGAATGAGAATTTTATGAAATCATCATTGCACGAATCCAGCGCCTTGCTGACCGAGCGGCTGGCCCGCCAGGACGCCGACCTGACCGCCAGCGAACGGGCGCTGGCCGTGGCCCTGGGGCGTGACTACCCCCACGCCCTGCTGGAATCGGCCACCGCCCTGGCAGCACGCACTGGCACCAGTGCATCGACCGTGGTGCGGCTGTTTGCCAAGCTGGGCTACGGCAGCTATGCCGAGGCACAGCGCGAGGCGCGGGCCGAGGTCACCGCCCTGCTGCAAACGGCGGGGCAGCGCGCGCCGGTCACCATCGGCACCCGGCGCAGCCTGCAGCAGTGTGTGGACGATGCGCTGCTGCACGACCAGCACAACCTCACCACCACGCGCGATGGACTGGACATGGCGGCCTTCGAGGCCATGGTGGCACGCATTGCACAGGGCAAGGGACGCATCTTTGTGCTGGCGCAGATCAACAGCGCACCGGTGGCCGCCTGGCTGGCGCTGCACCTGAACATGTGCCGCCCGGGCGTGCACGAACTGGGGGCTGGCGCGGTGGACGCCACCGACCAGCTGCTGTGGATCCAGCCCGAAGATGCCTTGCTGGTCTTCAGCATCCGCCGCTACGCCAGCGGGCCGGTGAAAGTGGCGCAGCGCTTTCGCGACGCGGGGGCCCAGGTGCTGGCCATCACCGACAGCGCCGCAGCACCATTGGCCGCGCTGTCCCACCACCGGCTGCAGGTGCGCACGTCCAACGCATCGCCGTTCGACTCGTACACCGCCGCGTTCTTCCTGTGCAACGCGCTGGTGTCGGCCGTGGCCCAGCTGCGGCACAAGGCGGTGTCAGAAGCACTGAAACGGCGCGATGATCTGTGGACGGATTTCGAGTCGCAACTCATCGTGGAGGGCCACCCGCCAGCCGGTCGGCGGGGCAAGCGTTAGCCTGGGCTCCTTGGCCTTGCATGCGCCAAAAAAAGCGCTCCGAAGAGCGCTTTTGCATCCCAACCTCAAACCAAACCTGCGCACAACCCACACCCCGTGGAACTGGCGAGGCCCAGGCCAGTGGCCGCCGCGCAAGGGCGCCCCGCCGCGCTGGCGGCGTCCCCAGGGGGAAGGCGCCGCAGGCGACTCAGGGGGGAGTCAATGCGCCAGGATCTTGTTGAGGAAGTCCTTGGTACGCGGCTGGCGTGCGTCGGGGTTGTTGAAGAAGTCGTCCTTGGAGCAGTCTTCCAGGATCTTGCCACCCACGTCCATGAAGATCACGCGGTTGCTCACCTTGCGGGCAAAGCCCATTTCGTGGGTCACGCACATCATGGTCATGCCTTCGTTGGCCAGGCCCACCATCACGTCGAACAGCATCACGATGGGGTCCATCGACAACGCGCGCGCAATGGCCACACGCTGCTGCTGGCCGCCCGAGAGCTGGCCGGGGAACTTGTCCTTGTGCGCCATCAGGCCCACACGTTCGAGCATCTTCAGACCGCGCTTCTTGGCGTCGTCCGCGCTGCGGCCCAGCACCTTGATCTGCGCAATGGTCAGGTTGTCCGTCACCGACAGGTGCGGGAACAACTCGAAATGCTGGAACACCATGCCTACGCGGCTGCGCAGCTTGGGCAGGTCGGTCTTGGGGTCGTGCAGTGCAATTCCGTCCACCGTGATCTCGCCCTTCTGGAAGGGTTCGAGCGCGTTGATGGTCTTGATCAGCGTGGACTTGCCTGAGCCCGAGGGGCCGCACACCACCACCACTTCACCCTTTTGGATGGTGGCCGTGCATTCGTTGAGCACCTGCACCGGGCCATACCACTTGGATACGTTTTTGAGTTCGATCATTTTTTTTTCCTCAATCCAATCTCTTTTGCACCAGCATCGATCAGCGGATGATCGCGATCTTCTGGTGCAGGCGCTTGACCGCCCAGGACAGCGCGTAGCACATGATGAAGTACAGAACCGCAGCGGCCAGGTATGCCTCGATCGGACGACCAAAGTTCTTGCCCGCCACTTCAAAGCCCTTGAGCATGTCGTAGGCACCGATGGCGTAGACCAGCGACGTGTCCTGGAACAGGATGATGGTCTGCGTGAGCAGCACCGGCAGCATGTTGCGGAACGCCTGGGGCAGCACCACCAGCTTCATGTTCTGGCCGTACGTCATGCCCAGCGCCTGGCCGGCATACACCTGGCCGCGTGGGATGGACTGGATGCCAGCGCGCATGATTTCGCTGAAGTAGGCCGCTTCAAAGGCGATGAAGGTAATGATCGCCGACACTTCCGCGCCAATGGGGCGGCCGATGATGGCTGGCACCAGCAGGAAGAACCACAGGATCACCATCACCAGCGGAATGGATCGCATGCCATTTACATAGATGGTCGCAGGAACATCCAGCCACTTCTTGCCCGACAGGCGCATGAGCGCCAGCACCGTGCCGAAGATCACGCCACCGATGGTGGCGATGAGCGTGAGCATCAGGCTGAAATACAGCCCTTTGAGCACGAAGTTGGAGATCAGCTCCCAGTTGTAGAAGGAGAAATCGATATTCATATCAATGCCCCCCTCCGGCCGCGCCACTCACGACCATGCCAGGGATGCGTGCGCGTTTTTCGATGAAGGCCATGATGCGGTTGATGGCAAATGCCGAGATGATGTACAGCGTCGTCACCGCCAAGTAGACCTCGATGCCGCGCGAGGTTTCTTCCTGCGCCTGCATGGCAAACATCGTGAGTTCAGCCACCGACACGGCAAACGCCACGGACGAGTTCTTGAAGATGTTCATCGTCTCGCTGGTCAGCGGCGGGATGATGATGCGAAACGCCATGGGCAGCAGCACATAGCGGTAGGTCTGGAACGTGGTGAAGCCTACGGCCAGACCTGCGTACCGCTGGCCGCGTGGCAACGCCTGGATGCCGGAGCGCACCTGCTCGGCAATACGTGCCGACGTGAAGAAGCCCAGCGCCAGCACCACCAGCGCAAAACCGGGAACGCCCCTGAGCACCGGAAACAGGCTGGGTAGCACGTGGTACCACAGGAAAATCTGCACCAGCAACGGAATGTTGCGAAACAGCTCGACCCAGGCATTGCCCAAGCGCACGATCATGGGCCGGTCCTGCAAGGTACGCAGCGTCCCGATCAAGGAACCCAACACAAGCGCCAGCACCAAGGCCAGCACCGAAACAGACACCGTCCAACCCCAGGCCGACAGCATCCAGTCCAGGTAGGTGATATCGCCGCCCTTGCCAAAGCAGCTTTGCACGACTTCCCTGTCCATGGTGTCCTGGCAGAACACCTGCCAATCCCAACTCATAGGAGCACCCCTTAAATTCTTGGTATTGCGTTGGGCGCAACCCTTTGCGAGCCCAACAAAAAAGCCCCTTCAAACCGGTTGGCCGAAGGGGCACAAGCGTTCAGAAAATTACTTCTTTGCGTAGTCTTCCATGGGCTTGTCATTGGGCGATGCCCATGCTGCCTTGGTAGCGTCGGACATCGGCAGACCAATCTTCGTGTTGGTCGGTGGCACGGGTTGCATGAACCACTTGTCGTACAGCTTGGCCAGCGAACCGTCGGCGATCTGGCGCTTGATGGAGTCGTCCACGGCCTTCTTGAAGGCTGGATCGTCCTTGCGCAGCATACAGGCGATAGGCTCCACGCTCAGAACTTCACCGACGATCTTGTAGTCGGCAGGGTTCTTGGACTTGGAGATGTTGGCAGCCAGGATGGAGCCGTCCATCACAAACGCATCGGCGCGGCCCGTTTCCAACATCAGGAAGCTGTCAGCGTGGTCTTTGCCAAAGACTTCCTTGAAGTCGATGCCGCCAGCGCGCTCATGCTTGCGCAGGGTTTGCACCGAAGTGGTGCCCGTGGTGGTGGCAATGGTCTTGCCGTTCAAGTCCTTGATGGACGTGATGCCCGAGTTGGCCTTGACAACGGTGCGCACTTCTTCCACGTAGGTGGTCACGGCAAAAGCGACGTCCTTTTGGCGGGCGGCATTGTTGGTGGTGGAGCCGCACTCCAGATCCACGGTGCCATTGGTCACCAGGGGAATACGGTTTTGCGAGGTTACGGGCTGGTACTTGATATCCAGCTTGGGCAGGCCCAGTTGCTTCTGGATGTCGTGCAGGACGATTTCGCCCATTTCAGTGTGGAAGCCCACAAACTTGCCGTTACCCAGGGTGTAGGAAAGACCGGAAGATTCGCGAACGCCCAGCGTCACGCTACCCGAGGCCTTGATCTTGGCCAGGGTATCGGTGGCTTGAGCGAAAGCGCTACCTGCAGCCAGGGCGGTCACGGCAACCGCGAGCAAATGCTTCTTCATTGGTATCTCCTTGTGTGTAAACAAACGAAAAAAGAGGGGAGTAATTTTAGAGATCCACCCACGCCGAACGGGCCGGCGGGCCAAACACTCCAAAAAAGGGGGCCACGCAACCAGGATTGTTAGTCAGAACGGAACCTGGTCTGTAGGGTATTTCCAGAAGTCACGCAACAGATAACTGACCGGGAGGTTCAGCACCGTGTTGTTGGGAGGGATGGGTTTGTTAAACCACTTGTCATAAATGGGGTAGATGTCCCGGCTGGTGATCAGGCGGCGCATCTCTTCATCAATCAGCTTTTTGAACTCGGGGTCGTTCTTGGGCAGCATGATGGCCAGTGGCTCGGTGGTCATGAAGCGGCCCACCACCTTGAGCGCCTTGGGGTCAGGCCGCCCGGCGGCCAGGCCATACAACAGCACGTCGTCCATCACAAAAGCATCGGCCTCACCCTTCTCGACCATCTCGACCGCCTTGGCGTGGTCCGGCGCCTCAACAATGGTGATCCCCATCAGGCGCTCGCGGTTGGCCTGATCGGCGGCCTTGAGCGGTGTTGTGCCCTTGGTGGACACCAGCTTCTTGCCATTGAGGTCTTCCACACGGTCGATAGGGCTGGAGGTCTTCACCAGCAGCCGCGCACCGGTGATGAAATGGGGGATGGTGAACGCAACCTTCTGGCGCCGCTCGGCGTTGTTGGTGGTAGAGCCACACTCCATGTCGGCTTTGCCCTGCTCGATCACGGTGATACGGTTGGCCGGCGTGACCGCTACAAGCTCGACCTCCATGTCCTTCTTGCCGGTTTTCTTGCGCACCACCTCGGCCAGGCGCAGGCACAGGTCCATGGCATAACCCACCGGCTTGCCGGACTGGGTGTCGATGTACGAAAAGGGCACCGACGATTCACGGTACGCAATCACCAGCTTGCCGCCGGCACTAATGCGCTCCAGCACCGCGGCCTGCGCAGAGGCCGCGAAAGCGCAGCTTGCAGCGGCAAGGCCCCAGGCAATTCCCCAATGCTGAACTTTCATACGGCGTCTCGGTGAGTGGATGGATCGGATTTGCAATGTTCGTGCCACCGTGGGGACTAAGAATCTGCTCTTAGACGGCACACGCTGCGGCAGCCGACCCAGCGATGGCGCCGACTGTACGTGTCGTTACCGTGAAATTCCAATGCCGTTTGCGCGCGCAACTATGCAAACTGTTTATATCCGTATTTACCCTTAGCATGACCCGGCCTGCGCTTGAAGGTACATCCACAGCGCCTGTGCCGTGCCTTTGGGAGCCTCTTTGCCCGCTGGTTTTTCGCGGTAGGCGCGCACATCCATGGTCATCTGCAGGCCTTCGCTATCGACCGGTGCTGCACTGACCAGACGGCGCGAACGCAATTCTTTCTTCACGGCGCTGTGCGGTAGAAAGGCCACGCCATGGCCTTCGAGCGCCATGGCCTTGAGCCCCTCGGCCATGTCGGTTTCGTACACGCGCTCCAGATGGATGGGCGTGCCGGATTCCTTCAGTATCAGTTCGGTCACGCGCCCCAGATAGGCGCCCGGGGCGTAGCCCAGGTAGGGCAGTGGCTGCCCGGCCCGGCCCGGCAGGCGGTGCACGGGTTGTCCGTCGGCGTCGGCCTTGCTGTAGGGGGAGATCACTTCCTGCCCCAGGCTCACCATCTCGTAACGGTCGGCATCCAGCTGGAAGGGCTGCGAGGGGTGGTGGTAGGCAATCAGCAGATCGCACCCGCCCTCCACCAGGCGCATCACGGCGTCGTGCACGTTCAACGCAATCAGCCGGCTTTTGAACGGCCCAAACTTGTCGTGCAAGCTCGACACCCAGGCTGGGAAAAACGTGAACGCCAGCGTGTGCGGCACGGCGAACTCGATCATGTCCTTGCCCGCGCTGGTGTGCGCCCGCAGCATGGCACGCGTGTTCTGCAGCGCCTGCAGCACTTCCAGAGACTGGTCGTACAGGGTCTTGCCAGCCGGAGTGAGTCGGGTGGGGTAAGAGCTGCGGTCCACCAGATCGGTGCCAGCCCAGGCTTCCAGCGCCTGGATGCGCCGCGAGAACGCGGGTTGCGTCACATGCCGCAGCTGCGCTGACCGGCTGAAGCTGCGGGTTTCCGCAAGACTGACGAAATCTTCAAGCCACTTGGTTTCCATCGACGCATTATCCGCGCGGGCGCTGCAACGTGCTGACACCGGGCATCAGGGTTTCCACAGGCCCGCGCGCCTATGGCCCTCAGCTCCATGCGCGTCCCCCGGCTGCGCTGGGCCCCGCACCAATGCTGTGCATGCATAGCGAGCGACGCATAATACCCAGCGCGTCTACCCCGCTTCTCCCTCGGTCAACGCCCCAGGTGCACAACGCCGCCGGGCAGCAAGATCGGCATTTGCCCCGTGTTCTTCTGACTCCCCGCGTTCATGTCCACCTCCACTCCCGATGGGCAGCCCTCTGCGCCCATAGTGCCTGCAGCGCCCGCTGCCGCTGACGAACCCCGTTCCCTGCGCCTGGAAGACTGGCTCATCGTCCTGACCATGGCCGCCCTGGCGCTCATCACCTTTGTGAACGTGGTGTTGCGCTATTTCACCGATGCGTCCTTCGCCTGGACCGAAGAAATATCGGTGTTCCTGATGATCGTGCTGGCCATGGTCGGCGGCTCTGCCGCCGTGGCGCGCCAATTGCACATCCGCATCGAATTCTTTGCCGATGGCGGCTCCGAGCACCGGCGTCAGGTGCTGGCGCAGTTCGGCGCTCTCATGGTGGCGCTGTTGTTTGGGCTGATCACGGTGCTGAGCATCCGCGTGGTGTGGGACGACTACCGGTTTGAAGAGACATCGCCCGGCATCGGTGTGCCGCAGTGGTGGTACACCGTCTGGCTGCCTGTGCTGTGCGCGCTGACCACAGCCCGGGCACTGCAACTGTTTGCCCGCCTGCGGCATGCATCGGCCGCATCGACCGCACCGAAGGCCCGCCCGTGATCGCTACCCTGCTGTTTGTCGCCTTCCTGGGCATGATGTTTCTGGGCGTTCCGATTGGTGCGGCCCTGGGTCTGGCGGGCGCCACGGCCATTGCCGTGGCCAATGCCGAGACCCCCTGGTTCGGCCTGCTGGCCGTGCCGCAGAATTTCTACGCGGGCCTGGGCAAATACCCGCTGCTGGCCATTCCGATGTTTGTGCTGGTCGGCTCCATCTTTGATCGCTCGGGCGTGGCCCTGCGGCTCGTGAACTTTGCCGTGGCCATCGTCGGCCGGGGCCCCGGCATGCTGCCGCTCGTAGCCATTGCGGTGGCAATGTTTCTGGGTGGCATTTCGGGCTCCGGCCCTGCCACCGCAGCAGCCGTGGGGGGCGTGATGATTGCCGCCATGGCGCGCGCCGGGTACCCCGCGGCCTACTCTGCGAGTGTGGTGGCTGGGGCTGCGGCCACGGACATTCTCATTCCTCCTTCGGTGGCGTTCATCGTCTACTCGGTGCTGGTTCCGGGCGCCTCGGTACCCGCACTGTTTGCCGCAGGCATGTTCCCCGCCACAAGATGGGCGGCGCAGAGTCCGACATGCCGCGGCCGCCTTTCTGGGCCAGCCTGCGCGAGGCATCCTGGGGGCTGGCAGCGCCAGTGGTGATTCTCGGCGGCATGCGTGCCGGCTGGTTCACCCCCACCGAAGCGGCTGTGGTGGCCGTGTTCTACGGCCTGTTTGTGGGCATGTGCATCCACCGAACGATCCGCGTGCGCGACCTGTTCACCATCCTGCGCGAGGCAGGCGAGCTGTCTGCGGTGATCCTTGTGGTGGTCTCGCTGGCAGGCATCTTTGCTTTTTCGCTGTCCACGCTGGGTGTGATCGACCCCATCACACGCACCATCGTGCAATCGGGCTTGAGCGAGCAGGGCGTTCTCGGCGTGCTGATCGTGATGCTGCTGATCGCCGGGATGTTCCTGGACGGCATCTCCATCTTCCTGATCTTTGTGCCGCTGCTCATGCCCATCATGCAGCACTACCAGTGGGATGTGGTGTGGTTCGGCGTCGTGCTGACCCTCACCGTGGCCATTGGCCAGTTCACCCCCCCCATGGCAGTGAACCTGATGGTGTCCAGCAAGATCGCCGGCGTACGCATGGAGCAGACCACCCGCTGGGTCATCTGGCTGGTGCTGGCCATGACGGTGGCCATGCTGCTCGTCGTCGTGTTCCCGTCGATAGCGCTCTGGCTGCCACAGCGGCTGGGCTACTGATTTTTTTCTCATCCATCCATAAGGAGACAACCCATGAAACTGCGTACCTTCCTCACCTCGGCCGTGGCCGCCGCCGCTGCGCTGGCGTTCACCGCCCCTGCTGCCATTGCACAAACCGCGTACAAAAGCGAATACCGCATGTCGCTGGTGCTGGGCCCCGCCTTCCCTTGGGGCAAGGGCGGTGAGCTGTGGGCCAACAAGGTCCGCGAGCGCACCAACGGCCGCATCAACATCAAGCTGTACCCCGGCGTCTCGCTGATCCAGGGCGACCAGACGCGTGAATTCAGCGCGCTGCGCCAGGGCGTGATCGACATGGCCGTGGGCTCCACCATCAACTGGTCGCCCCAGGTCAAGCAACTCAACCTGTTCTCGCTGCCCTTCCTGTTCCCCGACTACGCAGCCGTGGACGCCGTGACGCAGGGCGACGTGGGCAAGAGCATCTTCGCCACGCTGGACAAGGCCGGTGTGATGCCACTGGCCTGGGGCGAAAACGGCTACCGCGAAATCTCCAACTCCAAGAAGGCCATCAAGACCCCTGAAGACCTCAAGGGCCTGAAGATCCGCGTGGTGGGCTCGCCGCTGTTCCTCGACACCTTCACCGCCCTGGGCGCCAACCCCACGCAGATGAGCTGGGCCGACGCACAGCCCGCCTTTGCCAGCGGCGCGGTGGACGGTCAGGAGAACCCCCTGTCCATCTTCACCGCCGCCAAGCTGCACAGCGTGGCGCAAAAGCACATCACGCTGTGGGGCTACGTGAACGATCCGCTGATCTTTGTGGTGAACAAGGAGATCTGGAACAGCTGGACCCCAGCCGACCGCGAGATCGTCAAGCAAGCCGCCATCGACGCCGGCAAGGAAGAAATCGCTCTCGCCCGCAAGGGCGTGGTCGAAGCCGACAAGCCTCTGCTCAAAGACATCTCCGCACTGGGCGTGACGGTGACCCAGCTGAGCCCCGCCGAACGCGCCGCCTTTGTGAAGGCCACACGCCCGGTATATGACAAGTGGAAGGGCCAGATTGGTGCCGATCTGGTGACCTCGGCCGAGAAGGCGATTGCGGCCCGCAAGCAATAAGCCAGACGCTGGTTCGCCAAAGCCCCAAAAAAGCCCCGCTCGCGGGGCTTTTTGCTGTCGCTGGATCGTTGCAGGGCGGGAGCCGGTCGCTTCACTATTGATAGCTTCCAACGCTTACCAATAAAGCGCCAGAGGCACTTTTTATCTAAATTTCACGACCACCCACGGCTGCACCACCAACGCACGGCGCCGGGTGTTTGACGGCGTTCTTGCGCAGCTTGTTCTCCACCGCCTGCGTCAGGTCCACACCCGCGTGGTCTGCCAGCTGCAGCAGGTACAGGAGCACATCGGCAACCTCATCGGCAATGGGCTCCGTGAGCGCCGGGTCATCACGTACCGCCAGCGACTGCTCGGGGGTCATCCGCTGAAAAATCTCGGTCAGTTCGGCCGCTTCCACCATCAGGGCCATCGCCAGGTTCTTGGGGGTGTGAAACGGCTGCCACTGCCGCTCGGCGGCAAAGGCGCGCAGGCGCGCCTGCAAGGCATCGACATCCAGAGACATTGCCACAACTCCCTATTTGATAGCTGCTTGCGCTTATCCATAAAGCGCTAGAGCCATTTTTCATTCAAATTTCAGAGCGGAGACACCGGCGCCTCGCCTGCCAGATGGCGGCGAGCGTTTTCCAGGAAACGGTCCACCGAAGCCTGCACCGCTTCGGGCGACCAGCCCGCCACATGGGGTGTCAGCACCACATTGTCCAGGTCCAGCAGTTCAGCCGGGGGCGCGGGCTCGCTCTCGTACACATCCAGGCCTGCTGCCGCAATGCGACCTTCGCGCAGCGCGGCGGCCAGGGCGGCGGTGTCGATCACGCTGCCGCGCGCGATGTTGACCACCACGCCGCGCGCGCCCAGGGCATTCAGCACCTCAGCGTTGACCAGGTGCTTGGTGCCCGCGCCACCCGGCGTGGCAACCACGAGGAAGTCCGACCATTCGGCCAGCGCCTTTACATCGCCAAAGTAGCGGTACGGCACATCGGTGCGCGCGCTGCGGTTGTGGTAGCCCACCTCGATCTCGAAACCCAGCGCGCGCTGTGCGATCTTCTTGCCGATGGTGCCCAGGCCGATGATGCCCAGGCGCTTGTGCGACACGTTGGGCGGCAGCGGCAAAGCCGTGCGCCAGATGCCCGCGCGCGTAGCCTTGTCCAGCGGCAGGATGCGGCGCTGCGCGGCAATCAGCAGGCCCCAGGTGTGGTCGGCCACGCAGTCGTCGTTGGTGCCTGCACCGGTGGCCACCACAATGCCACGCGCCTTGGCATGGGCCACCGCTACGTTCTCGTAGCCTGCGCCCAGCGCGCAGATGAGTGTGAGCGCGGGCAGCGCATCGATCTGCGCCGGGCTCAGGCCCACCGCACCGATGGTGAGCACCACACGCACGCGGCTGCCGTGCTGCGCGATGGCGGTGGCGGCCTGCGATGCATCGGGGGCGTAGATCACTTCAAAGGTCTGGGCCATCTGGGCGATGTGCTCTTCAGACAAAAACATGAGGGCAAGAAGGACGGGCTTCATGGATCAAAAATCGCGAAACAAATAAAAGAGAGAGGGATGCCGCTCACGCGGCGGCATCGCTTTGCTGGAGCGACCACATGCTGGCGTAGCGGCCGCCGAGGGCCAGCAGCTGCGCGTGCGTGCCGCGTTCGATGATGCGGCCCGCGTCCATGACCAGGATCTCGTGGGCGTCCACCACGGTGGAGAGGCGGTGCGCAATCACCAGCGTGGTCTTGTTCTGCGCCACGCCCTGCAGCTCGGCCTGGATGGCCCGTTCGTTGGCGGAGTCCAGCGCACTGGTGGCCTCGTCAAAGATCAGGATCGGCGGGTTCTTGAGCAGGGTGCGCGCAATGGCCACGCGCTGCTTTTCACCGCCCGAGAGCTTGAGCCCGCGCTCGCCCACCATGGTGGCGTAGCCCTTGGGCGTGCTGGCAATGAAGTCGTGGATGCGTGCGGCACGGGCAGCGGCTTCGATCTCATCCTGGCTGGCACCGGTGCGGCCATAGGCGATGTTGTAGGCAACCGTGTCGTTGAACAG
>Ga0207420_1001642_pt1 | contig 12898 bp, 15 predicted proteins | sample ThiBio_inoc_biof_FD_183941 | JGI IMG/M metagenome (GOLD analysis project Ga0207420, IMG submission 183941) | Wastewater bioreactor microbial communities from Cape Town, South Africa - Thiocy_inoc_biof (SPAdes) | ecosystem: Engineered > Bioremediation > Thiocyanate > Unclassified | place: South...
TCATATTGTTTTCTTTTAGAGGGGTCAATAACCGCCGGAATGTCAGTTAAAACATACCTGTTAAACCTGATTTCCAGGGGGGGTCAGTATGCCCGGAATAGGGGGTCAGTATGCTCCAAAATATCCAGCGTGGCTGCTTGTTTTGCTGCACAACGCTCGCTCAATCCTCACCCGTGGCTACTCTTGCCCCCTTAAACCCCGATATCGAATTCGCTAACGCTCATACATTTTTTCTAAGGGGGCAACCGCCACTCATTGTTTCTGCTCGCCTGCTGGTCGCTCGGGCTAAGCGGGGTGTCACACTTTTTGTAAATCCACCGCCCTGCCGCTATTGCAGTGCTCATTCCACTCACTACGTCTGTTGCCGACCCTCATTCTTCGGGACAACAACATCCTGCGTTCGCTCCATTCACACCGCACCGCTGTATCACGGCAAGAGCTTAATTCCGCTCGTCATCCCGTTCCATCCTTCGCTCATTACACTACAGGCGCTTTTCCCTAATCGTTGAATATCAACCAATCGTTCTCCGCTTCGCTCCGCATATTGCAGCCAAGTTTGCTCCGCACTTCGCTGCAATCCGCACCGTCTAAAGCCCCTTACGTTTCATTCGCTCAATTCCACTCACTTCCTCACTGCATCAAGCACTTGCCCAAACCGATACCCATAAACAAAAAGATGCGCCACCCCTGCTGAAATCAGTAGGCGTCACTCGCACTCGTGACCTCGTGCTTCCTTCTGCCACCACCCTCGCTCCACTCGCAACGGCTCGCGCCTCTTCACTCCGCAACAAAAAAACACTCCACTTCGTTCCGCAGTTTTTTTATTGCTCCGTTCCGGATAACCTGTTTTTCCGGCAGGCGAAGAACCCGATAATCAACCGGCAGGTCGTTCAGGTATATCCGACGCAGTATAGTGAACCGAACCTTTTCAATAGAAAAACCAGGTTGCTTCGCTCCCCCGGTTTTTGAATTGAACCTTTGAGGATAAATATTTTATCCTCAAAAATTCGATATTCTTTTAGTCCTTTTTTCGGATTTCCGAAAAAAAAGACTAAACTTGCACGGTTATTACTATTTTAAATGCATTATGTGTGATATTGAAACGATAAATCCATACGAAGAACCTCTAACAAAATATTTTGAGACAATAATTGATTTTATTCATACTTATAATAGACTAAATAAAATTCTCTTGAAAGACGCTCAAAAATATTCCCAAGAAGGCTCTATATATGATGCTACGTCTGCTTTAGTAATTAGTGATTGGACAGGTTCCACTGATAACGGATGGAAAATTAATTATTACACGGGTACAATAAAAGAAGTGAATAAGAAAAACTATCCTGATGAAATAAGCAAAATACTCTCCAGGGAGTTTGGAATGGCATATGCTCAATGTTTTGAAGCGTTCGAAACATTATTAAAGGATTTGATTTACATCAAAATTCAGAATGATCACAATTTCAAAAACTTATTGCCAAATAATGACTATTCAAGACAATCTATAAAAGGAGGAACCGACTTATTTAAATTAGTGAGAAAAGCTGGAGGTGAGAGATTTAGAAAGTATTCTAAAGAGAATAATTGTAAATTCAGGTTTAAAGAAATGTTCACCATTATATCCGAAATAAGGCATGCAATTACACACTCAAAAGGAGTTCTTGCAACGGCAAAAATTCCAAACGACAACTATTACAAGGCTCTTTTCAAATACTTAATGCCTTTTAATGATCTTGAAGGAGAAAAAATACTTTTGAAATTTGAATATGATATGTTTTATAATCTTCTTATTTATTTGTCAGAGTTTGGTTATCAGATATTTAAGATATTAAGCGAAGAAGATAATTACGAGTGTAAAATACTGTAAATAAATTCTTACTTAAAAATGACACTACACGAAGCCATAGAAAAGCTTTTACGACGGACAGGACTACCTATGACAACCCTGCAAATAGCACAGGAGCTGAATAATAATGGTTGGTATCAAAAAAGGGATAAATCACCAATTCATGAATCGCAAATTCGTATTAGGGCATATAATTATTCTAAGATTTTTCACTTGCATCGTTCAATTGTCTCACTTAAAAAACAATCTTCAAATGAAGCAATAGGGAAGGTTACAATATTATCCGATAATACTAACAAGAGGCAAAAGTGTACTCTCCTTCAAAAAACTAATCAATGTATAACGAGAATCTAAAATTCCGTTAGACATTTGTTAGAGTTCCGTTATGTTTTTTATTTCGTCCCACCTTAGGTCTGTATAACTTGCTTTTAATCATAGATAAAATGGAATAAAGAAAATAAAAATCAATAAATTCGGTAGTGTGAAAAAAAATAGTTAAACTTGCAATTGACATTATTATGCTTTAGAAACATATCAGTTCATATTATCAGATTATTATTAAATCAAGTAGAGAAGCATGACAATTAAAGAAGCTGTTTTAAAGAGTCTGGAAGATATCAATGGTGTAACAAATTATTGGGCTGTTTTCGAGCATATCATTAGCAATAATTATTATGATTTTGGTGAAGCGAAAACTCCCGGATCCACAGTATCCGCAATATTGGGGGATTTTATTAGAAATGGAGATACCAGAGTAAAAAGAATTAAGCAAGGAAGTACATATTCATATTACCTGACAAAAAATGAGCAAAACATTGGTCTGGAGATATTGAGCGGAGAAACAGAACCTTTAGTAACCGGCAAAACTAAGGCAAGGAAGACCAAAACCTATGAAGAGAGAACTTTACATAAGCTTTTGAGTAGTTTCCTGAAGAATATCGATACCTATTCAAAAACCATTTTTCATGAACATTCTAATGGGAAAGACAGCAACCAGATTTGGACTCATCCAGATATGGTTGGTATTAAATTCTTGAATTTACAGACAAAAGCCAGTCAAAACTTCTTAAAATCAATCAATCGGGTTGACACTTTCAAATTGAGTTCATATGAACTCAAAAAAGAAATTAACAGCGATAGCGAACTGAAAAAAGCGTATTTCCAGGCAGTATCAAATTCAAGCTGGGCAAATTATGGTTATCTCGTCGCTTTTGAATTTAGTGATAACCTGTATGAAGAAATGGAAAGGCTGAATCAGTCTTTCGGAATAGGTATAATTGAGCTTAATGCCAATCCCTATCAAAGTAAAATCCTTTTTCCGGCAAGTTATAGGGATCTGGATTTTAAAACGATTGATAAACTCTGTAAGATGAACAACGAATTTGAAAATTTCATCGTGCAGGTTGAAAAACTGATGACCGCAAGTGAAAAATATCTTATGGGGGCAGAAAAGGAACTTGATGAATTTTGCGACACCTACTTTGCCAATGACACAGAGGTTGAAAATTATTGTACTGAAAACTATATTCCTATAACAATTGAATAAAAAAACATTCATAGGCTTGCATCCAAAGAAGTAACACTGAAATTAAAACAACATTAAAATGAATAAGGCAATCTCAATATTTCTGTCAGCCATTATCCTGATGGCATGTTCCAAATCGGATGAAGACGTTCCTTCCGGAGATGAGGATAATCGTATTGTCAAAACCACGATAACTGGTAAAATCGAAAAGGGTCCTTTCCTTACAGGCTCAAAGATTACACTGTACGAATTGGATAAAGAGTTAAAACAAACAGGAAAGAATATATTTAAGACAGAAACAACGAATGATAATGGTGATTTTGTTTTTGACAGTAAAATGGAACTACTGAGTCAGTTTGTCGAATTGGAGATATCCGGATATTTTTTTAACGAAGTTACAGGTATAAGATCTTCCTCACAAATCACGCTTAACGTTCTCGCAGATGTTTCCGGTAAAGACAAGGTCAATGTGAATATCCTCACGCATTTGGTCTATAAAAGAATTAAAAACTTGATCTCTGAGGGGTTAAGTTTTCCTGTTGCGCAAAAACAGGCGCATAAAGAACTTCTAAACGTTTTTTATATCGCCAATGAAGTCAAAAATTCCGATGACATCGGGTTAACAGACGGAAATGATGATGCAGCGGTACTGCTTGCGATATCGGCAATTCTATTGCATGACAAAAGGGAAGCTGAGTTTTCAGAATTCATTGCTAAACTGAGTAATGACTTTGCGGATGACGGTACAATTTCGGATAGTGACTTGATGGGGAAAATTCATCTGGGTCAGCAAAATGTGAACTCAATTAAAGTGATGGATAATCTGAAATCCTATTTTTCTGAACAAGGTAAAACAATAGAGGTTCAGAATATTCGCAAATTTATCGATGGTAATGGAGATGGTATATTGGATGATAAAGACGCAAATCTAGACCGTAACCCGAATGAGTCGATAACGGAGGATGAGATTTTTAAAAATGAGGAAGTATTTAAACAAGCCTTAACCGGATCCTACGATAAGGTTCGTGGCTATTTTGAGAGAATGCTTGTGCTGGATGCAGTTCGATGTAATTTAATCGATTATAGTATAGATATTTCTTCTGACAATACTATTTTAAAAGACGCCTGGGCCCAAGCATATCAAGCTATTCATAGGTTAAATCAAATCATTGAACATTCCCAGGATGATGCAAACCAATACGCAAAACCATACCATTTTACCTCACGGGTATTGCGTGCTTTGCTCTATTTGGACATGGTTCAGCATTGGGGTGATGTACCTTTCATTACAAAGCCATTGACAATGGAAGAGATATTTGTACCCAGAACTGACAAAGTTCAAATATTCAATTCTTTATTAATCGATCTGGACGAATCGATGCCTTATTTAGAAGAAGATACGGAACATAATCAGATGTTTGTTTCACAAGATCTGGCAATCGCATTGATTGCAGCCATCCAATTGGAACGTAAAGATTATAGTACCGCAGCAACATATTTCGAAAAAATAATCAATAAAGGGAATAAAATATCTTTGGATAATACTGTCTACTCTGACATAAATAATAACGAAGCATTATTTACCCTGTTGTTTTCTGAAAGCGAAGATTATCAGCCTTTTCAGGTGTTTAGTCAACACTTGAAAAAAGGCAATTTGCATCCAATATACAGAAATACAGATGTATTTCTCAGCTATGCGGAGGCTCTGGTAGCTTTAAACAAAACATCAGAATCGTTAAGCTTATTGAATAAGGTCAGGGCTGCTGATAATATGGCTCCATTACAAGACTTTCCGTTAAAACCTGAACATGAAATAGCAGATCTATGGAAAAAATTCATTGGTTCGGATTACGGTTACTTTAGTCTCCTCAAACGATTAGGAATTGCAGTTGAACTTTTAGATATTCAAAGTTATCATCAGTTATATCCTATTCCGCTAACTGAATTAATGATGAATCCAAATATAACGCAGAATCCGGGATATTAAAATATATTTATACCTCAATTTAAGACAGAGATACTTATCCCCGCCCAATCTCTCATAAATACGCACACCGCAAAGGTACGGTGGCTTTTGTGTAATCTTGCAAGGTCGAGCCCTTCGGGTTTTCGATGGAATCTCCAATTCCGCCGGGGCGGAAATAGTATTCCACCGAAAAACCTTGCCGATTACAAAGCCACCCTTTGCTATACGCTAAGTTTGTATTTAATCCATTCCGTTCATTTCCCTTCGTTTTTCCTGACACATGGTTATATGATTGATCAGACGTCTATTAATAGGAAGAGTAATGGACAAGCCTAATCTTTAGCTACCGGTTTAACCTCTTAATTATTTATCAATCGAAACGTAGACTCTTTCAATACCAAGTTTCTGCCATTCTCCATTCCTAAATTCAGGTCTTGACCTTAAATTTCCTAATACACCTGAACTTTCGCTAAATCTTAGGGCATTCCAAACTTTTTGTTTTGTTGTCCCATTATTGTAGAACGTTGTTATATACGCTGTTTTTGTTGATAAAAGCCTCTGCTTAAACTCCGACTCAGACGATGGATTTAACTCGATCGGCAAAACACCCGCAGAATAGTCAATATTTACCTCCTGTTTTAATTGATTTTTAGGTAATTCTGTTGGATTTTGCTCTATGTTTTTCTGTTTTATCTCAATTCTTAACTCTTTCAGTACAGTATCTATTAGCTCCCCATCATATTCGTTTAAAAAATCTTGTTTTATCAACTCCCGGATTTTATCCTGATAGCTTTCTGAGAGTATTTTTTTTGTCAAGATTTTATGTTCTTCCCTTCGGTTTATTTTTTTTAAAGCACTTATTGTATAAGATTTTAATGATTCCCGGTTGAAGCTTTCTTTGCCAAATAATTCAACAAATCTCAACCCTTTCTCATTATCTTTTGTAAAATTAATTGTCTCTAATAGTATTGGATCTTCTTGATTTGATAAGTCGCCATCATAAAATATTTGAATTTCTTGTCCGATTAAGATTCCGTATTCAAGCCTTAGTTGACGCATATAAGAAAACAACTGTTGTTGGAATTTGGAAGTAAGCGGAATACTTGGTTGCTTTATTTCAATGACAAACAGTTTCTTATTGTCAGAAGCTTTGATTACAAAATCAGGAGTAATTTTGTTAGCCGCTCCAATTGGTAAAGAAGGGCGAATCTCAATATCACCAGAATACTCTTTCCAGTCTAAAACTCTTAAAGCCTGAACTACATTCTTTTCGAAATCGTTTTCACTAATGTCAAATTTAATGCTATCGAATAATAAAAAGCATATTTCATTCCATTTTTCGTTGTTCATTTTTGTTCTTTTCAATATTAATATAGTGAGATAAGCAATTAACAATTAAATAGATATATGTATATCTGTACTATGTAATTCAATCGAATCCACTTGCCCGATATTTTAAATCAGATCGCTTGAGAAATATTGGAAGTATCTTTTCAAAATACTTTCCTGACAAATCAAAAAAATTGGCTGAAAATAAAATAGATATGCAAATTTAGCGAATTTTTTTAATACCAATAGCATTTATTTTGAAGTTTCTTCCTATAACGCAAGATAAAGCATACGAAGGCACTCCATACCAGCCCCAAACAACTTGAAATATTATTCAATATTTTAGCCTCGGATAAGGTTACGGCCATACCAAGTCAATACCAAGTCCAAGCAATCAATGTTTAACATTTTAAAGAATACAGTTTTATGGGAACAATTAAACAAGGTATTTTAGGAGGTTTCTCCGGCAAGGTCGGAACGGTTGTCGGAGGAACGTGGAAAGGCATCCATTACATGCGAAGCCTTCCTTCCAGTGTGAGGAATCCCCGGACACCCGGGCAAGTGAAGCAGCGGACAAAATTCTCCATCATGATCGAGTTTCTAAAACCGCTCACCCCTTTCCTGCGGATAGGGTTCAAAAACTACGCCAACAGGCAGACAGCGTTCAATGCAGCGATGTCTTACAATGTAAACAACGCGGTAGATGGCGAGGTTCCCGATCTGGAGCTTGATTTTCCAAAAATCCTCGTCTCCCGGGGAAGTCTTCTGCCGGCAGAGAATGCCGCTGCAGTAGCTTCCGAAGGGAGCCTGAACTTCACATGGAATGACAACAGTGGAGTAGGGAACGCCTCTGCAGGAGACCTGGCAATGCCGCTGGTTTTCAACAGTGACAAAGGCGAATCCGTTTTCAGCACCGAAGCCGGTGAGCGCTCGGCCGGTTCTGCAACAATGAATATCCCCGACAGTTGGATGGGTGATACCGTGGAAATATACCTGGGGTTTATTTCCGAAGACGGTACGATGGTGGCCAATAGCGCCTATCTCGGTCAGCAGACAATAGCTTAAGCTATTACTGTCCTTCATGGAACCGCTCCCTGCAGGAACGGTTCCATGTTCACCTACTATAATGTTTAACATGCCACATACAACCACAAAATGTTTTCGGTTATTGCCCTGATTGCATCGTGATATTTTTCTCAAACCGGCTCCCCTATAAAATATTGAAAAGATGATCGGACTTCTTCAAAATAATTATGAATTGCTCGCCATATTCTCTTCATTGGTAGGTGGAGGTGCGTTGGGTGGATTAGTTTCGACAATCATAAACCGGAAAGAAAACAAACGGATCAAAAAGAGTGAAGCCGTAAAGTCGGAAGCGGAAGCTAAAAAGGAAGATGTTTCGGCAGCCGTGGAAATGATGGGCTTATTGGAACGTACAGTGGCACACATGGAACGGATGAATGATTATAACAAAACCAATTCGGAAGAACTGCTAAAACTACTTCGGGATAAGGACGATATCAACGAGAAGTTGAGGAGCGATATCAAACTACTACAGCTTCAAAGAACCGAAGATCATAGAAGGATCACCGGACTTGAAAAAGCATTCGACAGGGAGCTTCAATGGCGAAAAGATGGGGACTACCATTATTGCGGGGTTGAGGATTGCGACAAAAGACAACCCCCTCTGGGCACATTTAAACGTGAAACCCAACAAAAACAACAACAATGAATATCCAAATCTTTCTTCAGGAGATAAATACAAGTCTGTTCAACCGACGTATGAATGACAGCCAGCGAAAAGGCATCATTGTTAAGTTGACAGAATTTGGCAACCACCATATAACCGATACCCGATGGAGAGCATATATGCTTGCGACATCCTTCCATGAAACCGCCAGAACCATGCAACCGGTCGAGGAAATCGGAAAAGGCCGAGGCAAACCTTATGGTCAAAAACTGAAATATAACCGAAAACCCTATACATGGCCCGACAAAATCTACTACGGACGAGGCGATGTGCAATTAACCTGGTACGAAAACTACCTGAATATGGGGAGAATCCTCAACCTGCCGCTACTTGAACAGCCGGAGCTCGCCCTTCAGCCCGGCATATCCGCACGGATAATGATAGAAGGGATGACAAAAGGTATCTCCAACCGTGGCGATTTCACCGGTGTATCGCTCGAAAACTATTTCAACTCGTACACCGATGATCCCATACGTGCACGAAGAATTGTGAACGGTCTCGATAAGGCCAATCAAATAGCAGAATATCATTACAAGTTCCTGGACGCAATAAAGAAAGCATCATAAAAAAGTATCACCATGAGTAAATCTACAAAACATAGAATTATAGCTGCAGCTTCAGTAATTGCAATTCTGCAATTACTTTCAGGATGCAAACCCAATCAACTGATCACCGAAAAAGTAATCACCAAAATCGACAGTACCGCAGTATGGAATCTTGAAAAAGAACTCCATAAGAAAGAACTCCGGATCACCCTTCTCGAAACCGGCTTAAAGCGGACAAAGGACGAAAATATCACTCTCCGGAATGAAGTATCGAAACATGAAATACATTACGATACAACCGCCCCGGTTGACACCTCAACCGGTCGGCCGCCTGTATCTGCAGAGATCATCACCATCAGCAAGAGTTGGATGGAAAAAACCATTAAGGAGTATGAAACCCTTATTCAGCAAGCATCAACTCAAAATGAAACTCTAACCACTGAAAACACCAACCTGCAGCTCACGGTTAAAACCCTGATCAACGAAAACAAAGAATTAAAAGAAAAAACCACCACTACCGGCAGCACAAAATTCCGGCTATTTTTCGCTGGATCAATAACCGGAATATTTCTGAGCATATTCGCCTACTTTGTATTTCGCAAGCTGCTCAACTAACGAATGATGAATCATAACCGTAACATCTAGACTCTTATGATGCAACAGTGGTAAAATAATGCAGACTCTGAATGTCTTCAGGTCTAATTCCTTAAAATTCTACTTCGATAGAAAATAAATGTTCAGATTAAAAATCTCGATAGCTCTATTGTAAAGTGATGTTATTCGGCTTTTAATCCAATTTCGGTAAAAGCTTCCCATGTTTCATCCACGCAATTATTTAATTTTTCTACCGTAGGTTCGTTCAAATAACTGACACATTTTTCAATTTTTGCCTTAAATTCAAGATTGTTCCCATAAAGAGAAATTGCTTCACCGAGTGCTTCCGAAAGATGAGCGGAAACTTTGCCTACCATCACGCCAAGTTTGTATTCCCTATTTTCCATATTGGGAAAACGGTCACTTACAGATAACATCCATCTATAGATATCTGCATCAGCTCCATGTTTATTTGTCCTGCCGCATTTATAAACAGCACGAATAAGATACTCATAGAATAACGCTCTTTCCATATTGACGATATTTAGAAAATTATCAAGTTTTAGTTAGTTTGGTATATAATCCGCAAGGGAGCGCTCTTGAGGAATATATTCAAGCTCCTTGTTTTTATTTAATAAAATATTGGAGAGTCGAAAATAATCATTGGGTGTAGTCGACCAATCAATTAAAACCTCTATCAGATTTTCCATATCCGGGGTTTTGGCTTGACGGGAATCCGCTCCCCTTTTACCATAAGTCAAATTTTTTTCTCTTTCCCTGTCAAAAGAATACAAACAAGTTCTCTTATCGGTCTATTTATTTCATTGTCCTTAGGAATGAATAAATTCAAAAACGGTTGAATATTTCTGTAATACAACTCGTATGATTTTTCAGGATCCTGTTCTTGGATATCAAGTAACTCGATAACATCCCTTGTTAATGGATTTTCTCCAAATAAATCATTTTGTTCTAATGCGTTGGCGGCTACAATGCCGTCAATTGCTTCCATTAACCGTTCTAACTTATTGCCTTGTGCCATATATTATTACTTAATTTAAATTGATATTTTCTGAACTGATTCCTGCATTTTTGAAATGCTATCAATGAGTGATCTGCGAGTAACCGGATCAAAACTGATTTTCGTTATGGCTATATCAGATGATTTCAAGCATGCAGGATTGTTATATTTGGCATATTCTCGATTCTTTTTCAATCCATTCGGGAGCCTCTCTAAATAGACCCCGTAAATTATACTGGGATCAATGCTTAGGCTTGAAGCTAAAGAATGAACTTTAAATCTCATCGGTATTATTTTATGAAGCTCGTTCTGTATCGCTGGATTTATTAACGCATTATAGGAAAAATCATCCGCTCTTTCTTCACTAAAAATCAACTCCGGATTATTTTTGTCGGATATGTGATAATTGACTTTTTCCAACATATCCCAATCATACAATATATGATATAGTTCATGGAGTAAATTCAACCACAGCTTATGATATTGCTTGTTCATATCAGTAATCACAATACACGGCTTACCGTTTACAATCATTGATACCCCAAAAGATGTAGTATTAGGAACATACTCATGGATAAGAACAGTTACTCCTAATCGAAACAAAATAAGTACTATTTTTTCTAGACCATGTACTACATCGGCAGTGTATTGACTTATACGTTTTAAGAATTCAATAAGTAGTTCTCGATCATACTCAAATGGGTTTGATATTTTTAGGAAGGATCTACAAGAGCACTTTAACCAAAACTCCACCATCTTTTTTTCCTTGTTGGCTGACACTTGCTTGTAGGATTTACTAAACAAGGACATACCCAATTCTATTGAGTCATATTCATAGATGGAGTTAAATCCGAAAAAATCACATAATTGTTGGGAATATTCCTCGATTTTTGATTTTTTCAGGATACCAATTTTTTTTAATGTCTGAATATCGAAGTGTCTATAAACATAGGAGATCTCTTTAGTTTTGTTGTATTGATCTATATCCGAATTATCCATGTCGTTATTATAAGCGGCAATGAGCTCATTTTCGGATAAATCAAATAATTCCATAATACGGACTGCGTGCCCCATATTTATGTCTGCATCCCCAGCTAGATATTTCTTGAGTCGGCTTTCACTCAATCCCAATTGCTCCGATAAAGGACGTATGGTTATGTCATTACTTTCATCCTCTAAGAATTCAGTCAAAAGCTTTCTTAGTGATAATTCAGAGCTAATATGTTCTTTATTAGTATTTTTCTTTACTATATACATGTCTCAACGTAATTTTTATGTAAAAGTACTTGTTTTTTATTCATTCTGCAATATTTTGGCGTAAAAAAATACGTTGAAAAAATAAATATGTATTAATACATAGATATACAGTGTTTTATGTTGATGATGTTTTGGGGTATTGTTAGCTGTCTACTCTTTTCTCCTTTTTACTTCACAGTAAAAAGCCTTCTAATTTTTCAACACCCTTTCTTAGTTTAGCCGGATTGATCTTTTTCAATTTGCTAATATTTTGCATTTTCCATTGTACAGATGGAAAATGTAAATATTCCTGATATTCAGTATGTCGGGACAGTTCTTCCCCGGCCTCGAAAGCAATTAAAAATTCCTTGTCCTGTAGGCTCAAATTTGAATTGATGAAATCAATCAATTTCTCCCGGGTTTCCCCATAGTCATTATATGAAAACGGAATTTTAGTCATTCCGGAAAACTGCTTCACAAGCGTTTCCTGATGATCTACTCTATTTGGTTTGAGCGACTCAATAATGGGCCGGTCGCCACCCAGAAGGCAATAGAGAAAACCTCTTTTAATCTGGTCAAAGTTAGTGATGAAGTCGAACATCAGTTTCACATCAAACAAATCCCGGGGATGTTGGCGGTCGAGAGCTGCAGTAATTTTCCCGCCGTAGAGTTGAGAAAGTGAAACGATCCTTGCCTTGTTTGCCGTTTCAAATTCATTTTGCGCTGCATTACATAGTGGTCTTACCGAAGCCGCATCAATCAGGCCACGTTTCGTTCCGCTCACTTCAATCTTGACCATGACTCCTTTTCGTGTGCAGTAGATTTTATTCGGCTTTTCAGTGATGACAATATCCGGGACAACCGTCTTGACTTTTTCCTTGATGATTGACAGATTTTTATGGATGTCTGCAAACGACTCATCCCGGGGCTTTATTGGCGTATAAGTAACATCTATATCAACGGAATACTTATCACAACTTGTGATAAACGTCCTTATCAAAAGTAAAAGATTATCCAAAGTAAATATCTTATCCCGCTTACAAGCTATTGATTTTCAACCCGCCTTTTGATAATATTATTTGATAAAAT
>Ga0207420_1001652_pt1 | contig 12836 bp, 10 predicted proteins | sample ThiBio_inoc_biof_FD_183941 | JGI IMG/M metagenome (GOLD analysis project Ga0207420, IMG submission 183941) | Wastewater bioreactor microbial communities from Cape Town, South Africa - Thiocy_inoc_biof (SPAdes) | ecosystem: Engineered > Bioremediation > Thiocyanate > Unclassified | place: South...
TTATGGCGAAACAAAATCTTTATCAGCAAAGAGGCGTATCAGCACAAAAGGAAGATGTGCATAGGGCAATTCAAAATCTTGACCAGGGGCTTTACCCGCATGCATTTTGTAAAGTTTATCCCGATGTTTTGGCAGGGGATGATCAATGGGTGAATATAATGCATGCCGACGGGGCAGGTACCAAATCGATACTGGCCTATTTATATTGGAAGGAAACAGGTGATATTTCTGTTTGGAAAGGGATTGCCCAGGATGCTGTGGTTATGAATTTAGATGATCTCTTATGCGTGGGCGTGTACAACAATATTATTTTTAATAGTACCATCGACCGAAATAAAAATTTGATACCCGGCGAAGTGCTGCAGCAAATCATAGATGGTACGCAGGCAATTTTTGATCAGTTAAAAACATTTGGGGTAAACATTTCTTACCTGGGAGGCGAAACTGCCGATGTAGGCGATGTAGTGAGAACCATTGCCGTAAATGGCACCATGGCTTGCCGTTGGCCAAAAGATAAAATTATTACCAATCAAAAAATTCAACATGGCGATGTAATCGTAGGCCTTGCAAGTTTTGGCAAAGCACATTACGAAACCCACTATAATAGCGGTATTGGCAGCAATGGACTTACCAGCGCCCGGCACGATACCTTACATAAATTTTACGCCCAACAGTATAAAGAAAGTTACAATACCAGCCTGCCTGATGATGTGGTTTATATTGGAGGCCATAAACTCACAGACAGTTTAGCCCCAGGTAATGAATTAGTAAATATAGGGCGTATGCTGTTGAGCCCAACCCGTACTTATGCACCGGTAATAAAAAAAATATTGGAAAATCATTTTCACCTGGTTCATGGCCTTATTCACTGTAGTGGAGGCGGGCAAACAAAATGTATGAAATATTTACCGGCAACTTTTAAAGTGATAAAAGATAATCTCTTTATGCCACCGCCCGTATTTGATATTATCAGGCAAAATAGCGGTGCAACTTTACAGGAAATGTACGAGGTTTTCAATATGGGCTGCCGTCTCGAAATTTTTTGTAAGCCTGCTGATGCAAAAATAATGATGGATATTGCTGAAGAGTTTGGCATACAGGCACAAATTACCGGCAGGGTAGAAGCGGCAGAAAGAAATCAATTAATTATTAAAACAGCCGAAGGCGATTTGCTGTATTAAAGATTTACTTCGTACTCAAAACTTCAATCCACTTCTTTTTATCCGGGCTTTCCCAGCGGTACCGGATACTGTATTTTTTTTGATCTGTTTTTAATCGGAAAGGTATTTTTACCGTATAATTAATAATGGAACTTTCCATTGAGCCGCCTATCTTTTTTAAAATCTGGTTTCCTATTTTAACTTCTTTTTTTTGATCATCATAAACCCAAAACTGATGTGTGCCATTTGTAATTTCTAGCATATTAGAGCCGGTTACAGTTGAGAAATCAAGGCTGAGATAGGCCATTTGCCCGTTCACAATACTTTTTACTGCCGGGTTTGCCGGCCCCCGCAGGCTGGTATCTACCATTACTTTTACGGAAGCCATTTGGAGCCCCAATGCGGTTGCATGCGAGCCGTCAGATGTTTTTATTTCATTTACTTTCAGGGCAGCGGTTTTCGATTGTGCCCACATCGTTGGCGTAAAACAAAAAATTGAAAAAACAACCGCAATAAAATTTTTATGCATTCTTTTTTTTTAAATGAAGATAGTATTTTAAAAACGGATTTTAAATTCACTTATTGCCAATCTTTTCAAAAGATACCCGTCAGGAATAAGTTTAACAGGGGTATCCATTTGCCAAAAGAAAAAGGGTTATTATCCACATTTTTAACATTATTGTAGAAAAATGATTTGGCAAACAGGGAGTGAAAGAATATACATTTGCCAAAAGCCTGTATTATCAATATTAATATTAAGTTTGCAGGCATTAAAAAAGATATTATGTCTCAATCAATAATAGAATTAAAAAATGTAAATATTTACCAGGGTGGGTCACTCATATTAAGTGATGTAAATATATCTATTGGTAAAGGCGAATTTGTGTACCTGGTGGGCAAAACCGGAACCGGTAAAAGCAGTTTGCTTAAAACCCTGTATGGCGATTTGGAATTAAAGGAAGGCGAAGGTTGGGTAGTAGGGCATAAATTAAGAGGGCTCACCTGGAAAACAGTTCCTTTTTTAAGACGGAACCTGGGCGTTGTATTCCAGGATTTTCAATTGCTTACGGATAGAAATGTAAATGAAAACCTCAAGTTTGTACTTAAAGCCACCGGCTGGAAAGATGAAAGATTAATGGATGAAAAAATTACGGATGTATTAGATAAAGTGAATTTAAAAACAAAGGGTTTTAAAATGCCTTATGAACTCAGCGGGGGAGAACAACAGCGTATTGATATTGCCCGTGCTTTATTAAACTCACCAAAATTAATTCTGGCAGACGAGCCTACCGGTAACCTGGATCCCGAAACCAGTGATGAAATTATGCAACTTCTTTTCCAGATTTGTAAAGATTACGACACTTCTATCTTAATGGCTACGCATGATTATATGGTAATCAATAAATTCCCCGCACGTACCATTAAAACAGAAAGAGGCAAAGTATGGGATAATGCTACGGTATCCATGAACTAGAAGATGTGAGGGCAAAGCATTATGAAAAAAACAAAGGCTCTTAAAATCAGTATTGATGCAAATCTTTGGGTAAGTTTATCATCTCCGGGAAACAAATATTAATACATCCCATGCTATATTCAGGCGATGTAAGACTTCTCTTTAGCAAGGATATTATTGCTGAAATAAAACAAACGATTACATAACCAAAACTCAAAAAATATTTCGGGATGGCGATGCCGATTATTTGCTTACAGGTAACAACGATTTACTTGATTTAAAGAGATTTTGTAAAACAAAAATGATTACGATTTAGGAATTTATTAGTTTTATAAAAAAACATCGCTAACAAGCAGTTACCCTGGTCGCTGGCTGAAAAAATAAACCTCATTTACAGTTCTAAAACAGTTATGTCTATTCTTATATAAACCAATCACAAAGAGTGGCAGCATTGCTGGTATTATTGTATAATGAGTATAAAACAGCGGCCCTTTTATTTATATCTTCATCAGAAAATTCAAGAGAAATCATTTTTTGAATTTGTTCTGCAAAAGATTTGGGATTATGGGCAAGTGAAGTAATACTTTCTAACCCTGAACCCGCAACACCGGCTTCATTGGTTAAGCAATGCCTGCCATTAAAGAGTGCATTCAGTAATTTTAATTTTACGCCGGTGGTATTAAATGAGGGTAATATATTTACTTGTGCATTTTCAATTAAATTTTGCAGTGTCGCCGCATCGGGGTTTGCAACCAGTTTCGCATGTGGCAATTTTTGAACCCAAGACTGTACTGTATATGAAGGGTTTTTGCCTGCTATGACGATGGGGATAGGAAGTGTTTTAAACACCGATTTCAAAAGCCAGCAGGCTGCTTTATCATTTTCATTTACCGATAAATTTCCATGGTACAAACAATAGTTGCCCATGCCCGGTTTTGATGTTATTTTTTGCCAGGGCAGGAATACCGGTAAAAACCGGGCTGCAGCCCCCAGCTTTTCTGAATAAAACTTTTGATCGGTTTTGCTGAGGTTCAGGATGGGCGCTTTTTGGGCAATTATTTTTTCATATCTGAGTAAAAGTTTGCTTTCATGTAAATAATACTGCCGTTTTAAAAACTGCTTTTCAAAAGCAGCTAAATTGGCATAGTATTGTTGTTCTATATTGAAAGGCCTCAAAAATATTTTTCTGCCGGGAAAAACATTTTTGTAAACCATGTAGCTGCAATGAATCCCTTCTATCAAAATCGGGTAATCATCTTTTTTTAATTCGGCTTCCAGTTTCGAACTTACCCGGGAGCTCACAATATAAGGGAGCTGTAATGAAAACCCCGTTACAGATTCTTTCCTGGGATAATAGTGAACGCTCCGGCAAATATTTTGTAAATGCGCTTGTGGTTTTCGCTTGCCGGTAAAGCAATGCAGGTGTACCCGGATGCCCAGCGCATGGAGCGCTTCTATGCAATAATAGATGTCTATCACACCACCGTAGTCTGCTGGCCAGGGCACATCATGGCTGATGATATGTAAATGATTCTCCAAAAATATTTTTATAAAATTGTTTTAATTTAATTTCTTCCTGCTGCCAGTTAAGGTGCTGTGCTGCCTTAATGCAGTTTTGATGTAGCCTGTTCCAGTATTCATCATCCTGGATCAGCTCATTCAGGGCAGCCGCAATGGTTTCTTCCTGTACATTGGGTACTAAAAAAGCAATATCATATTCATCATTTATTTTCCGGTATTCAGGATAGTCAACGCAAAGCTGTGGAATACCTGCATGGATATAATCAAAAAAACGGTTTGCCAGTGAATAATAATTACTGTCGCCATTCTTTTCAAATAAAGTAATGCCTATGTATGCTTTTTGGTTTATTGATACCAGGGCTTCCGGGGGCAACATCCCTTTCAAAATCACTTTGTCTTCCAGTTTATATTTTAAGATCAGTGCTTTTGTTTGTTCCATAAAATTTCCATCGCCACAAATTACCAGCCGGGCCGGAACCTTTCTCATGGCGGGTAACAGGGTTTCAAAACTTCTTCCTTCATTTACGGCCCCCTGGTATAAAATAAATTTTTCCCGGTTTGCATGAATGGCTGCGGGGTTAAGCAGGGGCATATTCCGGATCACTTCATAATGCCGGGCATAATCTTTATGAAATACCTGTGCAATGGTTTCATTTACCGTGTAGCCATACGAAAACCGGGGTACCGTTTTTCTTTCAAGCCATTTCCAGGCTTTGTAAATTCCGGGCCGGCTTACCACTTCTTTCATTTCGCAAAACAGTTCATGAGCATCATAAATACGCTTTGTGTTTTTTATTTTTGAAACCAGCAGGCAGGGGAGAATAGTATCTAAATCAATGGCACAAATTCCATCCATTTTCTTACATAGCAGATAAACAAACAGCCTTATATTATACTCTAAGTAAAAAAGCTTCCCTTTATTAAAAAAACAAACCAGGCGTTTTTGTTCAAATTTTCTTTTCGTTAGAGGTATCGATTTTTTCAATTTACGGCCTACCAGGGTTACCCGGTACCCGGCTTCGGCGAGACTATGGCAAATACGGATCATCCGTTGATCATAACTCAGGTCATTGGTCACTGTAAAGTATAGCCGGGTCAAAAGTTTTTTTAGCAAATAAACTTAATTTATCTTAAAACCGTTGAACTCAAACTTTTAACCCTGCCGTAGGGAGTTAAGAAAGCCGGGCCATTGGAATAAGGATTTAAATATCCCGTTTTTGAACAGAAAAAAAGGAGTGTAAAATTTCCAGGTTCCGGTAAATTAATGGCCATTAAATCAAATGATTTCAATTATTTGTACTACTTTTGCAGCCAATTAATAAAAAAGAATAAAACACACCGTTTTAAAAAACAAACAAATGTCGCATTTAACAACAGAAAAAAAAGCGAAGATTTTCAGTGAATTTGGTGGAAAAGCCACTAATACCGGGTCTATTGAAGGGCAGGTAGCGCTGTTAACCGAGCGTATCAACCACATTTCTGACCATTTAAAAACCAACAAAAAAGATTTCTCTTCTCAAAGAGGGTTGATGATGATGGTGGGTCAGCGTAAAAGATTACTCAGCTACTTAAGCAAGCATAATCTTACCGGCTACAGGGCATTAATTGAAAAATTAGGCCTCCGCAAATAATTAAAACACAATTATGTAATTCATATCAATTCCCAACTGATTTATTAGTAATCGTTGGGAATTGACCGTTTTACACATCAACTCATTTGCCGGTATCATTGCCGGCTTAAACTATTTTTATATGTCATTTTTACAAGCAAAATCAATTTCTTTTGATATTGGTGAAGGCCGTACGGTTACTATTGAAACCGGTAAATTAGCCCGCCAGGCCGATGGTGCCGTTACCGTGCGCCAGGGAAATTGTATCATTTTAGCTACCGTGGTAGCCAATAAAGAGCCTAAGGAAGGCCAGTCTTTTTTTCCCTTATCAGTAGATTACCAGGAAAAATTTGCATCCTCAGGTCGTATTCCCGGCTCATTCTTTAAAAGAGAAGCCCGGTTAAACGATTATGAAATTTTAACATCACGCCTTATTGACCGGGCCCTGCGTCCCTTGTTTCCCGAAGATTATTTATGCGATGTACAGGTTTTGGTAAGCCTTATTTCTTCCGATGAAGAAGTAATGCCCGACTCTTTGGCCTGCCTGGCTGCTTCGGCCGCTTTGGCTGTTTCGGATATCCCCATCCAGGAAATTATTTCTGAAGTAAGGATTGGCAGGGTAGATGGTAAAATGATTGTAAACCCCACCCGCAGCCAAATGGCTAACAGCGACCTGGAGTTTATTATTGCCGCTACCCATAAAAACATTATGATGGTAGAAGGCGAAGCCAAAGAATGCCAGGAAGAAGACCTGGTAAATGCCATAGAACTGGCCCATACGGCAATTAAAAGCCATATTAAGGCACAGGAAGATTTAAGAGATGTAGTAGGAGCCACTACTAAAAGAGAATATACAAAACCTTATCGCAATCCCGAGCTGGATGAAAAAATCATTGCTTTTGCAAAAGATAAAATGTATGCAATTGCCTCATCTGCATCTACAAAGCATGACCGCAGTAATGCCTTTGATGCTCTTAAAACAGAAGTAAAAACCTTCCTGGGTGAAGATTTACCCGATGAAGACAAAGCGCTAATCGGCCATTATTTTGGCGAATTGCAATATCATGTAGTAAGAGATATGATATTAAACGAACGGAAAAGGCTGGATGGCCGGGGTACAGAAGATGTGCGCCCACTGGCTATTGAAGCTGATGTTTTACCTTCTCCACACGGCAGCGCCTTATTTACCAGGGGAGAAACCCAATCTTTAACATCTGTTACTTTAGGAACTCCTTTAGATGAATTATTGGTAGAAAGCGCCCAGGTATCTACTTATTCTAAATTTTTCTTACACTATAATTTCCCGCCCTTTAGCACCGGTGAAGTAAAAATGATGCGGGGTGTGGGCCGCCGGGAAGTAGGCCATGGTAACCTGGCCATGCGTTCACTAAAGCAAATGATGCCCGGTGATGATTATGCTTATACCGTAAGGGTGGTAAGCGATATCCTGGAAAGTAATGGATCTTCCTCAATGGCAACAGTTTGTGCCGGTTCATTAGCATTAATGGATGCGGGTGTTCCGGTAAAAAAACACGTAAGTGGTGTAGCCATGGGCCTTATTAAAAAAGATGAAAATTTTGCTGTACTTACTGATATCCTCGGCGATGAAGATCACCTTGGCGATATGGACTTTAAAGTAACAGGTACCCGGGATGGAATTTGTGGCGTACAGATGGACATAAAAGTAGATGGCTTAAGTATGGATGTAATGCGCCAGGCACTTGCCCAGGCAAAGAAAGGCCGTTTGCATATTTTAAATGCCATGTACGAAGTTGTGCCAGAGCACAGGCCCGATGTAAAACCACATGCACCACGCATGGAGAAAATTAAGATCGATAAAGAATACATTGGGGCCGTGATAGGGCCGGGCGGTAAAGTGATCCAGGAAATACAAAGGGAAACCGGCACTACCATCAATATTGAAGAAGTAGGCGAATATGGTGAAGTGAGTATTTTTAGTAAAGAAAAAGAAAGCCTGGACAAGGCGCTGGATTGGATAAAAGGACTTACTGCCGTTCCGGTGGTAGGAGATTCTTACGAAGGCACCATTAAAAGCATAAAAGAATTTGGCGCATTTGTTGAATTCCTGCCTAAAAAAGAAGGTTTATTACACATTAGTGAAATAAGCTGGAAACGATTGCCAAGTATGGAAGGCATTTTTAAAGAAGGTGAAAAAGTAAAAGTAAAATTGCTGGAAGTAGACCCCAAAACCGGTAAATTTAAACTGAGCCGGAAAGCGCTTTTACCTAAACCTGAACAGGCACCCAGGCCGGAATAAATATTCCATTATATTAAACTCATGATCATACTCTTTAACTCCGTGGAATTTCTGCGGAGTTTTTTTATTTGTAAATTGTACACTTTAATTGATTTATATGAAGTTTTTTTTCTTAACCGTCTCTTTGGTGTTTCCCGTTTTACTGCTGGCACAACCCGCAACCGTAAAAACAAAAGATGGCATTTATACCCTTACAGCCTATGGGGATAATATCCTTAAATTAAAATATGTACCCAATGGATACCGGCATGGCGAAAAAGTAAGCGATGCGGTTATAAAATCAGCAGTATCAAATAAAATTATACCTGTACAAAAGCCGGGTGATACCAGCTGGCTTTTTACTAAATGGAAGATTTCTTTTAAAACCGATTCAGGGTTCAGCATCGGAAATCTAAGATTAATTTCTGCATTCCAGGAACCGGGATTCCGGGGTTTTGATTTTGCTTTATCTAACTATGAAAAAATATACGGAGGTGGCGAAAGGGCGCTCCCACTGGATCGTAGAGGTTTTCGTTTTAACTTATATAATAACCCCTGGTATCAATACGAAGAAGGCGCAGACAATTTAAATTACTCGGTTCCTTTTTTTACCAGCAATAAAGGCTATGCCATTTTATTTGATAATGCTTCCAAAGGGTTTGCAGATATCGGCAAATCAAATCCCCAAATTTTGCGGGCAGGATTTGTAAGCGGGGAGCTGAATGTTTTTATCATTTTGGGTGATACCTATCCTCACATATTGCAAAGCTATCATAGCCTTACCGGTACACAGCCCATACCGCCCCGCTGGGCATTCGGTAATTTAATGAGCCGCTTTGGATATACCAGCCAGCAGCAAGTTACGGCCATCGCAGCGCAAATGAAAGCCAGTCATATTCCATTCGATGCCGTGATCTTCGATTTATTTTGGTTTGGCGACAGCATCAAAGGAACTATGGGTAACCTGGATTGGGTGAATAAAAAAAACTGGCCCAACCCCGCTCACATGATTGCCGATTTTAAAAAAGACCATATTCAAACCATCCTCATCACCGAACCCCATATTGTAAAAGGAACCTTGAATTATGAAGCTTCAAAAAAATACCAGGCAGTAGATAGCAGCGGGTATCCTTTCGTTATTCAAAGCTTTTATTTTGGCCCGGCTGGCTTATTGGATCTATTCAGGAAAGATGCCCAAAACTGGTTTTGGTCAAAGCACATCCCGCAAATGAAAATAGGAGTAGCAGGTTGGTGGGGCGACCTGGGGGAACCGGAAAATCATCCGCCCGCCCTGCAGCATAATTTAAAAGACTTAGGATTTCACCGGCTCTTCGGCGCCGATGAAGTGCACAATGTTTTTGGGCATACCTGGACCAAAATGCTGTACCAAAAATTTGCTAAAGATTTTCCCGATCGCCGTTTATTTAGTTTAAACCGGAGTGGTTTTGCAGGTACCCAACGCTATGGTATTTTTCCCTGGAGTGGCGATGTAAGCAGGAGCTGGAGCGGGCTAAGGGCGCAACTCCCGGTTATGCTGGGCATGAGCATGAGTGGCGTTCCTTATATACATGCCGATGCGGGTGGTTTTGCAGGAGGTAAGGCAGACCCTGAATTATATGTACGCTGGATGCAGTTTGCTGCCTTTACACCCATCCTGAGGCCACATGGCACGGCGCTGTTTACAATAGATCCCAATGCATTCAGCTATCCCAGTGAACCGGCCCTTTTTGATGAACCTTACCGCTCACAGGCACGTAAAGCCATAGATATGCGATACCTTCTGCTGCCTTATAATTATACCCTGGCTTATTGGCAGGCGGCAAAAGGAGAACCCCTGGTATCGCCTCTTTATTATTATTATCAAAACGATAGTACAGCTTCAGAAATACTCAACGAGTACATGTGGGGTAAAAATATTTTAATTGCTCCTGTACTGCAACCGGGCGCCGATTCAGTGTCCCTGTATTTACCCGCAGGCAATTGGTTTGATTTTAATACGGCAAAAAAATATGAAGGCTTACATCATTATACAATACCCGCCAAAATAGATGACCCCGGGAAAAATATATTTATGAAAGCCGGCAGCCTGGTACCTGTATGGCAGCCCAAAGAAAATTTTATATATACAAATACCTCAGCATTCGATGGCCGTGATATAAACCTGTTATATTACCCCGGCCACGGGCAAAGCCATGCCGTATGTTATTTGGATGACGGTCATTCCAAAAATCCAAAATCCGGCTTGCTGGAATTTTCCGGTACAGGCACCGAAGATCAAATAGATATAAAAATAAAATCCGTGGGTGTATACCAAAAAAACGCATCCAGGAATATTCGTTTGCAATTGCCCACTTTAGATATCCATAAAAAAATCCGGGTGTGGGTAAATGGAAAAAAGTTTACTCATATCAGCAAAATGTATTTCAATCATCAAACAGCCTATTCTTTTTATTCCCTGCCATTAACTTACCAGGGAAAACCGTTACACGTGATTATAAAAATGAAAAATTAAGCATCCATGAAAAAATTTATTTCGCTGGTCATTAATAATGCAAATGAAATGGAGCGCAACATATTGATTGCCTTCCTGAATGAAATAGGCTTTGATGGATTCGAAGAAACCCATAAACAACTTTTTACCTCTATCGAAAAAAAGTATTTTGATAAAGAGGCATTGGAAAAAATTACAGGAAGATTCCCGGCTGCAGAAGTTGCCATTGCAGAAGTAGAAGAAAAAAATTGGAATCAGCAATGGGAGTCCTCTTTTGAACCCGTGATGGTAGAAGATTTTGCGGCGGTGCGGGCCTTGTTTCATAAACCGGTAACAAATGTGCAGTACGAAATTATTATCACTCCCAAAATGAGCTTTGGAACCGGCCATCATGCCACTACTTATTTAATGATGCAGCAAATGCGTACCTTACATTTTAAAGACGCTGCCGTTATTGATTTTGGTACGGGTACAGCCGTACTGGCCATACTTGCAGAAAAAATGGGTGCATCAAAAATATGGGCCATAGATAATGACGAATGGGCCATCCAAAATGCATGGGACAACATACAGGAAAATCATTGTAAACAGATTCAAATTTTACAGGCAGATACCATCGCTATCCCTTCAAAGGCAGGTATTATATTGGCCAATATTAATTTAAATATCATCATTCAAAACCTGCCTGCCATCATTTCTGCTTGTGCAAAAAATACTAAAATTTTATTTAGCGGTTTATTAACGAACGACCTCCCTGTTTTGCTGCCTGCATTAGAAGCGGCTGGTATTACGGTAACCAAAACTACGAGTAAAGAAGATTGGGTTTGCTTGTATTCATATTATAATTAATGCCTATTGATGGAATGCTGTTTACTATCTTTTATTTGTATATTTGCTTACTTCAATTCAATTCATGATTAACAATGAGAGAGAGCATTTTAATTATTTGCGCATATCTTATCGGTTCATTTCCTACAGCGCTTATTATCAGTAAAAAATTTTTTGGGGTAGATATCCGTGAATATGGAAGTGGCAATATGGGGGCTACCAATACTTTTAGAACCTTAGGCTCCCGCTATGGTACCATGGTGATGCTGATTGATATTTTAAAAGGCATGGTTGCAACTGGCTTATATAATTTCCTGCCCTATTATCTCGATAACGAAATACAGCGTACTAATTTTATGATTGGCCTGGGCCTGGCTGCAGTTATTGGCCATGTATTTCCCATTTTTGCAAATTTTAAAGGCGGCAAAGGTGTGGCCACTTTATTTGGAATGATCCTGGCCATTCAGCCCATTGTTGCATTGAGTTGTGTGGCTGTATTTATGTTGGTGCTTTTCTTAACCCGCTATGTTTCGCTGAGCTCAATCTTAGCGGCTGCCATGCTCCCCGTATTCGTACTTTGGATATGGAATGAAAGTGAAATTTTATACCGGATTTTTGCATTGCTGGTGGCTATTTTGGTAATTATAACCCACCAAAAAAATATTTTAAGGCTTTTAAGAGGCGTTGAAAGCCGCCTGCCTATTTTTAAGCACCGGGATCACCGTAAATCGCAAAGGCGGAATGATGACTAAACATCCTTTTTCCCTTCTTTTTTTATTTTAATATCCATTTACGGATTTTTGGTATGCCAATTGTTTATATAAACAATAAAACAAAACCAGGATGAAAAAAATTATAACCTTTATCATGGTATCGGCAGTGATGCTTTCCTGTACCCGGAATGCGATCACCGGCAGGAACCAGCTTTCTTTATTTCCTGAATCTACCTTACAGCAGGAAGCCGTTACCCAATACCGTTCTTTCTTAAGTGAAAATAAAGTGATAAGTGCCAGCAGCAGTAAGGATGCTGAAATGGTGAAGCGGGTAGGCACCCGGCTGGCAGCCGCCATTAAAGATTATTATACTAAAGAAGGAAAAGGGGCAGCTTTAGAAGGCTATAACTGGGAATTTAACCTGGTGGACAGTAAAGAAATAAATGCCTGGTGTATGCCCGGTGGTAAAGTAGTTGTTTATACAGGATTATTAGCCGTAACTCAAAATGAAGCAGCGCTTGCCATTGTATTGGGTCATGAAATTACACATGCGATTGCCGGCCATAGTAACGAAAGAATGAGCCAGGTAACCATTGCACAAGGGTTACAGGTTGCCGGAAATATTTTTACTCAAAATAAAGCCCAGGCCAATGCCATATTTAATAACGTATATGGCCCGGCTGCACAGGTAGGGGTTTTACTTCCCAATTCACGGAAACAAGAATATGAAGCCGATCATTACGGGCTTATATTCGCTGCTATGGCAGGTTATAACCCAAAAGAAGCCATCCCTTTTTGGAAAA
>Ga0207420_1001655_pt1 | contig 12823 bp, 13 predicted proteins | sample ThiBio_inoc_biof_FD_183941 | JGI IMG/M metagenome (GOLD analysis project Ga0207420, IMG submission 183941) | Wastewater bioreactor microbial communities from Cape Town, South Africa - Thiocy_inoc_biof (SPAdes) | ecosystem: Engineered > Bioremediation > Thiocyanate > Unclassified | place: South...
CAAGCCGGCGGCGGCCATCAGCAAGATCAAGGAGCTCCTGGTTCGCCGGGGCATCTGACCATCACGGCGCACTGGCACACGCATGGAGAGCGAACGCATTGACGCGCGTACCCTGGGCATGCTCAAGTGGCGCTGCCGCCGGGGCATGCTGGAGAACGACCTGCTCATCGAACGCTTCTTCGAGCGCCATGCCGAGCAACTGACGCCGCGCCACGCCGCCGCGCTGACACGGCTGATGGACCTGCCCGACACCGACCTGCTGGACCTGCTGCTGCGCCGCAAGGAACCGGACGCCCCCCTGGACACCCCGGATGTGCGTGAAATGCTGGCGCTCTTGCGCCCCAGCGCCGCGTAACGCTCCGTCCGCCCGCTTCATCGACTGCCTCAATTCAAGGAAACAGAGCATGAAACTCTCCGACAACAAAGCCAAGCTGTCCTTCTCCAACGGCAGCCCCGACGTTGATCTGCCGGTCTACCAGGGCAACATCGGCCCGGACGTCATCGACATCCGCAAGCTGTACGGTCAGACGGGCATGTTCACCTATGACCCGGGCTTCATGTCCACCGGCTCCTGCCAGTCGTCCATCACCTACATCGACGGCGACAAGGGCGAGCTGCTGTACCGCGGCTACCCCATCGAGCAGCTGGCCACCAAGTGCGACTACCTGGACACCTGCTACCTGCTGCTCAAGGGCGACCTGCCCGACGCCGACCAGCGCAAGGACTTCCACAAGCTGGTGCTGCGCCACACCATGGTGAACGAGCAGATGCAGTTCTTCCTGCGTGGCTTCCGTCGCGACGCCCACCCGATGGCCGTGCTCACCGGCCTGATCGGCGCGCTGTCGGCCTTCTATCACGACAACCTGGACGTGCACAACGCCGAGCACCGCGAGATCGCCGCCATCCGCCTGATCTCCAAGATGCCGACCCTGGTGGCCATGGCCTACAAGTACGGCGTGGGCCAGCCCTATATGTATCCGCGCAACGAGCTGTCCTACGCCGGCAACTTCCTGCGCATGATGTTCGGCACGCCCTGCGAGGACTACAAGGTCAGCCCCGTGCTCGAAAAGGCGATGGACCGCATCTTCATCCTGCACGCCGACCACGAGCAGAACGCCTCCACCTCCACCGTGCGCCTGTGCGGCAGCTCGGGCACCAACCCGTTCGCCGCCATCGCCGCCGGCGTGGCCTGCCTGTGGGGCCCGGCCCACGGCGGCGCCAACGAGGCCTGCCTGAACATGCTGGAAGACATCCAGGCCAACGGCGGCATCGCCAAGGTCGGCGAGTTCATGGAGAAGGTCAAGGACAAGAACAGCGGCGTCAAGCTGATGGGCTTTGGCCATCGCGTCTACAAGAACTACGACCCGCGCGCCAAGCTGATGCAGGAAACTTGCGACGAAGTGCTCGCCGAGCTGGGCCTGGAAAAGGACCCGTTGTTTGCCCTGGCCAAACAGCTCGAGAAAATTGCCCTGGAAGACGACTACTTCGTGCAGCGCAAGCTCTACCCGAACGTCGACTTCTACTCCGGCATCGTGCAGCGAGCCATCGGCATCCCGACCAAGCTGTTCACCGGCATCTTCGCCCTGGCGCGCACCGTCGGCTGGATCGCCCAGTTGAACGAGATGATTGCCGACCCCGAGTACAAGATCGGCCGCCCGCGCCAGCTCTACGTCGGTTCGCCGCGCCGCGACGTGGTCTGATCAGCCCGCCCCACCAGCCCGCACCCCAACCCGCCCGCGTGGCGGGTTTTTTCATGATCGGCTCGAGTTCACTATCGTTTTAATAGCTGCTTGCGCTTGCTGAACAAGCGTCAGAACCTGTTTTGACCCACAGTTTCCACGACCTGCTCCGCGGCCCGCGCCGCGATGGCCACACCGGTACGGCTCGGCATCGGCGAGTGTCCGCCACGGCGCACAGCCAGCACCCTCGACCCCCACATGCCGCGCAGTCGCAGCATAGAATTTGACGTTCACGAGAACCCCACCATGACCGCAAGAACGCTGTACGACAAGATCTGGGACGAGCACCTCGTCCGCACCGAGGCAGACGGCACCGCCCTGCTCTACATCGACCGCCACCTGGTGCACGAAGTCACCAGCCCGCAGGCCTTCGAGGGCCTGCGCCAGGCCGGTCGCAAGGTCTGGCGCACCAGCAGCGTGGTCGCCACCGCCGACCACAACACGCCGACGACGGGCTGGGAGCGCGGCTACGACGGCATCGCCGACCCGATCAGCAAGGAGCAGATCGTCACGCTGGACGCCAACCTCAAGAACCTGGGCGCCGCCGCGTACTTTCCGTTCATGAACCAGCGCCAGGGCATCGTGCACGTGATCGGCCCCGAAAACGGCGCCACCCTGCCCGGCATGACGGTGGTGTGCGGCGACAGCCACACCAGCACCCACGGTGCGTTTGGCGCGCTGGCGCACGGCATCGGCACCAGCGAGGTCGAGCACGTACTGGCCACGCAAACGCTGATCGCCAAGAAGGCCAGGAACATGCTGGTGCGGGTGAACGGCGCCGTGGCCGCATCGGCACCGCCGGCGGCACCGGCCACACCATCGAGTTTGCCGGCCAGGCCATCCGCGACCTCAGCATGGAAGGCCGCATGACGGTGTGCAACATGGCCATCGAGGCGGGCGCGCGCGCCGGCCTGATTGGCGTGGACGACAAGACCATCGACTACGTCAAGGGCCGCCCCATGGCCCCGGGCACCGACCGCGCCACGGGCAAGTTCGTCGGCGGGCCGGAGTGGGAGCAGGCCGTGGCCTACTGGCGCACCCTGCACAGCGACGACGGCGCCAGCTTCGACACCGTGGTCGAGTTGGACGCCAAGGCCATCGTGCCGCAAGTCACCTGGGGCACCAACCCCGAAATGGTGATCGGCGTCGACGCCCGCGTGCCCGACCCCGACAAAGAGAAAGACCCGGTGCAGCGCGGCGCCATGGAACGCGCCCTGGCCTACATGGGCCTGCCCCCCGGCAAGCCCATCGCCGACATCCACATCGACAAGGTCTTCATCGGCAGCTGCACCAACAGCCGCATCGAAGACCTGCGCGCCGCCGCCAGCGTGGTGAAACACCTGGGCCGCAAGGTGGCGCCGGGCGTCAAGCTGGCGATGGTCGTGCCCGGCTCGGGACTGGTCAAACGCCAGGCCGAGGCCGAAGGGCTGGACAAGGTGTTCACCGCCGCCGGCTTTGAATGGCGCGAGCCCGGCTGCAGCATGTGCCTGGCCATGAACGCCGACCGGCTGGAGCCCGGCGAGCGCTGCGCCTCCACCAGCAACCGCAACTTCGAAGGCCGCCAGGGCCAGGGCGGGCGCACCCACCTGGTCAGCCCCGCCATGGCCGCCGCCGCCGCCGTGCACGGGCACTTTGTCGACATTCGCCGGTTCGCCTGAACACGCGGCGCGTATGATTTTTCTTTCCCCCAACCTCTTGAGGAGATCGTCATGAAAAAAGCTCTGTTCCTGGTCGCTATCGCTTTCGCCCTGGCCGGCTGCAACACCGTGCAAGGTGTCGGCAAGGACGTGCAGAAAGCCGGCTCCGCCGTCGAGAAGGCCGCCAAGTAAGCCGCCCCGCCTCGCCCCCAGGGGCAGAGCACATTGGCAGCGCGGCGGCAGGCCGGACCAGCCCCGGCCAAGCCGCCGCACTCGTTTCACAGGCCCCGCCCACGGGCGCCCCGAAAGCAGGTTTCAAGCATGGACAAGTTCACCACCCACCAGGGCCTGGTCGCCCCGCTCGACCGCGAGAACGTCGACACCGACGCCATCATCCCCAAGCAGTTCCTCAAGTCCATCAAGAAGACCGGCTTTGGCCCCAACCTGTTCGACGAATGGCGCTACCTGGACCACGGCGAACCCGGCATGGATCCGGCCACGCGCAAGCCGAACCCCGACTTCGTGCTGAATCAGCCGCGCTATCAGGGAGCCAGCATCCTGCTGGCGCGCCAGAACTTCGGCTGCGGCTCCAGCCGCGAACACGCCCCCTGGGCGCTACAGCAATACGGCTTTCGCGCCATCCTGGCGCCCAGCTACGCCGACATCTTCTTCAACAACTGCTTCAAGAACGGCCTGCTGCCCATCGTGCTGCCCGAATCGGCCATCGACAAGCTGTTCCACGAAGTGGCCGCCTTCCCCGGCTACCAGCTCACCATCGACCTGCAGCGCCAGGTAGTCATCAAGGGCGACGGCACCGAGCTGCCCTTCGACATCGACCCCTTCCGCAAGCACTGCCTGCTCGGCGGCCTGGACGACATCGGCCTGACGCTGCAGCACAAGGACGCGATCGCGAGCTTCGAGGCGCAAAGGCTGGCTAGCAAGCCTTGGTTGGCGCATACGTTTTGATGACAATGCTTGCGGGGCTGCACCTGACAGCAGTTCCACCAGCCACTTGACGATCCGATTTATCGTAGCTACATTTAACCGTGCGGATCACCTGCGACCTGGCCAAACGCGACTGGACGCTGCGCGAACGCGGTCTGGACCTGCTGCGCGCCAAGGACGTCTTTGCCGGGCCACACTTCACCCGCACCGATGACCGCCGCGACTACGGCGAGCCGCGCTACATCACCGCCGGTCTGCTGGATTCCCGCTTTGTCGTCCTGGCCTGGACGCCGCGCGGTGCCGCAAGACGCATCATCAGCATGAGGTACTGCCCCTGAACGCGAAGCTCAAAAAATCCGCCTCCATCTCGCCGGACTCGGATGACCTGCCCGAAATCACCGACGAATGGATCGCTGGTGCCGACCTGTACCAGGGCGAAAAGCTCATCCGCCGCGGGCGGCCCAAGCTGGCGCACCCGCGCCAACTGCTGTCGCTGCGCCTGCCGGCAGAAGTCGTCACGCGCTGGAAAGCATCCGGGCCGGGTTGGCAAACGCGGATGGCTGAGGTGCTGGAGAAGTCAGCGCCCAAAACACGCAGGGCCGCTCACTAACCGTCAGCCCCATCAAAATCAAACCAAAATTTCAAACAAAACCAGGCTCTAACGCTTACCCATCAAGCGCGATCAGCTATCATTTCAATAGTAACCCAACCATGAAAATCGCAGTCCTTCCCGGCGACGGCATCGGCCCTGAAATCACCGCTGAAGCGGTCAAGGTCCTGAAGGCCTTGGATCTGAAATTCGAGCTGGAAACAGCCCCCGTCGGCGGCGCCGCCTATGAAGCGGCTGGCCACCCGCTGCCCGAAGCCACGCTGAAGTTGGCCCAGGCGGCCGACGCCATCCTGTTCGGCGCCGTGGGCGACTGGAAATACGACACGCTGGACCGCCCGCTGCGCCCCGAGCAGGCGATCCTGGGCCTGCGCAAGGCGCTCGGTCTGTTTGCCAACTTCCGCCCCGCCATCTGCTACGAGCAGCTCACGGCGGCCAGCAGCCTGAAGCCCGAACTGGTGGCGGGCCTGGACATCCTGATCATTCGCGAGCTGACGGGCGACATCTACTTCGGCCAACCGCGCGGGCGCCGCACGGCGGTGGACGGGCACTTCCCGGGCGCCGAGGAAGCCTTCGACACCATGCGCTACAGCCGCCCCGAGATCGAGCGCATCGCCCGCGTGGCGTTCGAGGCGGCGCGCCAACGCGGCAAGAAGGTCACCAGCGTCGACAAGGCCAACGTGCTGGAAACCTTCCAGTTCTGGAAGGACGTGGTGACCGAGGTGCACCAGGACTACCCCGACGTGGAGCTTTCGCACATGTACGTCGACAACGCCGCCATGCAATTGGTGCGCGCGCCCAAGGCGTTTGACGTCATCGTCACCGGCAACATGTTCGGCGACATCCTGAGCGATGAGGCCTCGATGCTGACCGGCTCGATCGGCATGCTGCCTTCGGCCAGCCTGAACGACCGCAAGCAAGGCCTGTACGAGCCCAGCCACGGCAGCGCCCCCGACATCGCCGGCAAGGGCGTGGCCAACCCGCTGGCCACCATCCTGTCGGCGGCGATGATGCTGCGTTTCTCGCTGGGCCAGCCCGAGGCGGCCGACCGCATCGAGGCGGCCGTCAAGCAGGTACTGGCCCAGGGTCTGCGCACGCCCGACATCTGGAGCGAAGGCACCACCAAGGTGGGCACGCGCGAAATGGGTGATGCGGTGGTCAAGGCCCTGGGCTGAACACCGCCGCCCGCAGCGCCCGGGTCAGGCGCGCACAAGCCGGTCAGGAGCTGCCTAAAACTATTGTTTTGATAGCTTCTGGCGCTTGCTGCATAAGCGCCAGATGCCGATTTGACCCATGATCCCGACGACGGGCACCGGCAGCGCCCGACGACTGTCGCACCCGCGCCGCGGCGTCGCTGGCCTGCGCTAGAATTCGCTCACCATGCACACGCCCGATCTCGCCGATCTGTACCGCCCGGCCGCCGCGCCGGCCGGCGGCGTGTGCACGTACACCAAAACCACGATCACCAAGAAGGGCTGACCAGCCTTCGGTTCGTCGTGCGCGCCGCCTCCGGAGCCAGACGAGCCCGGCAGGTCAGAACAAATCCACTTTGTTTGAAAGGCGCAATAGCAAATGAAAACCGGTAACGTTGTGGGCCTCGTCGGCTGGCGGGGCATGGTTGGCTCGGTGCTGATGGACCGCATGCAGGCCGAGCGGGACTTCGACCTGATCGAGCCCATCTTCTTTTCCACCAGCAACGCCGGCGGCGATGCGCCCGCCATGGCCAGGAATGAGCGCAAGCTGAAGGACGCGCACGACATCGAGGCGCTCAAGCGCTGCGACATCGTCCTCACCTGCCAGGGCGGCGACTACACCCAGGCCGTCTACCCCAAGCTGCGCGCCACCGGCTGGAACGGCCACTGGATCGACGCCGCTTCGGCCCTGCGCATGGAAAAGAACGCCGTCATCGTGCTCGATCCGGTCAACCTGCCGGTGATCCAGAACGCGCTGGCCAAGGGCGGGCGCGACTGGATCGGCGGCAACTGCACCGTCAGCTGCATGCTGATGGGCGTGGGCGCGCTGTACAAGGCCGGGCTGGTGGAATGGATGAGCACCCAGACCTACCAGGCCGCCAGCGGCGGCGGCGCCCAGCACATGCGCGAGCTGCTGGCCCAGTTCGGCACCCTGAACCACGAGGTGCGCGACCTGCTGGCCGACCCGACCAGCGCCATCCTGGAGATCGACCGCAAGGTGATCGGCAAGCAGCGCGCGCTGGACGACGCCGAAAAGGCCAACTTCGGCGTGCCGCTGGGCGGCTCGCTGATTCCCTGGATCGACAAGGACCTGGGCAACGGCATGAGCCGCGAAGAATGGAAGGGCATGGCCGAAACCAACAAGATCCTCGGCCAGGGCGACGGCTTCGACGCGCCCGCGGTGCCGGTGGACGGCTACTGCGTGCGCATTGGCGCCATGCGCTGCCACAGCCAGGCGCTGACCTTCAAGCTCAAGAAGGACGTACCGGTGGCCGACATCGAGGCCATGATCGCCGCTGACAACGACTGGGTGAAGGTGGTGCCCAACAACCGCGAGGCCACGGTGCGCGACCTGACCCCGGTGGCGGTGACCGGCACCCTGAACATCCCGGTCGGCCGCATCCGCAAGATGGCCATGGGCCCGGAGTACCTGGGCGCCTTCACCATCGGTGACCAGTTGCTGTGGGGCGCCGCCGAGCCGCTGCGCCGCATGCTGCGCATCCTGCTGCAAGGCTGAGCGTCGGCGCAAATTCGATAGCGGGCGGCGCTGACCCGGCGCCGCCCGTTGTCATTTGGCAACAAGCTCGGTGGACATCCGGCAGCGCGGCCAGCTGCGAGCCACATTAACCAGTGCCTCAGCTTGTCAGGCTAATACGTTGATGTTAATGTCGTTTTCCACATTCGTTCCGGCGAGGCTCGGCCTGCCCATCACCAGACATGCAGAACAAGACCGCTCCGACCGTGTTCGGGTCGTTTGATCGAAGGGGCACCTCACGCCAGCCATGGCCCAGGGGCGTGCTGGCCACGGCCGCGGCGCTGGCGCTGCTGGGCGCGAGCCTGGACGCCCAGGCGCTCGCACTGGGCGCCATCACGGTGCGCTCGGCCCTGGGTGAGCCGCTGCGCGCCGAGATCGAAGTCCCGCAGATCTCCTCCGAAGAAGCCGCCACGCTCAAGGCCAGCGTCGGCTCGCCCGAGGCGTTTCGCGCCGCTGGCGTCGACTACCCGGCCGCCCTGGCCGGCGCGCGCGTCACCCTACAGCGGCGCGCCAATGGCCAGGCCTACCTGCGGGTGGCCGGCGAGCGCACGGTGAACGAACCGTTCCTCGGCATCGTGATCGAGGCCAACTGGGCCAACGGCCGCGTGGTGCGCGACTACACCATGCTGGTCGACCCGCCCGGCCGCGCCGCGCCGCCTGCCGTCACCGTCACGCCTTCGCAGGTGGCGCCGGCCCCGGCAACCGTACAGGCACCCCGGGTGGCGGCTGCCCCCGCACCCGCCCCGGCCACCGAAGCCGGCGCCCGCCCGCGCCGCGACATCCAGCCCGCTGAAGTGCCGCGTCGCGCTGCCGCCCCCGGCGGCGACGGTGCCCCGGTCACGGTACAGCGCGGCGACACCGCCGGCAGCATCGCCCGGGCGCACGCCATCGATGGGGTTTCGCTCGACCAGATGCTGGTCGCCATGCTGCGCGCCAACCCGCAGGCGTTCATCAAGGGCAACGTCAACCTGATGCGCGCTGGCGCCGTGCTGCAAATGCCATCGGCCGAACAGGCCAGCGCCACGTCGCGCCAGGCGGCGCGCCGCGCCGTGGTGGCGCAGACGCGCGACTTCCAGGCCTATCGCCTCGGCGTGGCGCAGCGCAGTGGCGCCACGCGCGTGGCCGCGGCCACAGGCAGCGCTTCCGGCGGCGTGCAGCCCGAGGTACAGGACAGCCGCGCCGCGGCGCCCAGCCAGGATCGCCTCAAACTGTCGCGCAGCGGCACGCAAAGCGGTGCCGAATCGCAGCTGGCCCAGTCACGCCAGGCGCAGGAGCAATCCAAGCGCGTGGCCGAACTGAACAAGAACCTCAGCGAGCTGGCCAAGCTGCAGGCCGCGTCGGGCAACGCCCCGGCGGCAGCCATCAATGTCCCCACCGGTGCGCCGGCGGCAACCACGCCAGCGCCCGCACCAGCCCCGGCCGCGCCGCCAGAGCCAGCGACGCCCGCGGCAACCCCGGCCAGCGCCGCCGCCGAGGCCAGCAGCGCCCCGGCCAGCGCGACGCCGCCCGTGGCCGGCACGGCTTCGGCAGCAGCGGTAGCCACCGACGCGGCGTCGGCGGCGACGGCCGCCGCCAGCGCGGAGGCCGCCCCCGCACCACGGCCCACGCCTGCGGCACCCCCGCCGCCGCCGGTGGCCGAGCCGTCTTTCCTGGACGCGTTGACCGACAACCCCCTGCTGCCGATCGCCGGTGCCGGCCTGCTGGCCCGCTATGGCGTGTACCGGTCGCGCCAGCGCAAGAAGGACGCCGCGCCGCTGGACAGCTCCTTTATCGAAAGCCGTCTGCAGCCCGATTCGTTCTTTGGCGCCAGCGGCGGCCAGCGCGTGGACACCCGCGACGGCCGGCCATCGGCTGGCGGCAGCTCGTCCATGGTCTATTCGCCCAGCCAGCTTGACGCCGCCGGCGACGTCGACCCGGTGGCCGAAGCCGATGTCTACCTGGCCTACGGGCGCGACATGCAGGCCGAGGAAATCCTCAAGGAAGCCCTGCGCACGCACCCGGCGCGCATCGGCGTGCACCGCAAGCTGGCAGAAATCTACGCCAAGCGCCGCGACGCCCGTGCCCTGGAAGCGATCGCCTCCGAGGCCTACGGCGTGGTCAAGGGCGAAGGCCCGGACTGGGAGGCCATCACCAGCCTGGGCAGCGAGCTGGAGCCCGACAACCCGCTGTACAAGCCGGGTGGCGCCCCCGTCGTGCGACCGGTGGTCGCCGCGGCCCCGCAACGCCGCTTCGGCGCCGACACCGAACCCCAGACCGCCCAGCTGAACGACAGGCGCGACTCCAAGCCCGACAGCTCGAGCATCCCGCTGGACCTGGAACTGGACCTGGACGATGCGCCGGTGCGCGCCGGCTCCACCGACTCGACCTTGCCGCCCATCGATTCGCACCAAGCGAAGCTCGACCGCGACGAGCGCCCGGCCGCCGCGGTGGCCGCAGTGGCCGCGGCCACGTCAGCGGCCATCCCGCTGGACATCGACCTCGATCTGGACACGCCGCCCAAGGCCGAACCGCCTGCGGCCGCGGCACCGGCAGCCACCGCCACGGTGGCGCCGCCGCCCAAGACCGAGGCCAAGGACCCCCCGGCCCCCGAGCCCTACGTGGCCAGCAAGTCCGGCATGATCGATTTCGACATGGCCGCCCTGTCGGTCGACCCCGACTCGCGCTCGGGCGCCGAACCAAAAACCGAACAGCTCGAAGACGATGACGAGGATCCGCTGGCGACCAAGCTGGCCCTGGCGCAGGAATTCCACGCCATCGGCGACACCGAGGGTGCCCGCACGCTGGTCAAGGAAGTGATTGACGAGGCCGAAGGCAGCCTGCGCATGCGGGCCGAGCGCTTCCTGGCCGAGCTCGACTGATCACCGGCCAACGGCCTTCATCCGTTGCGGCAAGGCGGCGCCCCTCGGGGCGCCGCGCCATTTGGGCCCGGCACTTCGTCCACAATCACGCCATCGTGAGAATCGCCCTCGGCCTGAGCTACCTCGGCACCCCCTACCAGGGCTGGCAAAGCCAGCCCTCGGGCCAGACCGTCCAGGACCGGCTGGAAGCGGCGCTCGGCCAGTTTGCCACCGTCCCGGTCGCCACCCTGTGCGCCGGCCGCACCGACGCCGGCGTGCATGGCCTGATGCAGGTGGTGCACTTCGATACCGACCTGCGGCGCGAGCCCTTCTCCTGGGTACGCGGCACCAACCGCTACCTGCCGCCGGACATCGCCGTGCAGTGGGCGCAGCCGGTGCCGCCCGAATTTCACGCTCGCGCCAGCGCCCTGGCCCGCCGCTACGCCTACCTGCTGCTCGAATCACCCGTGCGCCCCAGCCTGGACGCCGGGCGCGTCGGCTGGAGCTGCCGGCCGCTGGATGGCACCGCCATGCGGCGCGCCGCCGACCTGCTGATAGGCGAGCACGACTTCACCTCCTTCCGCGCCAGCGCCTGCCAGGCGCTGTCGCCCGTCAAGCACCTGCAACGCGTCGACATCCAGCGGCGCGGCGCCTATTGGCGCTTCGACTTCGAGGCCAACGCCTTCCTGCACCACATGATCCGCAACCTCATGGGCTGCCTGGTGGCGGTCGGCCAGGGCCTGCAGCCACCCGAGTGGATCAGCACCGTGCTGGCCGCGCGCAGCCGCGACGCGGCGGCGCCCACCTTTTCCCCCGACGGGCTGTATTTCCTCGGCCCGCGCTACGACGCGCGCTGGGGCCTGCCCGAGCGCACGTCGGCCTATGATTGGCTGCCATGAGCCTGCCGCCTGTCCGCACGCGCATCAAGATCTGCGGCCTGACCCGCGAGCAGGACGTGGATGCCGCCGTGGCCGCGGGCGCCGACGCCATCGGCTTCGTGCTGTACGCCAGGAGCCCGCGCTTTGTCACGCCCGAGCGCGCCGCCCAGCTGGCCCGGCGACTGCCGCCGCTGGTGACGCCGGTGCTGCTGTTCGTCAACGAAACCGCTACAAATATCGAAGCTGCTTGCGCACACGTGGCGGGCGCCATCCTGCAATTTCATGGTGACGAAACGGCCGGACAGTGCCACGCCGTGGCGCAGGCCCGCGGGCGTCCCTTCTGGCGCGCCGCGCGCATCCCCCAGACAGCGCCGGAAGGCTTTGACTTGCTAGAATTCGCGCAGGATTTCAGTGCCGCGCAAGCCATCCTGCTCGACGCCCATGTCGACGGTTATGGCGGCGGTGGAAAGACATTCGATTGGTCACGGCTGCCACCAAGCGTTCCCGCTCACCTCGTCTTGTCTGGTGGGCTCACACCTGCAAACGTGAGCGAGGGGCTGCGCGCCCTGCGCGGTCGCGGGCACTCGCTCGCGGTTGACGTTTCCTCCGGCGTCGAAGCCGTCGGCCCCGACGGCCAGCCCCGCAAGGGCATCAAGGACGCCGCCCAGATTCACCAGTTCGTGGCCGCCGTGCGCGCGGCCGACGCGCTTTTTGCCCAGCAGACCCAGACATGACCGACTACCACCAGCCCGACGCCAGCGGGCACTTCGGCCGCTACGGCGGCAGCTTCGTCAGCGAAACCCTCACCTACGCCATCAACGAGCTGAAGGACGCCTACGCCAAGTACCAGCACGACCCCGACTTTCTGGCCGAATTCCGATACGAACTCGCGCACTACGTGGGCCGCCCCTCGCCCGTCTACCACGCCGCCCGCACCAGCCGCGAGTTGGGGGGCGCGCAAATCTACCTGAAGCGCGAAGACCTCAACCACACCGGCGCGCACAAGATCAACAACGTCATCGGCCAGGCCATGCTGGCGCGGCGCATGGGCAAGCCGCGCATCATCGCCGAGACCGGCGCCGGCCAGCACGGCGTGGCCACCGCCACCATCTGTGCGCGCTACGGCCTGGAATGCGTGGTCTACATGGGCAGCGAAGACGTCAAGCGCCAGAGCCCCAACGTCTACCGCATGAAGCTGCTGGGCGCCACCGTGGTGCCGGTCGAATCGGGCAGCAAGACGCTGAAGGACGCGCTGAACGAAGCCATGCGCGACTGGGTGGCCAATGTGGACCACACTTTCTACATCATCGGCACCGTGGCAGGCCCGCACCCCTACCCCATGATGGTGCGCGACTTCCAGAGCGTGATCGGCACCGAGTGCCTGGCACAGATGCCCGAGATGCTGGCCGCACAGGGTATCGCCGCCCAGCAACCCGATGCGGTGCTCGCCTGC
>Ga0207420_1001662_pt1 | contig 12781 bp, 9 predicted proteins | sample ThiBio_inoc_biof_FD_183941 | JGI IMG/M metagenome (GOLD analysis project Ga0207420, IMG submission 183941) | Wastewater bioreactor microbial communities from Cape Town, South Africa - Thiocy_inoc_biof (SPAdes) | ecosystem: Engineered > Bioremediation > Thiocyanate > Unclassified | place: South...
CTCTACTTTATTGTGGGACAGGATCAATGCAGATGCCGATCTTACCTATTTAAAAGCTGCGATTCAACGGGCTGATAGTGGCGCAGCGCCGGGCACTTCATTGCAATATGTACTGGGTACCCAGGCAATTGCTCCGGGCTTAAACCTAACTGTTTTTGCACCCAATAATGCGGCATTCCGGGCAGCCCTGTATGCACAGGCATATCCTATTGTGTATGGCCAGTTGTACCAGGGCGCTTATGCACTGGCAATTGCCGGGGGGGCGCTTCCGGCCGATGCTGCCATAGCTGCAACCAATTATGCCAATGCCAATGCACCCACTCAAACTACTGCGCTTACATCAGACCCCGTAGCGTTTTTTAATAACCCCGCTTTATATCCATATCTTCCTGCAGTGGCCGTAAAAGGTATTTTGGTCTATCATGTTTTATTTGGGCAAAGAGCTTTCTCTCCCAATATTCCCACTACAGCTACAGCGGTTCCTACTTTATTAAATTCAGTGGTTCCTACTCACCCCGGTATTACTTTATCAGCCACATTTACTGGCCCGGTAGTTACCGCAGCCACCGTAAAAGGGATCGCTAATGCCACAGCTTCTAATGTTTTAATTAATCCCCTGCCCAATGGCAGCAGCGACCAGCATTATGTAAATGGAGTATTGCATAAAATAGACCAGGTATTATTACCGCAATAATAAATCGTTTGCAATAAATTAAAATGGGTTGTCTTACAAAAGACAGCCCATTTTTTGTTTATAAATAATATCCCACCCATTTGTAATTGTATTTGGAAAAGCGGAAATGAACAGATGCCGGTATTAATGAAACTTTCTTTAAATATCGTTAAAGCTTAAATAACTTTTTTTATGGAATGGTTTTTGACGATATTTGTTCCATGAAAATCTTTATTTCTTGCCTGGGGCTTTTTATAATCCTTCCTTTTTGTGGTTTATGCCAACCTGCGGTAGCCGATACAGGCGGTATGGTAGTGGTACAAAAAGATCCCCGGATTGATGTGCTTGGCCAAAAGATGGCAGAATATAATAAATCACTTTCATTAAAAGCCTATAGTACCAAGGGCTACCGGCTGATGCTTTTAAGTACCAATGACCGTAACCTGGCCATGCAGGTGAGATCCAGGCTATTACAGCAATACCCGGATCAAGGGCTGTATATGAGCTACCAAACTCCTTATATTAAATTAAAATTTGGAAACTTTGAATCCAGGGAAGATGCTGAAAAAATCCGCAAGGCTTTGCTTTCTCAAAAAATTGTACCCGGGAATATTTACATTGTACCGGAAATGATTGAGTTAAAACCCAAATCAATTGATTTGAATTCCGATACTTCGCAATAAATATAAATCAATTTACAGGCTAAGAGTTTCAATATAGAAACTCTTTTTTATTTTATTACCTTCATACAAAAAACTACAAATTGCTATGTTGCAGATTATAAAAGAACTGGCTAAAAATTATAAAGAAGAATTTATAGGTATCCGCCGACATTTACATGCAAACCCCGAACTGAGTTATAAAGAATTTGAAACTTCGGCTTTTGTGCAAAATAAATTAAAGGAGTACGGCATAGCGCCCAGGGTTATTGCAACAACCGGTGTTACGGCTATTATAGAAGGGAAAAACCCCGGCAAAAGGATTATTGCTTTGCGTGCAGATATGGATGCATTGCCTATAGAAGAAAACAGTGTACAGCCCTATGTTTCAAAAAATAAAGGAGTGATGCATGCCTGCGGCCATGATGTACACAGCACCTGTTTATTGGGCGCATCAAAAATATTGATGGAAACCCGCTCGCAATGGGAGGGTACTGTAAAACTGGTTTTTCAACCCGGCGAAGAAAAAAATCCGGGAGGTGCCAGTTATATGATAAGGGATGGGGTTTTAGAAAATCCTACACCTCAAAAAATGATTGCATTGCATGTAAACCCGGCATTAGAAGTAGGAGAGTTTAGTTTTAGAGAAGGTATGGCCATGGCCAGTGCAGATGAAATTTATATTACTATTAAAGCAAAAGGCGGCCATGCGGCAGCGCCTCAATATACAGCAGATCCTATTTTAATTGCATCTCATATTATTATTAGTTTACAGCAAATTATTAGCCGAAATAATGTACCTACCAATCCTTCGGTATTATCCATTACAGCTATTCATGGAGGCAATACAACCAATGTGATTCCTGCAGAAGTGAAACTTATGGGTACATTTAGGGCAATGGATGAAACCTGGCGGTTTGATGCCCATCAACGCATTAAAAAAATGACAGAACAAATTGCCCTTTCCATGGGGGCAGTGGCAGAGGTTAACATCGATGTGGGATATCCTTTCGTATTTAATGATCCTGAGCTTACCCGCCAGGCATATAAACTGGCAGAACAATTTGCCGGCAAAGAAAATGTAAGTGAAACCGAATTGAGAATGGGCGCTGAAGATTTTGCTTATTATTCACAAAAAGTGCCGGCTACTTTTTTCCGGCTGGGAACCGGTAATAAGAAAAAAGGAATTACCGCCATTGTACACACGCCCGTATTTGATATTGATGAAGACGCCATAGAGCAGGGCATGGGCATGATGGCCTGGTTAGCTGCTTCTTTATAATATTATTTTTTTATGGGCAAAAGTATTTTGTTGCACTCTGTTTTTCCTTCATTAACTTTAAAGAGCTAAATAATACAATATGAAAATTGCTTTTCATGGTGCAGCACGCACGGTTACCGGATCAAAACATCTTATTACCACATCTGGCGGTAAAAAATTATTGTTAGACTGTGGTATGTTCCAGGGTATGGGTAAGGAAACTAATGAATTGAATTCGTATTTTGGTTTTGAACCTGCTGACATTGATTATGTGATTCTGTCACATGCCCATATAGATCATTGCGGCCTCTTGCCCAAATTGGTAAAAGACGGTTATAAAGGAAAAATATATGCCACACCAGCAACTAAAGACCTGGCTGCTGTATTAATGGAAGATAGCGCAGGCATCCAGGAATCAGATATCAAATATGTAAATAAAGAAAGGGCTTTAAAAGGATTACCATACCTGCAACCCTTATATACTACACAAGATGCCCTGGCAGCAGCAGAACGATTTGTAACTGTAGATTATCACACATGGATAAAAATTGATGAGCATTTTGAATTTTGTTATACTGATGTAGGCCATATAATCGGCAGCGCTGCAGTTCATTTGAAACTCACAGAAAATGGAAAAACAAAACGACTCACTTTTAGCGGTGATGTAGGCAGGTACCGGGATATTATTTTAAAATCTCCCGAAACTTTTGACCAGTCAGATTTTATCCTTCTTGAAAGTACTTATGGCAATTCCTTACACGATGAACATAATCCCTCACCGGATGCCTTGCTAAAATGGATTACGCATACCTGCTTGGATAAAAAAGGTAAATTGATAATACCGGCATTTAGTGTAGGCCGTACCCAGGAGATCCTTTTTTCTCTCAATCAATTAGAATTAGAAAACCGCTTGCCTGACTTGGAATATTTTGTTGACAGTCCGCTGAGTACAAAGGCAACGGCTATTGTAAAAGCCTATCCCAAATATTTTAATAAACGGATACAAAAAATATTAGAAACTGACCATGACCCTTTTGCATTTAAAGGTTTAAAATTTACTAAATCGGTTGAGGACAGTAAACTTCTTAATTATTATAAAGGGCCCTGTGTTATCATTTCGGCCAGCGGAATGGCCGAAGCCGGAAGAGTAAAACATCATATTAGTAATAATATTGAAAATAGCCGCAATAGTATATTACTTACAGGTTATTGTGAACCCCAGTCATTAGGGGGGCGATTAAAATTGCATCCCAAAGAAGTTGGTATTTTCGGGCAGGTGCATGAGGTGAATGCCGAGATTGGAGAAATAAGAAGTATGAGTGCACATGGCGATTATGAAGATCTTTGCCAATGGCTTAGCTGCCAGGATCCCCAAAAAGTGCAGAAATTATTTTTAGTTCATGGCGAATATGATGTACAAATTGATTTCAGGCAAAGGCTGGTAAGAAAAGGATATACGGATGTGGAAATCCCTGAAAGGCATTATGAAATAGGCCTTTCTATGGATTAGTTTTTACTTTTTTTAAGTAAAAGATGTAACCAGGTAAAACCAGACAGGCCCGCCAGTAAGGAGGCCAGTAATACAGAAATTTTTGCAGTATTGATCAATACAGGGTCTTTAAAAGCAAGAAGCGTAACAAAAATACTCATCGTAAAGCCAATTCCTCCCAATAAGCCGGCGCCGAGTATATGTTTCCATTTCATACGGGGAGGTAAACTGCATAAGCCAATGGATACGGCTATAAATGAGAATAAGAATATGCCCACAGGTTTTCCTATTAACAACCCGCCGATAATACCCCAGGACTCCGGGCTGTTGAATGAACTTAACCATCCGGGCTGAAATACAATACAGGTATTTGCCAATGCAAATAATGGAATGATGATAAAAGAAACCGGCTTATGCAACGAATGCTGGAGAATATAAGACGGTGAATTTGGTTTGCCACTGCCAAAAGGAATTACATAAGCGAGCAATACACCGGCAATGGTAGCATGAACCCCGGAATGCAGCATGTAATACCAGGCAAATACCCCGCCGATTAAATAAGGTATAAGATTATATATTTTTAACCGGTTCAAAATAAATAATACCAATAAAATGCCCAAAGAAATACTTAAGTTACTCCACAGGATATGATCCGTATAAAAAACCGCTATAATTAAAATGGCTATGAGATCATCAATAACAGCCAGTGCAGTTAAAAATACTTTTAATGCAGCCGGTACCCTTTTTCCCAGTAAGCTTAAAATTCCTATGGCAAAAGCAATATCAGTAGCAGTAGGAATGCCGGCCCCTTTTTGTAATGGGGTCCCCCAATTGAACATTAAATATATACCGGCAGGTATAAGTACACCCCCTATGGCAGCAATAATGGGTAATCTTGCATTTTTTAAATCGGATAATTCGCCATAATAAATTTCCCTTTCCAGCTCCAGGCCAATCATTAAAAAGAAGATAGCCATCAGCCCGTCATTAATCCAATGGGTAATGCTGTGGCCGCCTGCCTGCGTAAGCCAGATGGCAGAATAACTTTCTCCAATAACGCTGTTTGCAAGTAAAAGTGAAATGGCTGTACAGAGTATGAGTAAGATCCCGCTCGTTTTTTCACTTTCAAAAAAAACATGGAATAGTCTGGAAAGTATCATCTTTATTTAAGTCTTCTTTTTTTGATCATGCCACCTTTCATATCCTTTACACTACTCATCACCACAAAGGCATTGGGATCTATTTTTTCTATCTCTAATTTTAATTTACTTACTTCTAAACGGGTAACAATGCTATATAAAATCTTCATCTCGTACTCTTTTTCTCCACTTCTGCCTACTCCTTTTTCACCGGAGTAAACCGTATATCCACGCCCCAGTTTCTGCTTGATCATGTTACCGATTTTTTCCCATTTAAGTGAAATGATGGTAACAGCTGTATATTCCTCTATTCCCTCCAGGATAAAATCTACCGTTTTAGATGCGGAAAGATAAGTAAGCATGGCATATAATGCGGTTTCAATTGATAAAAACCAGGCAGCCGATGAAAAAATGACAATATTTACAATAAGAATGATATCCCCAATCGTTAAACCCGAACGCCTGCTCATGGCAATGGCCAATACTTCTGTGCCATCTATTACAGCGCCCCCACGTACCGAAAGCCCAATACCGGCACCCAGAAAAAAGCCGCCAAATACGGCAACCAATAACTTGTCGTTCGTAATTTGGGGGTAGGGTATAAAATAAACACATATTGCCAGGCCTATGATGGCTAAAGCCGTTTTTACCGCAAATTGCCTGCCCAGCAAATTATAGCCAAGCAGTATAAATGGCAGGTTAACGAGTAACAATAAAAGCGAAAGCTTTGTTCCTGTAAGTTGAGAAATTAAAAGCGAAATACCCGTAGCGCCACCATCCAAAAATCCGTTTGGCATTAAAAAACCTCTTAAACCAAAACCCGCCGATAAAATACCAATGAATACCACGAGGGCATCCACCAAAAGCTTTGACATGATAAGCCTTAATTCAACCAATCGCCTGGCCTGGCCCAATTTGTTTTTTGGCTTGGGATAATAATGATTTAAAATCGCATCTAAAATGTGGGTTCCTTTTTTAAGCATAATTTTAAAAATACATTTTTTTAGTGACACCCTTTGCATACCAACCGGTTCTATTCATTTTTTTAAAGCCTTATGCTTTCCGTTTTCATTTTCAAAATCATAGCAGCTTGCTATCCAATAAATCGAAAATTGGGTAAACCTGCCTGTAAATCTACTTGGGGCAACCGTATTTTTAACCCTTGTTTCAAATGCGTGTATTTCCTGTAAATATGCCCGCAGAAATTAAATAATTTAATTAAACAAAAAAATGATTATCAGTATATTACAATAATTAATTTGTATTTAATAAAAGGTTATTGGTTTGGGGGTAAATGAACTGCTATACTAAACATTATATACATCCGTTGTACACATAGTTGTAGTAAGATGGCTGGCTACATCTTTACCCTGAAACCAAAACCAATGAAAAACATTTACTCTTTTATTTTTTTATTTTGCGGCCTCATCAGTTCGCTCCATCTCATGGGGCAAACATGTACCGGCCTGCAAGTTTCTTATACCTCATACGAGTCCCGGTGTGCTGCCACAGGCAGCATAAAAGTGACGGTATCGGGAGGATCGGGAGATTACAAATTCAAAGTAACCGGCCCGGTAACTATTAATTTTACCACTTCCGATTCAATTACCGGTTTATCGGCCGGTACTTACCTGCTGGAAGTAGCAGATATTTTAAACAATTGTTCCATCAGCATACCCAATGTAATTGTGGATGGAAATTACCAGGATCCCCGGTTTAGTTTGAGTAAAACAGATGTTACCTGTGAATATGGGAGTAACGGAAGCATAACCGTTGATAGCATTTTGAATGGGCGTCCCCCTTTTACTTTTGAAATTGTTGCCCCTTCTTCGGCAGGTATTGGTCAAAACAATCAAACCGGTGTATTTCAAAATTTACCTTCGGGTTTATACAGCATACAAATGAAGGATTCTTGTGGCGGCATTCAAACCCGGCAAATCACACTCAATGATTATTATTGGTGGATTGATGCCTATCCATTTACCCGTACTAATTGCAACCAGGTTTCAGGCTTTATCAGGGTATGGGATAACCTGGGTAACAATAGTATGGCAGCGCCGGGCGTTCCCGGTTTTATGTATGGCATTACGGCTACACTGGGAGATACTACATGGTCTGCCAGCCCCGTATTTAGTTTCACATTACCACCCGGGGCTCCTTTTGAAATTATAGTAAAAGATGCCTGCGGAAAAATTAAAAAGGTAATGCTATCCGTAAATAATATTCCTTCTTTAGCTGCCAATGTGCAAACCACTGATCTTGCCTGCAGTACATTCTCGGCCAATGTGTATAATGCCCAAAACTTTTACAACCCGTCTTTTTGTTTGTTTGATGAAAATGATGTACAACTGGAATGTAATACTTCCGGATATTTTACAGGATTGGCTTATGGGGCTTACTGTATAAAAGCACATGATGAATGTACTGATTCTACAATTACCCGTTGCTTTACGGTTTTAAAGCCTATGCCGGTATTAGAAGATACCATAAGGGTAACCAATCTTGCCTGTTCTACTTTCACGGCAAGCCTGCATGGCAGTTCCTTGTATAATGCCAGTTATTGTTTGTATGATACAGCGCATGTACAATTGGTATGTAATGATACGGGTATTTTTACCGGTTTACCTTATGGCAGCTATTGTATAGAAACGTATGCCCCATGTTATGATACTACCATCAGCCGGTGCTTTACCGTATTGAGACCCATTCCTACTTTTGGCGATTTTACAATAAATTATATTGACTGTAGCCTGGTAAATGTAAGCACATCGCCCAACGATACTTTATTTGAACCCCAGTATTGTATATATGATAGTATTGGGGTACTCATAACCTGTAATACTACCGGTGTATTTGATAGCATTCCCATTGGCCAATATTGCATTACGGCTTATGATGCCTGTTTTGATACCACATTCAGATCCTGTATTACCATTCCTAAAATGGTGGTAACAAATGACCTGGCAGTAAATATTAGTAATCAAACCTGTACCCGTTTTACAGCAACCATAACGAGTGCCCTGGCTAATGGTAATTTTTGTCTTTACGATACCAGCGGCAATGTACTGGAGTGTAATACAACCGGGGTTTTTACCGGGCTTGGTTACAATAGTTATTGTGTAATTGCGAATGTTACATGCCCGGATACCAGTTTTCAAATATGTTTTAATGCCGGTCCGCCCATACCCTCGGTGAGGGCCACGGTTCAAATTAATAAATTAACCTGTACCGGGTTTAAGGTTTCTGTTGTGGAGCAGCAGAACCTCACAAACCCCCGTTTTTGTTTGTATGACCATAATGATACCTTGCTCTATTGTAATACCAATGGCGTTTTCGTAAATGTGCCATATGGAGATTATTGTATTCGTATAAAGGATGGTTGTTACGATACTACCATTACCCGGTGTTTTAGTAAGTACCCTACCCGGATGAATATTTCGGGCTTTAGTGGCAAAAGTTGTGTTATGGGCATGGCCAATTTAAATATTTCTGTAGCTGGCGATTATGCACCTTATTACGTGGAAGTATTCACACCGCAAAATACACTGCTGGTAGGGTCTGTATTTGCCGGGCCTGGTATTTTCCTGGATAATATTCCGGGTATTGCAGATACTTTGTTGTATAAAATAGTGGTAAAAGATGCCTGCGACAATAAAGACAGTATTTATTTAGCCACACCGGGTAGCTATTTTAAAACGGATATGCATTCTGTATCGAAATGCCCCGGCGCCACATCATCGCAGGGTTCAGGTGATATTGTATGTACGGTAAGCACCAATATGGGAATACCCTATGTAACCCTTTTTGAAAAAGATGGAATTCCCTATGTACCCGAAAAGATGCCGGATATGCAAACAGGAAATACTTTTTATTTTTATGATATGGCACCCGGCATATATATTATAAAAAGCCAGGAAAATATTTGCTGGATACCGAAATACGATACCGTGGTGATACATCCGTATAGTTATCCCTCTTTACAAAATTCTTCGGTATTTCAGTGCGATGTGAGTGGCTTTAGTGTTACGGCAAGGGTGAGCAATGGTGTGGGGCCATTTATGTATGAAATTATTGGAAGTACACCATCTACCCCGGTTATTATTACCGGGCCGCAGGCGAGTCCTATTTTCCCTATCAATAATGGGGCAAATTATTCACTCATTCGCTTACGGGCAACCGATGCCTGTGGCAATGCTACACTGGGAGATGCGAGTGTGTTGCCCCTGGCATTAACGGGCATTACGGTAGTAGGAAATTGCCTCAACTATCCCACCACTTTATATGCAGATCCTATTTATGGTGCTACATATGCCTGGTATAAAAAAGCCTCTATGTCAGCCACAGATAGTGTGTACCTGGGTAGTAGCAGTAGTTATTATATTCCGCTTACCAGTGTAGGCGACCTGGGAACTTATGTCTGCCATTTATCAGTAAATGAGGGCTGTATTAAAAGAGATTATTATTTTAATATGGATGGAAGCTGCTATATAATATTACCTGTTAAGCTGCTGCATTTTACCGGGAAAACACAAGAGGGTAAAAATATTTTAAATTGGCAGGCAGAGCAGGAGGGCAGTACAAAATCTTATATAATAGAAAGGAGTAACGGCGGTAATGCTTACCAGGCTATGGGTCATGTACTTTCAATAAAAGACGGAGCAGATCGTCATGAATATATGTTTACCGATCCGGCACCCCAGGACCGCTTAAATTTATACCGTTTAAAAATAATTGATCAGGCAAACCAGTTTAAGTACAGTTCCATTGTGGTTTTGCAGAATGATAAGAACCAAACGGTAAGCCTGTATCCAAACCCGGCCAAAGAATCATTTAACCTGGTATTTAATAATGAAGGTACCACCCGGTATAAGATTGTTGTTTCTACCCTATCGGGCCAGCGTATTTCTGAGCAATTTATTTATACTGTACCGGGTACGATTTTTAATTATAAGCGCCTGCCGGGTATGCAAAATGGTATTTACCTGGTAAGTATTCAAAATATGCAGACGAAAGAATTAATTACGCACCGTCTGGTATTTTTATAAAAACAGGGTAGTGATGTACTATTTTTAGTTCATAGTTGTGTAAAAGGAAGGATATTTATTCTTCCTTTTTTATTTTAAAAAAAGGGGAAAAGATGGCTAAAATAATATTAAAACCCTTACCTTTGCCGCCCCAAATAGTTCTTTTTATCTGCTCATGCAATAGGAATTACTTCATTATCAATGAAACGAATCTATTGCCTGTAGAAAATGAAGCTTATTTAATTGGGAGTTTTTGTTTAAATAAACAATAACGTTAACACCAAATTTTTTAAAAATGGCTAAAGAAATTACCGGCTATGTAAAACTCCAATGCAAAGGAGGACAAGCCAACCCGTCCGGCCTTAGGTTCTAAGGGTATTAACATCATGGAGTTCTGCAAACAGTTTAATGCGAGAACCCAGGATAAACCCGGCAAAGTATTACCCGTATTGATTACCGTTTTTGCCGACAAATCATTTGAATTTATTATTAAAACTCCACCCGCTGCAGTACAGCTTATGGAAGCTGCAAAACTGCAAAAAGGCAGTAAAGAGCCAAATAGGAATAAAGTGGGTAAGGTTAGTTGGGCACAGGTAGAAGAAATTGCCAAAGATAAAATGGCCGATTTAAACGCCTTTACCATCGAAAGCGCCATGAGCATGGTGGCTGGTACAGCCCGCAGCATGGGAATCACAGTAGATGGACAAGCCCCCTGGGAAAAAAATTAATCGTCAACCTATAAATATTATTTGCAATGATCACTAAAAAAAGAAAAGTAGCAAACGCTAAGGTTGACGCCAACAAAGCATATTCGCTTAAAGAAGCCTCAGCATTAGTTAAAGAAGTGAATACTACAAAATTCGACAGTTCTGTAGATATACACGTAAAGTTAGGCGTAGATCCTAAGAAAGCCGACCAGGCCATCCGGGGAACGGTATCTTTACCTCATGGTACAGGTAAAACCAAAAAAGTACTTGTATTATGTACCCCAGATAAAGAAGCAGAGGCAAATGCCGCCGGCGCTGACTTTGTAGGTTTAGAAGAATTTATTACTAAAATAGAAGGTGGATGGACAGATATTGATGTTATTGTTGCCACACCTTCTGTAATGCCTAAAATTGGTAAGCTGGGTAAAGTATTAGGGCCACGCAACTTAATGCCAAACCCCAAAACAGGTACGGTTACCAACGATGTGGCCGGTGCAGTAAATGATCTTAAAGGGGGTAAAATAGCTTTTAAGGTAGATAAAGTGGGTATTATTCATGCTTCTGTGGGCAGGGTAAGTTTTTCTCCCGAAAAAATTGCAGAAAATTGCCAGGAGTTTATTAATGCTATTATTAAACTTAAACCAGCTACTTCAAAAGGTACTTACCTGAGAGGCGTAAGCATGGCAAGCTCAATGAGCCCGGGCATTATGATAGACACTAAATCTGTTCTTAATTAAAGATTCTCCGGGCACATGCCTAAGGAGGATACAAAATATTTGTTATGACAAAACAAGAAAAAAACGAAGTGATAGAATTGCTGAAAGGCAAATTCAATCAATATAATAACTTTTATATTACTGATACCGAAAGTTTAACGGTTGACCAGGTAACCAATTTACGCCGGCATTGCTATAGCAAGCAGGTGGAAATGAAAGTAGCAAAAAACACGTTAATCAAAAAAGCACTGGAAAGTATTGATGCTGAAAAATACAGCGGCGTTTACGATTCATTGCATAAAGTAACTGCTTTAATGTTTAGCGAAAACCCCAAAGACCCTGCATTAATTATCAGTGGTTTTCGTAAACAAAGCAATGGCGAAAAACCGGTTTTAAAAGCTGCGTTCATTAATGGGGATGTTTTTGTAGGCGACAATCAATTAAAGAATCTTACCCAAATTAAAACGAAGGATGAATTGGTAGGGGAAGTAATTGGTTTATTGCTATCGCCCATCCAACGGGTTATTGGAGCTTTGCAAAACAAACCAGAAGGAAAAGTGGAAGCCAGCACACCTGTAGCTGATACCGCAACAGAAGCCCCGGCAACAGAAGCCCCGGCGGCTGAAGCGCCCGCTACAGAAGCTACATCAACGGATGCTCCTGAAGCAAATGCTGATGATGCTGCAAAACCAGAATAACCAAAGGGTTATTTAAACATGGATAGTATTTTAAAAACTATATAGTTTTAGCAAGGTGTAAAACCGGGTTAAAACGATCATTCACAATTTTTTTAAACAGTCCTCCGGATCCGCATAAAAGTGGGAATGAAGGGGGCAAAAATGAAACACAATGGCAGACGTAAAATCATTAGCCGAAAGCCTGGTAGGCTTAACAGTAAAAGAAGTTCAGGAATTAGCTGAATTCTTAAAATCAGAATATGGAATTGAGCCCGCTGCTGCTGCAGTAGTGGTAAGCGGAGATGGCGGCGGTGGCGCAGCAGCCGCAGAAGAAAAAACTGCTTTCGATGTAGTATTGAAAAGCGGTGGCGCTAACAAATTAGCCGTAGTTAAAATTGTAAAAGATCTTACAGGTCTTGGATTGAAAGAAGCTAAG
>Ga0207420_1001666_pt1 | contig 12771 bp, 10 predicted proteins | sample ThiBio_inoc_biof_FD_183941 | JGI IMG/M metagenome (GOLD analysis project Ga0207420, IMG submission 183941) | Wastewater bioreactor microbial communities from Cape Town, South Africa - Thiocy_inoc_biof (SPAdes) | ecosystem: Engineered > Bioremediation > Thiocyanate > Unclassified | place: South...
GACCGATAATCAAAGTAGTGGCAAAACCACGGATAGGTCCTGTTCCGAAGTAGAACAATACGATACCTGTGATAATAGTGGTAAGGTTAGAGTCGAAGATGGCAGAGAATGCATTCTTGTAACCATCGTCCAATGACTTCTTAAGGTTCTTACCCGCACGTAACTCTTCTTTTGTACGTTCGTAGATCAATACGTTGGCATCCACGGCCATACCCAGGGTAAGCACCATACCGGCAATACCCGATAAGGTAAGCACCGCCTGGAAGGAGGCAAGAATACCCATTGTAAAGAATATGTTGATCACTAACGCTCCATTGGCAATCATACCCGGAATTAGTCCGTAAACTGCACACATGTAGAACATAAGCAATACCAATGCAATAGCGAATGAGATAATACCGGCAGTGATGGCCTCTTGTCCCAAAGACGGACCAACCACATCTTCCTGTACAATCTGAACGGAAGCAGCCATCTTACCTGACTTCAACACGTTGGCAAGGTCTTTCGCCTCTTCAGGTGTAAAGTCGCCGGTAATAGATGAACGTCCACCGGTGATTTCGTCGTTTACACGTGGTGCAGAGTAAACCATGTCATCCAGAATGATGGCAACCGATTTACCGATATTTTCTTTTGTAAGACGAGCCCAGGCTTTAGCACCTTCGGCATTCATCGTCATGCTAACTTCAGATTCGGCGCGGCCGGGCTGTTGGTTGAAGTCGTCGCGTGCGTCTGTTACAACATCACCTCCCAAAGCCGGACTTCCGTCGCGGTTGGTAACCTTGATAGCATATAGCTGGAAGAATTGTTCTTTTTCGTCGATTGCCTTCACACCCCATTTCAAAGAAAGGTTTCTTGGCAATACGTCTTTTACCTGTTTCATGTTAAGGTATTCGTCGATCTTAGCCATGTCTTTTACATGAGCAACACCAACAACCGGACCACCTGCAAGCTGACCGTTATATTGATTGATCTGCAGAAGGGCAAACAACGGGTGTTGTTTTGCAAACTCTTCCATTGACTGAGAAGACTGTGTATCGGGTTGTTTCTGCTCGATTTTGGCAAGAAGCGTATCTACACTTGCAGAATCGGCAACTTCGGCAACCTCTTCAGTTACTGCAGCTGTAGAATCTGTTGCCACTAAAGCTGAATCTGCTACAGGAGCTTCTGCTGCTGCGGCATCAAGTTTGGACAGATCTAATTTTGCAAGTACATTGTCTGCAGCAATCAGCTGTTGATAAATTTCGGGTAAATCGTATGTTTCCCAGAATTCAAGATTGGCACTACCTTGTAAAAGCTTACGAACACGCTCCGGTTCCTTAACACCCGGTAATTCAACCAGGATACGGCCGGCAGTTTCAAGACGCTGGATATTAGGAGAAACCACACCGAAACGGTCGATACGGGTACGTAATACGTTGAATGAATTGTCGATAGCACTCTTCAACTCTTCACGGATTACAGAAATAACCTGTGCATCGGTGCTTTGAGGAGTAATTCTGTCTTTCAGTTCGAAAGTACTGAAGATAGCAGAAAGACGCGCTCCCGGATCAAGTTTTTTATATTCTTCGGCAAAAAGATCAATAAAGTCTTTCTGACTGGTGTTCTGACGGGCATAAGCCAGATCAAGCGCTTTGTTGAAGTTCTCGTCCGTGTTTTTATTTGAAAGTGAACGAAGCACATCAGCCACATTCAGTTCCAAAACTACGTTCATACCTCCTTTTAAGTCGAGACCTAAACTAATTTCCATTTCACGACACTGCTTAAGGGTATAGCCAAGCCATACCTTCTGAGTAGAGAGTGAGTCGATAAACTGACTCTCTTTTGCCGGATCCCCAGCTGCGTACTCTGCTGCTTTACTTGAATAGTATCTGGTCACAAAAGAAAACGACAGATAGAACAAGCAAACCAGGGTAAGTAACACAGAGAAGACCTTTACAAATCCTTTGTTTTGCATTTGAATCTTATTTTTATGTTATTACATTATATATTTTTCGATTTTTTCACAGGGTGCAAATATATGATTTTTTTTCAATGACTGCGACTAAATCAATTAATAATTTGCGTATCACAGGCTTTATTTGAAAGACAAAATGGCTTGAAATCTCAAAATTAACCGGTTTTATTTGGAATTCAATCACTTCAGTTTCAAAAAATAACAATTTACACTCAAATACATTCCTTAACGCCGATTGCAAACAATCCTAAAAAGAACAACGATCAGCCATTTTTTGACACGTATCCGTTAATAATCGAAGTTTTTTAAGTAGGTTTGCCATAAAATAAATCTAACGCATAATGAAACGTCTATTTTTTCTTTTTTTATTAATGCCGGGCATTCTCTTTGCTCAAAAAGAAGAACACTATCTGGCTGGTGCTGTCCCGGAAGTGGACGGAAAGGTTGTATTTTCTAAAACAATCAAAGCCCCTTCCCTATCTCAGGAACAGCTTTACGAAGCCATGTTATCCTGGGCAGGCGATTATTATAACGGAGAAAAAAACAGAGTAGTATATCAGAAGCCAGAAGAAGGTGCAATTGCTTGCCTCGGTAACGAATATATCGTATTCAGCAGCTCGGCTCTGTCGCTCGACAGGACTACGATCAACTACCTGATGCGTATTGTATGTGTTGACCAGCGTTGCGATTTGGAGATAAGCGGTATACGATACGAATACAATGTTTCTTACCAGAAACAACCCGAAAAGTATGTGGCTGAAGAGTGGATAACCGACAAGATTGCACTTAAGAATAACAAGTTGCTTCGGGTACCGGGAAAGTTCAGAAAAGGTACAATCGATTTGATAGACAAGCTTTTTGTTGATGCGACAAATAAAATTAACGGGCTGGTATCGGCAAGTGCCTCGGCTGCAGCTCCGGTTACAGCGGCTGTTGTTCCGGCTGTAACATCTCAGACAGCTGCGGTTACACCGGTTGTTCCCGTTGCTCCGGTTGTTGCCGCTACACCGCTTATTGCTGCAACAACTACTGCCGCTGCACAGGCTCAACCCGAAGTTTTACCTGTTCAGGCCAATGTACCTGCCGGATACAAAGCGGTTGCTGCTGATAAAATTCCGGGCAATATCATCCGGATGATGCAGAACGACCAGATGATGATTACGGTTTCCAACGGACAGGAAACAGATTTTGCCACACTTAGCTCGGGAGGTGTAGGGTATGCGTTTAGCAAGCCGATTGCCTTCTGTATCACCGAATCCGGTAAACATATCGCCTCGCTGATCGAATCGGCTTCGTCTTATACGCTTTCGTTCTATACCGAAGCCTACAGAGATGTTCTCGACAAGAACAAGGATAACCGGAGCAAAGATCCGGATAGAATTCAAAACTCGGGACTTACTCTTATCACTACGTCCAACGGTAACAAGGCTTTTTCTGAAGCATGGATGATTATCGAATGTAAGAAAATCTCTTTGTCGCAACAAAACGGAACGGCAGGAGCTCCGGCAAATGGAAGCAAAATTCTTTTAGGTGAAATACAAAATGTATGGATTAAATAAAACACTGCATATGAAACGATTTTTTTTATTACTGTTTTCCATTTTACCAATGATAGTTGCTGCCCAGGGGCATAAAGGGACTGTGGAGTCTTGCGCCCCTACCCGCGAGGGCAAGGTATTATACAGCGACAAGGTAGAGGTTAAGGATTCCGACCGACAAGAAATATTTCAGTCCATCCATGCATGGGCGAAAGAGAATTATGGCAAGGATGTATTCATATCCAGTGTTTCGGTCAATAAAAACAAAGGGACCCTGTTCATTGGATCCAAGGTTGAATTACTGCTGAACGACTCGGAAAAGACAATCGTCAAATATAAAATGAGGATTAATTGTCAGGACAACGGGTATTCTGTAGAGGTTACCGACATTTCTTATCAATATAGTCCGGGTGGAGAAGCTAAGACGAAAACATATCCGGCCGAAGATGTTATTATGGGAAATGGAAAGGGTAATACGGTTACGGCCATTAAAGACCCTGTTTTATTCTGCAACGCCACCTATTTCTTTGTAGAGTCGCTGTTTGCGGATGTTTACGACGCGGTTGAAAACTAAATTCTATTCCAGCGTTATGTAGCACCACATAGGATAGTGGTCCGAATAACGTACTTTGTCCACCGTGCAACGATAGGACTTGATATTGGAAGAGTGCAGGATATTGTCAATGCGGAACCAGAACTTGTTTTGGTTATAGCTTATTCCCAATCCTCTTCCCGATGCAGCAAAAGCATCGACCAGGTCCCCTTGAATGGTGCGGTGGGCATAGGAAATAGGAGTATCATTAAAATCTCCGCATACCAGCACATACTCACCTTTAGCCTCCTTTATCTCTTTTGCCACCATTTCGGCCTGTCCGGCTCTGATCTGAAATGCCGTACCCAGCTTTTGCTGCAATGAGCCCTTCAATTCCGACAAGCCCTCGGATCCCAGATTCCCGATTATCTGCGAGTACTTGGATCGGTCTTCCATCGTAAGCTTGAATGATTCCAGGTGATTGTTTATCAGGGTGACTTTTTTCCCTTTTACGGTAAGTTCGTGTACTGCCGATCCGTTGAAGGCGCTTTTATATTTTATACGCCGGCTCTTCTCAATGGGGTATTTGGAAAACAGGGCAATGCCGATGCTTTGATATTTATTGGCATTCAGTTCCACTACCGAACGATAGGGATACATTTTCAAGGCTTTATTTAATTTACGGGTGGTTAATCCATTCCCATGCCTGCTGGTCGAATATTCCTGCAGACAAACAATGTCGGCTCCCGAATCGGCAATGTATTCGATTATCCGGTTGGGAGAATCGGCTGTATGATTTTTATAAGCAAAACCCATCACATTATAGGTAAGCACTTTCAATGATTCTTCAGGCAGTGGAGTGTTCATGCTATGAAAAGGAAGATACGAGGTTACTTGTCCCCATGCGATAATAAAGGAGGCTACCCCTATCAAAGCCGACTTCCAGTTTGAAACAACCAGCCAATAAAGGATAAAAAGAAAGTTCAGCACCATGAATACAGGGAATGCCAATCCGATGTAGGAGAAAACCAAGTGTTTTTCTGGCGAGATGCGGTCGGAGAAAGCGGATAAAAGAAACAGGAATGCAACCAGAAAATGTCCCATTCCAAAAAGCACATGCAACAACAACTTGAATGTTTTCATACTTTCTGTGGGTTACTTTTTACTGGCATCAAACAATTGCTTTTTCTCATTATCCGATAAACTATCGTAACCGGACTGTTTCAGCTTATCCAGAATGACATCAATCACCTCTTGTTCCTGATGTTTGCGGGCATTGTAATCCCGATCCGTCTCAGTACGTCGGTGTGTGACTTTCATTCTGGGTTTACGCCGCATCATATTTACAACAAAATCGATTATTTTATTGAACGGAGCGGTAAGGTCTTTTCCTTTATGATATTGCGACGCATAGAGAATGCCGGCAAGGGCTCCTCCGATATGTGCGATATGACCTCCGGCATTGTCGGACGTTATTGCCAGCAAATCGATACCCAAAGTAAACAAGGCAAGATAGATCAGCTTGATCCGGCCGATAAGCAAAAGAGAGATCTCCATGTCTTTCTTATAAAAGGAGACTGCAAACACAATTGCCATAACCGAAGCCGAAGCGCCCATTAAAGTGCTATGAGCAGCTACATTGCTGAAATAGGGAAAGAAGTTATACGAAACGATATACAACAAAGCTCCAGCTAAACCACCAATTACGTATAACCCACCCAGCTGACGTTCGCTGAAAAAGTTCAGAAACAGTCCGCCGAACCAATATAACCATAGCATATTGAATATAATATGCAGAAAGTCAAAATGGGTGAACATATAGGTCAACAACGTCCAGGGGCGATACAACAACTGAATTGGAGACGAAGGCACCTGCAACCAGAAGAGCACAGTGTCTGCATTCATATTAAACAAGATGAATGCAACCGACAGTAATCTTACAATCAGAAACAGTCCAACGTTAATATAGATCAGCTTGGAAAGGATGCTGCCCTGCTTGAAGTTATATTTTATTTTAGAGATAAAATCGTCCATTGTCATTGTCATTCTTTCTCCAGTAACGAATCAGGAAGTATCCGAAAAGCATTCCGCCCAAATGGGCAAAATGAGCGACGTTGTCTCCGCCGAAGTTAGCCACACCCATAAACAGCTCTGCAAGTCCGTAAAAAACTACAAAATATTTAGCCTTAATGGGTACGGGAATAAACATCAGGTACAGGGGGACATTGGGGAATAACATCCCGAATGCAAGCAAAATACCAAACACAGAACCGGAGATTAATGTAATCCTGCGAAGCAAAAACAAGTTCGCGTAGATTGAAGAACCATACGGCCTCCTGCACTACCGCAGCACCCAGTCCGGATACGATGTAAAATATCAAAAAACGTTTAGGTCCCCACACATTTTCAAGTACGCGGCCAAACATGTATACGGCAAACATGTTGAAGAAAACATGCGATAACGAACTTGTATCGTGAAGAAACATATAAGAGATAAACTGAAAAGCATAAAAATCGGTTGCCCACGGAAAATGCAATCCTCCTATATGAATAAGGTCAATCCCAATGCGCGGCAAAACAATGCTCGCCATCCAGAAAAGCAGATTGATTATTATAATATTTTTCGTTACTACCGGAATCCTGCTAAGGAATCCTGATCCTCCTTGATTTATCATAAGCAATTATTTACGGCAAAGGTATAATTATTTTCTATATAGCCAGCCATACCCGTAGGCATTTTATAGAGGCATAATCTCCTATTCCCACAGAAAACAGGCCTTTTAAAGGCCATTTTTATCAAAAAAACGCCCTTAATAAAAGGAAAAAATAGCTCATAGTCAAAAAAAGTTTATAAATCTTTTGTTATATTTAAAATAAAGGTAACTTTGAAGCCGACAATAAGCTATCGGTCCATTGTTTAATATATTAACTATCAAACCATCATGAACAAAACAGAATTTATTAATGCCGTTGCTGAGCAATCGGGATTAAGCAAAGTTGACTCTAAGAAAGCTGTTGAGGCTTTCATCCAAACAATCTCTAACGAAATGAAAGAAGGTGGAAAAATTTCCCTTCTTGGTTTTGGTTCGTTCTCAACTACTGAAAAAGCCGCACGTAAAGGAGTTAATCCTAAAACGAAAGAAGTTATCGACATTCCTGCTCGTAAAGTTGTGAAATTTAAGGCTGGTGCTGAACTAACCGACAAGATCAAGTAAGAAATTTTCGTATGATAAAAAAAGGATGCAATAGGAATTGCATCCTTTTTTTTTATACCTCTCTGTAAAGTGTTATCTTTGCAGGAAAAATAACGAACATATAGACAGAAACATATGGTCATCGAACAACAGATTGCGAGTACAATTGTATCCGGGATAAAAGAGCTCTACGGAACAGAAATAGACGGAGCTCAGATTCAGCTTGGAAAAACAAAAAAGGAGTTTAAAGGACACCTTACGCTGGTGGTATTTCCTTTTTTAAAAATATCCAGAAAATCTCCCGAACAAACGGCACAGGATTTGGGAAAGTATCTTCTTGAAAATGAACCTGCCGTTGCCGACTTTAACGTTATCAAAGGTTTCCTGAACCTTACGATTTCGGCTTCTTGCTGGATCGAGCTATTAAACACAATCCACAGCAGCCCCTCCTTTGGGACCGTTGAAGCTACGGAGACTTCGCCATTGGTGATGATTGAGTATTCTTCGCCAAATACAAACAAGCCACTACATTTGGGTCACGTACGTAATAATTTACTTGGCTATAGCCTTGCTGAAATTATGAAGGCAAACGGATACAAAGTAGTTAAAACTAATATTGTAAACGACCGAGGAATTCATATATGCAAATCGATGCTCGCCTGGAAAAAGTGGGGTGAAGGAGCTACTCCTGAATCTGCAGGGAAAAAGGGAGACCATCTGATTGGCGATTTCTATGTTTTGTTCGACAAGAAATACAAACAGGAACTTGCTGAACTTCAGGAAAGCGGACTCTCGAAGGAAGAGGCCGAAGCTAAGTCGGCATTGATGGCGGAAGCCCGTGAGATGTTGCTTAAATGGGAGGCCGGTGATAAAGAGGTGGTTGACTTATGGACGATGATGAACAACTGGGTCTATGCCGGGTTCGATGAAACATACAAACGGATGGGGGTTGACTTCGACAAGATTTACTACGAATCTCAGACCTATCTGGAAGGGAAAGGGAAAGTGCTTGAAGGTTTGGAGAAGGGTGTGTTCTATAGCAGGGAAGATGGTTCGGTTTGGGCCGACCTTACGGGTGACGGATTGGATGAAAAGCTTTTGCTCAGGGCAGATGGTACTTCTGTATACATGACACAGGATATCGGCACCGCCAAACTTCGATTTGACGATTACCCTATCAATAAGATGATATACGTTGTGGGTAACGAACAAAATTATCACTTCCAGGTACTGTCTATCCTATTGGATAAATTGGGATTTGAATTTGGTAAAGGGTTGGTTCATTTCTCTTACGGCATGGTTGAACTGCCTGAAGGAAAAATGAAAAGCCGTGAAGGAACTGTTGTAGATGCCGACGATCTGATGGAAGAGATGATCTCCACAGCACGTGAAATATCTCAGGAATTAGGGAAACTGGACGGATTAACAACCCAGGAGGCCGAGAAGATCGCTTCAATGGTAGGACTTGGCTCTCTGAAATACTTTATCCTGAAGGTTGATCCGCGTAAGAACATGACATTCAACCCGAAAGAATCCATCGATTTTAATGGAAACACCGGACCGTTCATACAATACACTTACGCCCGTATCTGTTCGGTTCTTCGCAAAGCTGCCGAACAAGGGATCACTCTGCCAAACCAGCTGGCGGCAAACATCGCTCTTTCTGAAAAAGAAGAGGGACTTATCCAGCTCACATCAGATTTCGAATCGGTTGTTAAAGATGCAGGAAACGAATACAGTCCGGCTATCATAGCCAACTATGTATACGACCTGGTTAAAGAATACAATCAGTTCTACCATGATTTTTCAATCTTGCGCGAAGAGAATGAGGATGTTAAGGTATTTCGTCTGGTTCTATCGGCCAATGTTGCCAAGGTGGTTAAAAAGGGTATGTCCTTGCTTGGAATCGAAGTTCCGGAAAGAATGTAACTTTTTCAATGTTATATATACAAAAGAGGCGCTTCCAATGGTAGCGCCTCTTTTGTATATATAACATTGTATTATTCTTTCTTTCGTGTTGCCTTTTTCTTTGTAGTCTTCTTATCCGGGGCTTCTTCGATGATTTTCATGCATTCATCGTACGTAAGTTTCTGAGGATCGGTATTCTTTGGAATTTTATAATTACTCTTCTTATAAGCAATGTAGGCCCCGAAACGCCCGTTCAAAATCTGAAGTTCCGGTTCTTCCTCGAAAGATTTGATGAATCGTTGTTCTTCCTGTATCCTTTTTTTCTCAATAAGCTCGATGGCTTCGTCCAACTTAATCGTATATGGATTCAACTCTTTCGGAATCGTAACGAATTTATTGTTGTGACGGATAAACGGACCGAAACGTCCGATTGCGGCTATAACCTCTTCGTTTTCGAATTCGCCTACCTTACGGGGCAGATCAAACAATTTCAATGCCTCCTCCAGAGTGATTGTTTCGATGGACTGATCCTTCATCAATGCGGCAAAAGCAGGTTTAGGTGCTTTTTTATCGTCCGGGAATGCTTGTCCCATCTGAACACAAGGACCGTACCGGCTGATCTTTACAAACACAGGCTTACCACTTTTCGGATCAATACCAAGTTCTCTCTCCCCAACCTTATGATCCGTTTTACTGGTCATTGCCTCGTCAACGATTGGGTGGAAAATTTTATAAAAATTATCGATAACGCGTGTCCATTCCATTTCGCCGTCGGCAATGGAGTCGAACTCCTTTTCAACATTGGCGGTAAAATTATAATCCAGAATATTGGGAAAATATTCAAGTAAAAAGTCGTTTACCACAATTCCTATATCCGTTGGCATAAGCTTGTTACGATCTGCTCCAACAGTTTCGCTTTTTTGTGCTTCCGAAATCTTTTCCTTTCGTAATGAAATTACAGTAAAGTTGCGCTCCTCTCCTGCTTTATCACCCTTAACAACATAACCCCTGGTTTGTACCGTCTGAATAGTAGGTGCATAGGTTGAAGGTCTGCCGATACCCAACTCCTCCAATCGTCTAACCAGACTGGCTTCCGTATATCTGGGGGGACGTTGCGTAAATCTTTCGGTAGCTTTAACCTCACCCAGCACAAGAATATCATTCAGGTTAACAGCTGGTAAAAGTCCGTTTTCCTGTTCTTTCTCATTTTCATCGTCCATGCTTTCGCGATACACCTGTAAGAAGCCATCGAAAACGATTACCTCACCCGTAGCCTGGAACTTATCCTTCCATCCGGGGAAGCTGACAGAAATAGTTGTTTTCTCCAATTCGGCATCAGCCATTTGAGACGCCAATGTTCTCTTACGGATCAGCTCGTACAATTTCTTCTCCTGAGCAGAACCTCCCGCCTCTACCCTATCGATATATGTAGGGCGTATGGCCTCGTGAGCCTCTTGTGCTCCTTTAGATTTGGTATGATATTGGCGGAATTTATAATACTTCTCGCCGTAGGTGTTAACAATTTCCTCTTTGGATGTTCCCAATGCCAAATCGCTTAGATTTACTGAGTCGGTACGCATATAGGTTATCATCCCCGATTCATATAACTTTTGAGCAATCGACATGGTTTGAGATACCGAATAACCCAACTTACGGGCAGCTTCCTGCTGTAAGGTAGAGGTGGTAAAAGGAGGAGCCGGAGATTTCTTTAACGGCTTCTTCGTTATATCGTCAATCTGGAACGATGCAGTCTTGCATTGGTTCAACAAACTGATAACCTCCTCTTTTGTCTTCAAACGTTTGTTCAACTCCGCTTTCAGCACAGTAGATCCGTCCGGCAGAATAAAATTGGCAATCACACGGTAAGCAGCCTCGCTCACAAAAGCGTTTATCTCCCGTTCACGTTCAACAATCAAACGGACAGCAACCGACTGAACCCTACCGGCAGACAAAGCCGGTCTTACCTTCCTCCAAAGAACCGGAGACAGCTCAAATCCCACAATACGATCCAGCACTCGCCGTGCTTGTTGAGCATCCACCAGATTGAGATTTATATCACGGGGGGTCTCAATAGCATGCAAAATAGCCGTCTTGGTAATTTCATGAAATACGATTCGTTTCGTGTTTTCGGGTTTCAAGCCCAACACTTCGTATAAATGCCACGATATAGCTTCTCCTTCGCGGTCTTCATCGGATGCGAGCCAGACTTGTTCCGCTTGCTTCGCTTCACTCTTTAATTCGGACACCAACTTTTTCTTATCTGCAGGTACAACGTACTTGGGAAGATAATTTTTTTTCGTGTCAATACTGAATTCTTTAGGATTTAAATCGCGTATATGGCCATAACTAGACATCACCTTAAACTCTTTTCCAAGAAATTTCTCGATGGTCTTAGCCTTGGCCGGGGATTCTACTATTACCAGGTTTTTATGCATATTTTCTGCTTTCTCGTTCGAAATCGGGTACAAACTTACATAATTATTTACGAAATCTCACTAAATCAATAAAAAAACCATTTTTTACATCGGCTCAACAGGCGACCCACAAAGTACTTTGTGGCGAATATTCTTCATTTTTTTTATCTTTGTCTCGAAACAAGAAACCTATGGAAGCAATCAAACAACTTATATTAGACAATAAAGCAGACGAGGCCATCCGCCTCCTGGACGAAATTATTGCTGCAGATCCCCAAAATGATGAAGCCTATTATTTAAGGGGAAATGCCTGGCGAAAAAAGGGAAACATGCAATTGGCAATCAATAATTACCTGGAAGCTATGGAGATAAACCCCGAAAGTCCGGCTCGTCAGGCTCATGCCATGATGATGAAAATTATGAATTTCTTTAATAAAGACATGTATAACCATTAATTAAAGGATTGTGAATCAAACAATATGCTCTTCATTTAAAAGCTGGATACTGCTTTCATTTCTTTTTACAAACTCACTACTTTACAGTCAGAACCCATTGTCCGAAATAAAAATGGCGGATATTCCTGCCGGATTCTTTTACATGGGAGGCAATGGCGAAGGAAGCAACTACGACGAAGCTCCGATACACAAGGTAACGCTGACGAAACCCTTTAAAATGTCGGTAACCGAAATAACCAACACACAATATGAAGCGTACGACCCGGCGCACAAAGCGTATCGTGGAAAGAATGGGATCTCTGTTCATGACAATGAAGCAGTTGTATATGTTAGCTACAACGATGCCATAAACTATTGTAAATGGCTAAGTGAGAAGGAGGGCAAAACCTATAGGTTGCCCACTGAAGCAGAATGGGAATATGCCTGCAGAGCCGGAAGCTACCTAACCTTCTCAATGGATGACGGACTACCGGGTATTTTCCATAAGAATCAGCAAATAGTGCGCGATATGAAACCGGTATCACTGGCGGTGGGTGAAACTCCTGCCAACAAATTCGGGTTACATGACATGCATGGCAATGTGGAAGAGTGGTGTCTTGACTGGTACGGACCTTACGTTGCCGATGACCAAACAGATCCGGTTGGTATGAAGCATGGTTTGTATCGTATTACCCGAGGAGGAAGCCATAATACTCCGGAAAAATACCTCCGGTCATCCAACCGGATGGCCATGATACCGGAAGATAAGCATGCACAGACAGGATTTAGAATTGTTT
>Ga0207420_1001678_pt1 | contig 12710 bp, 10 predicted proteins | sample ThiBio_inoc_biof_FD_183941 | JGI IMG/M metagenome (GOLD analysis project Ga0207420, IMG submission 183941) | Wastewater bioreactor microbial communities from Cape Town, South Africa - Thiocy_inoc_biof (SPAdes) | ecosystem: Engineered > Bioremediation > Thiocyanate > Unclassified | place: South...
CTTCATCTACCCCGTGTTCGTGCACGAGGGCGACAACCGCCGCGAGGCCGTGCCCTCGATGCCGGGCGTGGAGCGTCTGAGCCTGGACCTGCTGCTGCCCGTGGCCGCCGAGTGCGTGGCGCTGGGCATTCCCTACCTGGCGCTGTTCCCGGCCATCGACACCGCGCTCAAGACCCCCGACGGCAAGGAAGCGCTGAACCCCGACGGCCTGATCCCGCGCGTGGTGCGCCGCCTCAAGGCCGAATTCCCGCAGCTCGGCGTGATGACCGACGTGGCACTCGACCCCTACACCAGCCACGGCCAGGACGGCGTGCTGGACGACACCGGCTACATCCTCAACGACGAAACCGTCGAGATCCTCACCGGCCAGGCCCTGGCCCATGCCGAGGCCGGCGTGGACATGGTGGCTCCCAGCGACATGATGGACGGGCGCATCGGCGCCATCCGCGACGCGCTGGAGGCGCACGGCCACATCCACACGCGCATCATGGCCTACAGCGCCAAGTACGCCAGCGCCTTCTACGGCCCGTTCCGCGACGCCGTGGGCACGCGCGGCGCCCTGGGCAAGGCCGACAAGAACGTCTACCAGATGGACCCGGCCAACACCGACGAAGCGCTGCGCGAAGTGGCGCTGGACCTGGCCGAAGGCGCCGACATGGTCATGGTCAAGCCCGGCATGCCCTACCTGGACGTGGTGCGCCGCGTGAAGGACGAGTTCAAGGTGCCCACCTTCGCCTACCAGGTCAGCGGCGAATACGCCATGCTCAAGGCCGCCGCCGCCAACGGCTGGCTCGACCACGACGCGGTGATGCTGGAGAGCCTGCTCGCCTTCAAGCGCGCGGGGGCCGACGGCATCCTCACCTACTTCGCCCGCGACGCCGCGCGGTTGCTTCAAAAATAAGAGCTGCTCGCGCTTGACTGGAAAGCGCTGGAGGCCGATTTGACTGTGAATACCGCGGCGCCGCTGCGCATCTTCCACCTGCAGCCCGGCAGCGGCGTGCGCGAGCTGGCGCAGTTGCCCTCGGCCCCGCCCGCGCAGGGCTTCTACTGGCTGGCCTGCACACGCGGCGCGCTGCAGGAGCAACTGGCCAGCGTGCAGGCGGCGCTGCAGGCCGCCGCCGGGCTGCAGCTGGTGGACCTGCACGTCTCCGACCTGCTGAACGCCCAGCTGCCCTCGCGCTACGACTACACCTCGCAGTACGACCTGCTGGTGCTGCGCCGCCTGGCCAGCGTGGCCAGCGCCGAGGCCGCGCCCGTCCCCGCGCAATCGCAGCCGCGCCGCAGCGGCCCGCCGGTGCTGCGGCGCATCGACACCAGCCCCGTGGGCTTCGCGCTGTTCGACCAGGTGTTGCTGTCCGTACACCCCGGCGACTGCAGCGTGCGCGACGCCTACGCGGCGCGGCTGCTCGCGGCCCAGCCCACCGACCCGCGCGACGGCCGCGCCAGCGCCACGCCCGGCGCGCGCACGCCCGCCAGCCCGGCCGACCTGATGCTGCGCCTGGCCAACCTGATCGTGGACGGCTTCCTCGACCTGCGGCGCGAGCTCTCGCGCCAGCTCGACCACTGGCAGACCGAGCTGCTGCGCCCGCGCACGCGCTTCACCAACTGGGGCGCGCTGCTGGACGCGCGCCTGTCGCTGCACGAGCTGGACGACGTGTGCGAGGACCAGCGCCAGGCGGTGCAGGACTGGATCGACGCGCTCGACGCCTGGAGCCCGCCCGAGGGCACGCAAGGCCCGCGCGAGCTCGACCTGCTCAAGGTGCGCAGCCGCGACCTGCTGGAGCACATCGAGCGCGTGGTGCACTATGTGCGCCGCCTGGAGCAAAGCACCGAGACCGTGGTGCAGATGCACTTCAGCGTGCAGAGCAACCGCACCAACGACATCATGCGCACGCTCACGGCGCTCACCGCGGTGTTCCTGCCGCTGAACCTGATCGCGGGCATCTTCGGGATGAACTTCGAGTTCACCCCCTTCGTGCACCAGCAAAGCGGCTTCTGGTGGGCCATGGGCGCGATGGCCGCGATCGCGCTGGCGCTGGTGCTGCTGTTCTGGCGCAAGCGCTACCTGGCCAGGACGGAGCGGTGAGGCTCAGGGCGTAGCAGCAGCCCCGGCGCTGGCGCCGGCGCCCACCAGCGCCTCCTTGAGCATGGGGTCCGCCGGCGACTGGCCGAGCCAGATGCGCAGGATCATGCCGAAATACTCCGCGTCGCCCACGGGCGCGCCCTGCGGCTGGCCCTGGATGAAGAAGGTCGTGCCCTGCCCGGGCACGTATTCCATGGCGAAGGTATCGCCCTCGACGAGCTTGCTGCGGCCCGAGAAGATCTCGATCAGCCGGCTGCTCGCCGGCGTGTGGCGGGTGACCTGCTCGGGCGTGGCGTTGCTCGCCAGCCCCTTGATGAACGTGCGCCCCAGGTCGGTGCCCGGCAGGTCGCGCAGCGCGACGAAGCTCAGGCGCACCGGGCCCTTGGCGGCCAGCACCTCCTCGGCGGTGCGCACCTTGCGCGGCAAGTACAGCGCCATGTCGTACACCTTGAAGATGGCGCGGTAGCGCGTGCCCGCGCCCTGCAGCACCACGGGCGTGCCCTGCACGGTCTGCGTGGGCGCGAAGGCCGTGGCGGCGCTGGCCGCCGGCGCGACGAAGACCAGGCTGGCGGCCGTCAGGGCCAGCGCGCCGGCCATGCGGGCCGCCGCCTGCGCCGGGGCATGGAACGAGAGGTCGGGGGAGGCTTTCACGGGAGTGTCTCCGCTGGGGGGTGGATCGCGCCGGGCCCGAGGAAAGCGGCGCCTTGGCTGCGGCCCCATCATAGGGGCAATGGTGCTTTGCGCCAAATCCATAGGATTTTGCTATGAACTCCTGTTTTCATAGCTGCCAGCGCTTGCCTGGCAAGGGCCGGCGGCCTATTTCCCTCTTATTCCGCCGCCGGCGCGGAATGCGTTGACGTTTGTTGACGCTCTCCCCGGGCGCGCGCTCACGCCACAGCGGGCTGCGCCGCAGGCGCGGCGTGCGCCTCGTCGTCGCCGCTGGAGCAGGCGCCGCCGCAGCCGTGGATCAGGTCCTGCGGCAGGGCGTCGGGCGCGTGCACGGTGCCGGTGGCCGGGTCGTAGCCCACGCGGCGCAGGTGCAGGGCCAGGGCGGCGTCCATGCTCTGCGAGTGCTGCGGGAACCACACGGCCAGCTCGCGCGCCATGGTGCGCACCACGTCCAGCTCGCCCTTGGCGCCGCGCTCGGCGCCCTCGCGCATGATGGTCAGCACCACCTTGTGCTGCGTGCTGTGGCAGTTGCCCGAGGCGAAGCGCGTGGCCGCCATCCAGTAGTCTTCCTGGCCGAAATGCTGGTCGGTGTGGTCGATCAGCGCCTGCCAGGCGGGCAGCACCTGGGCATCGCCGGCCTGCTCGACGGCGGCGAGCAGGTCCACGAACTCACGGTGGGTGTCGTCCATCAGTGGCAGGTCGAGCACCAGGGCGTCGGTCCATTTTCATCCTTACCGGTCAAACAGGGCCGCCAGCTTAGCCAGCGCGGCGCAACGCGCCTTGACTCAAGTCAGCCCGCCCTGCTGCCGGCGCTGCGGTACTGGCCCGGCCCCTGGCCCAGCCACTGCTTGAAGGCGTGGTGGAAGGCCGACGGGTCCTGGTAGCCCAGCAGATAGCCCACCTCGGCGATCGGCAGCGCCGTGCTGGCCAGGTAGTGGCAGGCCAGTTCGCGCCGCGTGTCGTCCAGCAGCGCCTGGAACGGCTGGCCCGCCTGCGCCAGGCGGCGCTGCAGGGTGCGCGTGGACAGGTGCAGCGCCTGCGCCACATCCGCCAGCTGCACCGGCCCCTGCCCCAGGCGCCCGGCGATGCACTGGCGCACCTGCGCCACGATGCCCGCCTCGTGCGGGCGGCGCGCCTGCAGCAGCGCGTCGGCATGGCGCTGCAGCAGCGGCAGCAGCGCCTTGTCGGCCTGGGGTATGGGCAGCGCCAGCAGCGCCGCTGGGAACAGCGCCCGGTTGGCCGCGCAGCCCCAGCGCACCCGCGCGCCGCTGGCCTGGGCAATGGCCTGCGCCGTAGCGCCGTCCTGGCGGTGCGCGAATTCGAGGTCGACCCCCGCGAGCGGCTGGCCCACCAGCCACTGCGCGCAGGTCTGGATGCCGGCGAACACCGATTCCGCCAGCGCCGCGCCCGCCGGGTGCGCGGCCCAGTCGTTACGCCAGGCATAGGCCACCGTCACGCCCTCGCGCTGCAGCGCGGAGCGCCCCAGGTCGTGCACCAGCGACTCGAAGCGCAGCACCTGCGCCAGCGCGTCGCCCAGCGTCGGGCAGGCCAGCAGCAGGATGCCGTTGACCCCGTAGGTGGTGGGCTTGGCGCTTTGCCCCAGGCGCCAGCCGAAGCCCGGCCCGGCATGCGCCAGCGCCTGCTGCAGCAGCGCCAGGTAGCGGCGCGCGTCCAGGTCTTCGCCGCCCAGGTCCGCGCGGCCCAGCGCCTGGGCCAGCGCCGCCTGCGGCACGCCCGCGGCGCGCGCGGCGTCCCACAGCGTGCGCGCGTACGGCGCCACCACGCGGGCCAGCCCGGCATGTGGCGCGATGGAACAAGCATTTGGCGGCATAGCGAAATGGCAAGCGGGCGGCGCGTTCCTACAGTGGAGCGGCAACCACGGGAGTATGCATTCATGCGGCGATGGAACGGCTGGGGCGACGATGCCACTGCGATGGACCTGGGCGCGGGCGCGCGCGCCATGCTGGCCGAGCGCCTCGGGCCGGGCCACGCCGCGCCCGACGCGCGGCGCGACGACCTGCTGGCGCGCATTCCGCCCTCGCGCCTGCCCGCGCACCCCCTGATCGACACCGCCCCGCACGCGCGCCTGGCCGTGGCCTGGGGCGAGAGCTATGCCGACTGGCTGCGCAAGCGCTGCGGCCACCTGCCGCCGGTGCCCGACGGCGTGGCCACGCCCGCATCCAGCGAGGAGGTGCGCGCCCTGCTGGACCTGGCGCACGCGCAGCACTGGGTGGTGATTCCGTTCGGCGGCGGCACCAGCGTGGCCGGGCACCTGGACTGCCCGGCGGGCGGGCGCCCCGTCCTGTCCCTCCACCTGGGCCGCATGAACCAGCTGCTGCACCTGGATGCCGCCAGCCAGCTCGCCACCTTCGGCGCGGGCACGCCGGGGCCGCTGCTGGAGGCGCAGCTGCGCGCGCACGGCTGCACGCTGGGGCATTTCCCGCAGTCGTTCGAGTACTCCACCGTGGGCGGCTGGGTGGTCACGCGCTCCAGCGGCCAGCAGTCGCTGCGCTACGGGCGCATCGAGCAGCTCTTCGCCGGCGGCCGCATGGAAACGCCCCTTGGCCCACTGGTGCTGCCCACCGTGCCCGCCGCCAGCGCCGGGCCCGACCTGCGCGAGATGGTGCTGGGCTCCGAAGGGCGCCTGGGCGTGCTGACCGAGGCCACCGTGCGCGTGGCGCCGCTGCCGGGGCACGAGAGCTTCCACGCCCTCTTCCTGCCCGGCTGGGACGCGGCCGAGGCCGCCGTGCGCGCGCTGGTGCAGCAGCGCCTGCCGCTGTCCATGCTGCGCCTGTCCAACGCCATCGAAACCGAGACCAACCTGCGCCTGGCGGGCCATGCGCGCCAGATCGCGCTGCTGCAGCGCTACCTGGGCTGGCGCGGCTGCAGCGCGGGCCAGTGCCTGCTGATGCTGGGCGTGAGCGCCGACCCCGCCACCGCGCGCCACGCGCTGCGCGCCGCGCGCGGGCTGCTGGCGCGCCATGGCGCGGTCTACATTGGCGCGGCGCTGGGCCGCAAGTGGGCGGCCAACCGCTTCAGGGGCCCCTACCTGCGCAACACCCTGTGGGAGCTGGGCTACAGCGTGGACACCATCGAGACCGCCGTGGACTGGCCCCAGGTCACGCCGCTGATGCAGGCCATGGAGCAGGCCGCGCGCGACGCCTTCGCGCCGTTCGGCACGCCGGTGCATGCCTTCAGCCACCTCTCGCACCTGTACCCGCAGGGCAGCAGCATCTACGCGCAGTACGTGTGGCCCACGGCGCCGGGCGGCTTCGCGCCCAACTTCGCGCGCTGGCAGGCGCTGAAACGCGCCGTGGCGGCGCAGATCGCCGCGCACGGCGGCACGGTGAGCCACCAGCACGGCGTGGGGCGCGACCACGCCGCGCACCTGGCGCAAGAAAAAGGCGCACTGGGCATGCAGGCGCTGGCCGCGCTGTGCCGCCAGTTCGACCCGCACGGCATCATGAACCCCGGCAAGCTCCTGCAGGACGGCGGGCCATGGGCGGACTGAACGCAGCGCCCGCCGGCGCCTTCCCCCCGCGCGCCGAGGCGCTGGCGCGGCTGCAGGCGCATGAATGGGACCTGGTGGTCGTCGGCGGCGGCATCAGCGGCGCGGGCGTGGCGCAGCAGGCCGCGCAGCAGGGCTGGCGCGTGCTGCTGGTGGAGCAGCGCGACTTCGCCTGGGGCACGTCCAGCCGCTCGTCCAAGCTGGTGCACGGCGGGCTGCGCTACCTGCAGCAGGGCGACCTGCGCACCACGCGCGACTGCGTGCGCGAGCGCGAGCGCCTGCTGCGCGAGGCGCCGGGGCTGGTGGCGCGGCAGAGCTTCCTGTTCCCCGACTGCGCGGGCCGCGCGCCGGGGCGCTGGCTGGTGCAGGCCGGCCTCACGCTGTACGACCTGCTGGCGGGCCAGCGCAGCCACTTCCATGCCGATCTGGCCGCCACGCACATGCTCGCGCCCGGCCTGGCGCTGCCCGGGCTGCGCGGCGCGCTGGTGTTCCACGACGCCCAGACCGACGACGCCCGCCTGGTGCTGCGCGTGCTGCAGGAGGCGCGGCGCCACGGCGCCACCACGCTCTCCTACGTCGCCGCCCAGGCCCTGCTGCGCACGCAGGGCCGCGTCACCGGGCTGGCGCTGCGCGACACCCTGGCCGGCCGCGACTACACGGTGCGCGCGCGCTGCGTGGTCAACGCCACCGGCGCCTGGGCCGACCGGCTGCGCGGCCATGTGGACGGCGCGGGCGGCGCGCCGCTGCTGCGCCCGCTGCGCGGCAGCCACCTGCTGCTGCCCTGGTGGCGCCTGCCGGTGGCGCAGAGCATCAGCTTCCTGCACCCGCAGGACGGGCGCCCGGTGTTCCTCTACCCCTGGGAGGGCGCCACGCTCATCGGCACCACCGACCTGGACCACGCCGGCCCGCTGGACGCCGAGGCCCGCATCACCCCGGCCGAGGTGGACTACCTGCTGGACGCGGCGCGCACGCCCTTCCCCCATGCGGCGCTGACGGCGGCCGACATCCAGGCCTGCTACGCCGGGGTGCGCCCCGTGGCCGGCGCGCACGGCCAGCCGGCCTCGCGCGCCCCGCGCGAGCACCTGGTGCGCGACGAAGGCGGCCTCATCACGCTCACGGGCGGCAAGCTCACCACCTTCCGCCCCATGGCGCAGGATGCGCTGGCGCGCGCCGCGCCCCACGTGGGCCGGCCCTTCGCGCGCAACGCGGCGCCGCTGTTCGCCAGCGCCGGCCCCCTGCCCGCGCACTGGCCGCCCGCCGTGCGCCAGCGCCTGCTGGCGCGCTACGGCGCGCTCGCCCCGGCCCTGTGCGCGGCACTGCGCGGCGAAGACCTGCGGTGCATTCCCGGCACGCACACGCTGTGGGCCGAGCTGCCCCTGGCGGCGCGGCACGAGGCGGTGGAGCACCTGGACGACCTGCTGCTGCGCCGCACGCGCCTGGGCCTGCTGGTGGCGCACGGCGCGCTGGGCCTGCTGCCGCGCATCCGCGCCCTGTGCGCGCCGCACCTGGGCTGGAGCGACGCGCGCTGGGGGCAAGAGACGGCGCGCTACCGCGCGCTGGTGGCGGCGCACTACCAGCCGCCCGGCGCCCCGCTGCCGGAATTTGAATAAAAATGGCCTCCAGCGCTTATCTGGCAAGCGCTGCACGCTTTCAAAAAAATAGCAACAAGATCAGGAGACACCATGGGCGCGCCCTACCTGCTGGCCATCGACAACGGCACCCAGAGCGTGCGCGCCCTGCTGTTCGACCTGCACGGCCGCCTGGTGGACAAGGCGCAGGTGCCCATCACCACCTACCAGTCGCCCCAGCCGGGCTGGATGGAGAACGACCCCGAGGCCTTCTGGCAGCAGCTGTGCCAGGCCTGCCAGCGCCTGTGGGCCAGCACCAGCGTGCCCAAGGCGTCCATCGCCGGGGTGGTGGTGACCACGCAGCGCGCCACCACCGTCGCGCTCGACGCCCACGGCCAGCCGCTGCGCCCCGCCATGCTCTGGCTCGACCAGCGCCGCGCCGCGCACGCGCCGCGCCTGCCCTGGTGGTGGGAGGCGGCGTTCGCCGCCATCGGCATGCGCGAGACGGTGCGCCACTTTCAGCACGAGGCCGAGGCCAACTGGATCGCCCAGCACCAGCCCGAACTGTGGGCACGCACCGACAAGTTTCTGCTGCTCTCAGGCTACCTGCACTGGCGGCTCACCGGGCGCATGGCCGATTCGGTGGCCGCGCAGGTGGGCTACGTGCCGTTCGACTACAAGCGCGGGCGCTGGGCCGCGGCGCACGACTGGAAATGGCACGCCCTGCCGGTGCGCCCGTCCATGCTGCCGGAGCTGGTGGGCGCGGGCACGGTGATCGGCGCCATCACCCCCGAGGCGGCGCGCCAGACCGGCCTGCCCGCCGGCCTGCCCGTGGTGGCCGGCGCGGCCGACAAGGCCTGCGAGGTGCTGGGCGCGGGCTGCCTGACGCCCGAGGTGGCCTGCCTGTCCTACGGCACGGCGGCCACCCTCAACACCACCACGCCGCGCTACCTGGAGGCCACGCGCTTCATCCCGCCCTACCAGGCCGCCGTGCCGGGACACTACAACACCGAGGTGCAGATCACGCGCGGCTTCTGGATGGTGAGCTGGTTCAAGGAGCAGTTCGGCCAGCACGAGGAGCAGCTCGCCCGCGAACGCGGCGTGCCGCCCGAAAGCCTGTTCGACGCCCTGGTGAACGCCGTGCCACCCGGTGCCCAGGGGCTGATGCTGCAGCCCTTCTGGAACCCCGGCATCAAGGTGCCCGGCCCCGAGGCCAAGGGCGCCATCATCGGCTTTGGCGACGTACACACGCGCGCCCACCTGTACCGCGCCATCCTCGAAGGGCTGGCCTACGCGCTGCGCGAGGCCAAGGAGCGCGTGGAGCGGCGCGGCGGCGCGCGCATCACGCGCGTGCGCGTGGCGGGCGGCGGCTCGCAGAGCGACGCGGCGCTGCAGATCACCGCCAACGTGTTCAACCTGCCGTGCGAGCGCCCCCACCTGTACGAGACCAGCGGCCTGGGCGCGGCCATCATCGCCGCCGTGGGCCTGGGGCTGCACCCCGGCTTCGCCGCCGCCGTGCAGGCCATGACGCGCACCGGCCAGACCTTCACGCCCGAGCCCGCGCACGCGCGCACCTACGAGCAGCTCTACCGGCGCGTGTACTGCCGCATGTACCAGCGGCTGCAGCCGCTGTACCGCGACATCCGGGCGATCACGGGGTATCCGTCGCGCGATTGAGGGCTGCTGCCTGCTTCAAAAAGCGGAGCTGCCAGCGCTTTCTGGGTAAGGCCTTGCGCCCATTCTCCTCATGAATGCCGCGCCTGCCGGGGCGTCATGCCGAAGCGGCGGCGAAAGGCGGTGGCGAAGTTCGCCGGGCTGCGGTAGCCCGCCAGCAGCGCGGCGGCGGCCACGTCGGCATCGCCGCGCTCCAGCGCCTCGCGCGCACGCTGCAGGCGGGCCGCGCGCAGGTAGTCGATCACCGAGGTGCCGCCCACCCTGGGGAAGTGGCGCTGCAGGTGCGCGGCGCTCATGCCGGCGTGGCGCGCGATCTGGGCCAGGCCCATGCCGTCGGCGCCGCCGCTGTCGAGGAAGTCGCGCAGCGCGCACAGGCGGCGCAGGCCGCGCGCGTCCAGCCCCGCTGCGGGCGCGGGCGGCGCCGCGCGCGCGACCGCGCCCAGCGCCTCGCCCGCCAGGTCGAGGCAGCGGCTCTCCAGCCACAGGCGCTGCAGCCCCGGCGGCAGCGGCGGCGGGCTGGCGAGCTGCGCGGCCAGCGCCAGCGCGCGCGCCGAAGGCCGCCAGGGCGACGGCCAGGTGCTCGCGCCGGAAGGCGTCGATGCCCGCGTCCTCCAGCCCGGCGGCGGCGAACCACTCGGGGCGCAGCGTGAGCGTGACCTTGCGCTCGCTGCGCCCGCGCCGCCACTGGCGCACGAAGCGGTCGGGCTCGGCCAGGTTCACCAGCACGGCGGCGCCGTGCGCGGCCTGCGGCCCGAGCGCGAAGCCGCGCGCGCCGTAGGCCAGCTCGCTGCGGCCCTGCACCAGCACGCACAGCTTCAGGCCCGGGTGCAGCAGGTTGGAGGTGCGCAGCGAATGCAGGTCGCGCACCGCCGTGCGGTAGAGCACGAGGCCGGGGCGCAGTTCCTCGGTGTGCACGCTGCCGTGCAGCAGCGCGCCGGGCGGGCGGGCGCCAGCGGCGATGCGCCAGTCGTCGCCCAGCAGGTGCAGGTCGCGCGTGAGCGCGGCCATGTCCAGGCGCTCGCGCGAGCCGGACGCAAAGGGATCTGGTGAATTCTCAAACATGGCGCGCTGGTCGGCGTGCGAGACTCGCTCGCTCAAACAATACTAATTCTCAATAACAACATTCTAGAGAGTCGAGGAACCGCCATGCGCACCGCCCCTTCTTCCATTTCTCCCGCCTCCCGGCCGCGCGCCCTGTGCGCGGCGCTGGCGCTGGCCTTCAGCGCCACCGGGGCGCACGCCGAGGGCGACGGCGCGACGCTGTCCACCGTGGTGGTCACCGCCTCGGGTGGCGAGCAGGAACTGCGCGACGCGCCCGCGAGCGTCTCGGTCATCACGCGCGAGGACCTGGAAAAGCGCCCGGTGCAGGAGCTGGCCGAGCTGCTGGGCACGGTGGAGGGCGTCAGCCTGAGCCGCAGCGGCAACCTGGTGCCCGGCGTGCAGCTGCGCGGCCTGGGCGCGGCCTACACGCTGATGCTGATCGACGGCAAGCGCGTGAACGCCACCAGCGCCATGTTCCGCGGCAACGACTACGACACCGGCTGGGTGCCGGCGGATGAGATCGAGCGCATCGAGATCGTGCGCGGCCCCATGTCCTCGCTCTACGGCTCGGACGCGATCGGCGGCGTGGTCAACATCATCACGCGGCCCGTGGGCAAGCAGTGGCGCGGCTCGGCGCGCGTGGAGGGCGTGGTGCAGGAGAACCGCGAGGCGGGCGACAGCCGTCTCGCGGGCTTCTCGCTCGCCGGCCCGGTGCTGACGGACACGCTGGGCCTCAAGCTCGCCGGCGCCTACGACCAGCGCGACGCCGACGGCGCCATCAACTCGGCGGCGGCCAACGGCACGCGCCAGACGGGCCTGCAGCACATCCGCAACCAGCTCTTCGGCGCGCAGCTCTCGTTCACGCCCGACACGCGCCAGAGCCTCGTGGCCGACGTGGACACGAGCCGCCGCGACCACGCGGGCTACCTCATGGAGCGCGACGCCTTCTCGCTGCGCCACAAGGGCCGCTGGGGCTTCGGCAACACCGAGCTGACCTTCGCCACCGACGAGATCCGCAACCTCACCGGCATGATCGACGGCCAGGTGAACCCGAACAAGGCCCACACCAGCAGCCTGAACGGCAAGGCCGTGGTGCCCATTGCCTGGGGCAACCAGCTCGTCACCGCCGGCTTCGAGACGCGCAGGGAGAAGCTGCACGACCCCGCCAACCTGAGCGGCCAGCCCGGCACGCCGGGCGCGAGCGGCACGCCCGAAACCTCCATCCAGCAATGGGCGCTGTTCGCCGAGGACGAAATCCGCATCACCGACCAGCTCGCCCTCACGCTGGGCAACCGCTTCGACCACCACGAGAACTTCGGCGGCCACCACAGCCCGCGCGCCTACGTGGTCTACCACCTGAGCGACGCCCTCACCCTCAAGGGCGGCGTGGCACGGGCCTTCCGCGCGCCCACGCTGCTGCAGGGCAGCCCCAACTGGGGCTCGGTCTCGTGCGGCAGCGCCACCGTGGGCTGCTACATCGTGGGCAGCCGCGAACTCAAGCCCGAGACCGGCACCAGCCAGGAGCTGGGCCTGCAGTTCGCGCACGGCATCCACTCGGGCGGGCTGACGTTCTTCAACACCGCGCTGAAGAACATGATCGACATCACCAACCGCACGGCCGACCGGGCGCTGGCGCCCAGCTATGACAACTTCGTCGGTTTCCTGCCCGATGGGCGGCCCATCTTCCGCTACCAGAACATCGCGCGCGTGCGCTCGCGCGGGCTGGAGGCAAGCTGGCGCGCCGACCCGGCGAAGGCCCTCAGCCTGCGCGCCAACTACACCTTCACCGACGCCAAGAACACCAGCGGCGCCGAGCCCGTGCCGCTGACCTACCGCTCGCGCCACGTCGTCAACCTGGGCGCCGACTGGCGCGCCACGCCGCAGCTCACCGCGAGCGGCAGCCTGCGCTACCACAGCGCGCAGTACGTCAGCGTCGGCTGGAACGAGGCGCAGAAGGGCGGCTACGCGATCGCCGACCTGGCCCTGGGCTGGCGCATGACCGACGCGCTGACGCTGCGCGCCGGCATCCTCAACCTCGCAAACAAGACCTTCGACCGCACCACCGCGGCCGACTTCAACGAGGACGGCCGCCGCTACTACCTCGCCCTGCATGCCGCCTTCTGACCGGCGCCGCCGCGGGTTCCCCGGCGGGCGCGGCGGCTACGCC
>Ga0207420_1001695_pt1 | contig 12578 bp, 9 predicted proteins | sample ThiBio_inoc_biof_FD_183941 | JGI IMG/M metagenome (GOLD analysis project Ga0207420, IMG submission 183941) | Wastewater bioreactor microbial communities from Cape Town, South Africa - Thiocy_inoc_biof (SPAdes) | ecosystem: Engineered > Bioremediation > Thiocyanate > Unclassified | place: South...
TTGGCTTCACGGGGTGTCCGTTTTACGGATGCACATGCAGTTGCCGCAACCAGTACTCCGTCGCGTTATTCATTGCTTACCGGACAATATGCGTGGCGCAGGAATGATACCGGTATAGCTACGGGCGATGCTGGTATGATTATCAGACCAGAACAGCATACGGTGGCTGATATGTTTCAGTCGGGAGGATATGTTACCGGTGCTGTGGGAAAATGGCATCTGGGTTTAGGTGATAAGGCCGGTACACAGGACTGGAACGGGTTTATCACACCCGGATTAAAGGATATCGGTTTCGATTATTCTTATATCATGGCGGCCACGGGCGATAGGGTTCCGTGTGTATTTGTTGAGAATCAGCGGGTGGTAAATCTGGATCCTAATGATCCGATTGAGGTAAGTTATACGACGCCATTCCCCGGAGAGCCATTGGGTAAAGATCATCCCGAATTGCTTACGGTATTGAAACCTAGTGTAAATCATGGTCACGACCAGGCCATCGTTAATGGGGTTTCTCGAATAGGATATATGAAAGGAGGAAAGCAGGCTCTTTGGAAAGATGAAAATATAGCCGATAGCATCACAACCAAAGCGGTTCAATTTATAGAAGATAATCAGCACAAACCATTTTTCCTTTATTTTGCAACGAATGATGCCCATGTGCCCCGTGTTCCTCATCCACGATTTGTGGGAAAAAGCGGAATGGGTGCCCGTGGTGATGCCTTGTTGCAGTTCGACTGGAGTGTCGGTGAGATATTGAAGGTGCTTGATAGGTTGGGGCTGACAGAAAATACGTTGATTGTTTTAACCAGTGACAACGGTCCGGTAGTGGACGACGGTTATCAGGATAAGGCTGTTGAGTTGCTAGGGAAACACCGTCCCTGGGGCGATTTCAGGGGAGGAAAGTACAGTAATTTCGAAGCGGGTACGAGGGTTCCTTTTATTGTAAGCTGGCCGGCTAATGTAAAGCCTGCAGTGTCTTCTGCACTGGTTTCGCAGTTGGATTTGTTTGCTTCCATGGCCTCCTTGTTGAATACAACTTTGCCCGAAGGATCAGCGCCGGATAGCCGGGACTTCTTAAATACATTGTTGGGAAAGACTAAGCTGGGACGCGAATATATTATAGAGCAAGCCGGATCGCTTTCTGTTACAACTAGCAACTGGAAATACATTGCTCCGGGTAATGGCCCTGCCTATAATAAACTAACCAATACGGAGTTGGGCAACAGTAAACTTCCTCAGCTTTATGATTTGAAAAAAGATAAGGGCGAGAAACTGAATCTGGCAGATAAATATCCCGATAAAGTGAAAGAATTGCAAGCCATACTGGATAAAGAAAAAAATAAGAATAACGACTGATTATCCTTAAGCATCTATATGCTGCTTCCGGGAATGAGTCCTATGTAATGAAATAAGAGGGTGAATCGTACGGCCGATTCACCCTCTTGAATTTTAACTTTTATGTTTTAGCAAAAGAGAGTGTTCCTTCATCCTATAGTCCGGATACAGATCAATAAATGGAAATATTATGAAAGAACTCCTCGGATGCGGTCTTCAAAAGCAGAAAGAGCTGCTTTGGCTCCTTCGCCCATGGCAATGATAATTTGCTTGTATGGCACAGTAGAAACATCACCGGCGGCATAAATACCCGGAATGTTGGTCCGGCAATTGGAATCGATATGGATTTCGCCCGAATGATTTGTTTTTACTACATCCTTAAATACACTGCTATTGGGAGCCAACCCAATCTGTACAAAGACTCCATCCAGCTTTACCTGCTCTTCTTGTTCGGTTTCCCGGTTTTTATATTGGATCGCAGTTACTTTACTTCCGTCTCCAATAACCTGAGATGTTTGTGCCTGAAGAATGATTTCAACGTTTGACAGACTCATCACTTTATCTTGCAATACACGGTCGGCTTTCAGCTCGTCGGCATATTCGAGAATGGTGACCTTGGAACAGATTCCTGCCAAATCGATTGCGGCTTCTACGCCGGAGTTTCCTCCACCTACCACTGCAACGTGTTTACCTTTATAGAAAGGACCATCGCAATGCGGACAAAATGCCACCCCTTTCCCGATATGCTCTGCTTCTCCCGGAACATTGAGTCGGCGCCAGCTGGCTCCGGTAGTAATTATCAAGGCCGGCGTCACGTAAGTTTCACCTCCGGAAACTTTCAATATCTTATTTATTCCTTCGGTGGCTACCATCTCAACACGACGATGCTCCAATAGATCGATGGGATAATCATTGATGTGTGCCATAAGGTTGTTAGCCAACTCTTGTCCGGTTGTTACCGGTACAGAAATCAGGTTTTCAATTCCTACCGTTTCTCTTACTTGTCCACCGATACGTTCGGCTAATAGGGCAACCTTTAATCCTTTACGTGCGGTATAGATTGCTGCGGCAACGCCAGCAGGTCCTCCTCCCACAACAACCACATCGTAATCTTTAGCTGGTTTTTCTTCATTGATTTCATTTACCCCAAACTCGGTTTCCAGTTTGCTCAGTAGCTCACCAAAATCACTTCGTCCAACATGAATCAGTTTCCCATTGGCAAAAACCGAGGGAACTCCCTGGATTTTTAAAGCTTCCACCTCTTTCTCATTGATACCGCCATCTACCATCTCGTGGCTGATTTCACTGTTTAAGGTCGTCATGGCATTCAGGGCCTGTACAACATCGGGACAGTTCGTGCAGGTAAGTGATACGTAGGTGGTAAGCTTAATCGGACCTTTTAAAGATTTTACCCGAGACTGAATGTGCTCGTCGGGGATGTTTTTCCCTTTTTTATCCAGGAGGTAAACTCATGGCCGGTCGGTATCCCGCGAAATGATATGCCTGTAGGTTCTCCATTTTTCAACAGAGTAAATGAAAGGCCTTCGCCAGCAGATTCTTCGCAGGATATCATGGTAGAGCATGCTTCGACCCCACGCAGCAGATCCATTAATTCTTCGCGGCTATCGTGTTGAGGCGATGCCGTTACTGCCAGGGTATAGTTATTTTCCAGTCCGGCGAAGATGCTCTTTAATTGCTCTTTAAGAGAACTATCTAACATAGTATATTTTTTTTGTAGTTAAAAAAAGAGGCTGTATCCAATTGGTACAGCCTCCGAATGATTGTTATCAGATTTTACCAACCAGGTCGATGCTTGGTTTGAGGGTTGTTTCTCCCTTTTTCCATTTAGCCGGACAAACCTCGCCAACGTGTGTGGCTACAAATTGAGCAGCTTCTACTTTACGTAGTAATTCATCTGCATTACGACCGATGCCATTGTCGTGGATTTCTGCGATTTTAATCTGTCCTTCCGGATTTACAAGGAAGGTTCCGCGGTAAGCCATACCCTCTTCTTCTATCATAACTCCGAATGCACGGCTTAAAGCTCCCGTTGGATCGGCCAACATCGGATATTTTATTTTACGGATGGTATCTGATGCATCGTGCCATGCTTTGTGTACAAAGTGAGAATCGGTGCTGACAGAATAAATTTCTACTCCCATTTCCTGAAACTTAGCATACTTGTCTGCCATGTCTTCCAACTCTGTAGGACATACAAATGTGAAATCGGCTGGATAAAAGAAGAAAATACCCCATTTACCTTTTACATCGCTGGATGAGATTGTCTTGAATTTTCCTTGATGGAAAGCTTGAACACTAAATTCGGGAACCAGAGAATTGATAATTGAACTCATAATTTTTATTATTTAAATGTGTTTGTTTATGTTTTACGACACAAAATTAACCGCCATTTTAGGAATCGGGCTATATTTTCAATTGATTGATTTTATGTGCTGATAGATAAAATTAATATGATTGTGTAATTGCTTGGATCCCAAGTCTGGGTTTAATTCTAATTGACTGAATCTCAATAATTGTAAATCGAAAAGTATTGCAATTTATTTTAACAAATAAAAAAAGTCTTACTTTTACAAATTGTTTCATTGCGTTAATTAAAGGAAGGACGACCACTATTGTTTTATGAACTATTATTTATCATCTATTAAAATTCTATCTATATGAAAAAGATCATTTTGGGTTTTATCCTCTTTCTTGTATGTTCGGCAGTCTCGTTTGCGAAAGTCAAGCTTCCGGATATAATTGGAGATAACATGGTTTTACAGCAGAACACTCAGGCGAAACTGTGGGGAGAAGCTACTCCCAATCGGAAAATTGCGATTACAACCTCGTGGAACAACCTTACTTATAATGGAGTTTCGGATGCAAAAGGAAACTGGGTTGTGTTGATTGCTACCCCAAAGGCAAGTTATCAAAAACATGAAATTGTTATAAACGATGGCGAAAAGACTACGCTGAAGAATGTTTTGATTGGTGAGGTTTGGTTTTGTTCCGGACAATCTAATATGCAGATGCCTCTGAATGGTTTTTGGAATTGTCCCATTGAAGGAGCCAATGCCTTGATAGCTACTTCCGGTCAGTTTAAACATATCAGGGTGGCTACCATCCCGAATGTTGGGAAGACCGAGCCTCAATCTTCCTGTGAAGGAAAGTGGATGGAAAGTAATCCCGGGAATGCCGCCCAGTTCAGTGCAACTGCTTTTCATTTTGCCATGATGCTTACTAAATCTCTGGATATACCGGTTGGAATCATCAACTGTAGTTGGGGAGGATCAACGGTAGAAGGTTGGATGAAAAAGGAAATACTTCAGAACTATCCGGATGTGGATTTGTCGTTGGCCGGTACTGATAAAATTCACCCAATGTTGCAACCTATGATTATGTATAATGGAATGTTGAAGCCATTGGTAAACTATACTATCAAAGGTTTTTTATGGTATCAGGGAGAATCGAATGTAGGCAGACATCAGACCTATGCCGACCGGCTGGCAACCATGGTTAAGCTTTGGCGTGAGGAATGGGGATTAGGTGAATTGCCTTTTTACTTTGTAGAGATTGCTCCGTTTGAATATGGAGAAGGTGATGCGGCGGCCTATCTTAGAGAGGCTCAATTCAATGCACAAAGATTAATCCCGAATAGCGGTATGATCAGCACGAACGACCTGGTGGAGGATTACGAACGGAAAAATATTCATCCTAAAAATAAGACGAAGGTTGGAGAGCGGCTTTGCTATATGGCTTTAGCCAATACCTACGGATTTAAGAATAGTGTATGGTGTTATGGCCCTTCTTATAAATCTATGGAAATAAATGAAGGTAAAGCATATATAAGCTTTGACCATGCCCAGGAGGGATTCAGTAGGGAAGAGGGAATTATAGGTTTTGAGATGGCTGGAGCCGATAAGATATTCTATCCTGCCGAAGCCAGAGCCGACTTTAATAAAAAAATAGTGGTTGTTTCCTGCGATAAAGTGAAGGAGCCTGCAGCAGTTCGCTACTGCTTTCGTAACTTCCTGATTGGAAATCTGTACAATCACAGGGAGTTGCCGGTGGTTCCGTTCCGTACCGACAATTGGTAAGACGTATCTGTTTGTTTATCCCTTACAGCAAAAGAGGAATGAATCCATGGGATTCATTCCTCTTTTGTACTGTTCAGAAAGTAGCATCAGGATCTGTTGGGCGTAGCGCTTGGGGTTATAAAATCCTCTTATATTCTGTTCAGAATGTTTCATCGGGCCAGGGAGCAGGTTTCCCTGTTGCTTTGAACGAAGGACGTTGACCGCCTGATTTTCGCAGAAACTTACCTAGCTTCCCGGATAACTCATTTACCTTTTCAGGATTTGTTAATGCCAGATTGGTTGCTTCACCCAGATCATCTTTTAGATTGAATAACTCTTTAGCGCCGGTTTCGTAATAATAAATAAGTTTCCAGTCTCCTTGTCTGATGGCGCAGGTAGCCGCAATACCCGGACCAGTTGGTCCCCAGTTGTTAGGTGTGTTCCAATATAATGCCCGGTTTAGTGAAGGATTCTTTCCTTTACCGGTAAGTAGTGGAATAAAACTTTTTCCGTCGACAGGCTGTACTGTTTTGACTCTTTTAACTTGTGCCATTTCAAGTATCGTAGGATAAAAGTCTTCAATAATAAGATAATCTTCACAAACCGACTCCTTCTTGGTAGTCCCGGGCCACGAAACAATCATCGGTTCGCGAATACCTCCTTCGTAGGCTGATCCCTTTCCACTTTTAAGCGGCAGATTGTGTGTGTTAGCTTCCCCCCCTCTTCCGGTTCCAGCAGCACTTAATCCACCGTTATCAGACATGAAGATAATAATGGTGTTGTCTGTCAGTTTGTTCTCTTCCAGGTAATTCATCAGATCGCCCAGACTTTTATCCATCCCTTCTATCAAACCAGCATAGGCTGCCTCAATGGGATCCATTCCTTTGTCCAGGTATTTCTGATAATACCGCTTGTCTTTATTTATTGGAATATGTACGGCATAGTGAGCCATATAAAGGAAGAATGGCTTCCTTGGGTCGCGGCTGTCCAGAGCATGGATAGCCTCTCTGGTCAGAGCCTCGGTAACAAAAACATCGGTACCGTGGTATTTTTCCAGTCCCGGAACGGCAAATGGAGAAGACTTAGTCCCATCTTTTTTATTTCCATAATTTTCTTCACCCAGATAACTGGCTAATCCCCCGGCTGCATGTCCTGCAATATTTACCTGGAATCCCAGATTCTCAGGATCGGCTGCGGGAGTCGATATGGCACCAAAGTGTGCTTTGCCGCAATGGATGGTATAATAACCATTGTCCTTAAGCAGTTGAGGTAAAGGCGTTGCTACACAAGTATGCTCAACACCTTGAGTCGGACTCATACCGTTGAGGTTCCATTCGGGATACTTCAGCACATCACTTTTTCCGTCAACACTCTGGTTGTAATTTAATGTCCAGTTGGTAACACGGTGACGGGCGGCATTCATCCCTGTAAGCAGACTTACCCGGGTGGGGGAACTGATACTACAGGCATAGGCATTGGTAAATTTAACCCCCTGACGAGCCAATCGTTCCATATTGGGCGTTTCATATATCCGGTTAAAAGGTGTTTTCTCCGGACCAAATGGAACGGATGTGTCCTGCCATCCCATATCATCTACCATAAAAAGAATGATATTGGGCTTTTCTTTTGGTGTAGCAGCATGCAGCATTCCGGTTAAACCAGCCAAAGGAATGGCGGCCATGGATAGAATTCTTTTTTTATTCATCAGATTGTGTGTTTAGATGTAAGCAATGGATTTTATTTTAAATTATATCGTTATTCAACATTGAAAATACTGAAGTTAATTATGTCCGGGATAGATGTAGATTGATTTATTGTAAGGCGAAATGCGCTGGCTGAAATTGATTTGATTTTTTCAATTCGCTTATGCCCAACCGACTCTCCTTCGGAAACGACTAGCCATTTACCATTTACTTTTGCTTCAATTGTATATCGACGGATACGCTCTCCCTTTTTAATATTTTCCTGGATCATATAATAGTTTATTTGTTGATCCTTCTTGGTGTTTAACGTGAGTGCCTTTTTTTGTCCGGATGTTTTAGCGACCGGATCAGAGAACCGTCGATTAATTTCCTGCCCCATCTCCTGTAAACGTTTAGCATCTCCCGCAGGAAGCAAACCTGTGGTATCAGGTGTAAGTCCCAATATCAGAGTTGCATTACGCCCTACTGACTTTTCGTATTTATCCATCAATTCATTTAAGGAATAAATATTGTTTTCATCGCCGGGTTCCCAGAACCATTCATGTCGGCCGTTGGCACCCCTAAGCGGCGTATCCGCCATAGCAGGCACCCAATATGCCCCATCTTTATCTCCATGCTTTAGTAAATTAAGATGATTGGAAGCCGATTCGATTTGTTTATGATGTGAGCATGGATAAGGGAAAGCCGACCAGCAGGGATATTCCACTGTTCCGGATTCGGAGCCTCCCCAACGGAAATCTGCCCGGTTTACATTGTGATAAAAAAGACAGTTTGGCTGATGCTTGTTCACAATAGGCTCAACATCCGGTCCATCACCTTGCGGATCATCGGCGCCCCCATCAAACCAAATCATGTAAAGCTCGCCATAACGGGTACAGATTTCTTCAACCATCTTTTCGCAAGATCGTTTGTACCAAATTTGACGGTTGCGTGCGAACTCGCCCTCTCCTTCTGTCTTGAAGTTATGAATACCTAGTAAAGAGTTCCAGCGAATACCAATGTAAATGCCCGGCTCAACACCGTACTTGCGACAAGAATTAACAAAGTCACGAATAATATCCCCTTTCCCATCTCTCCACTTTACGGCTTTAAGACAATATGGATTCACATCACTTTGCCATAGCCCGAATCCTGTTTCATGGGTTGCAGTCAGTACGGCGAACTTACATCCGGCATCTTTTGCCGCTTTTATCCATTGGTCGGTATCCAATTTTGTTGGATTGAATATATTATAATCATCGACCGGAGTGGTCCGGTTGTTTCCTTGTCCGTATCGTATGCCATCGAATACATGCAGATCGTAATGAAAAACCGCACCCATTTCTGCTTCATGCCATTTCAGTTGCCTGGGCGCAGGGGTTGGCTGTACTTTGTTAGTTTGAGCATTTCCATCCAGAAATATTCCGAATGCTAAGATTAGTAAATAGAATAAATTGTTTTTTGTCATCGTATTTAGTTTATGTAATTTGCAAACGGGTCGTTGGTGCGCTGCAGGTGTGCTTTTAATTGACTTGTAAGCTTTTTGACCAGTTCCGGATTTTTGCTGGCAACGTTGTTTAATTGCCAGGGATCGGTTTGTCTGTCGAACAGGAAGTACTCTTTGCACACCCCTTTTTCGGCACGAATAGCAAAAGTATAGCGTTTATTGCGTAATCCGCGGCGTCCCGAAGATAGATCGGACGACACAATAAAATAGTAAGGCTGAACTACCTCTAATTCGTTGTCTTCAGATAACACCCCCGAGGCCAGGTTGTAGGTCTGAGTCCCTTCCGGAATATCTTTTTCGAAGCCCATCATGGATAATAGCGTAGGACCAAGATCTGAGAAACCGATCATTAATTTTTCATCTTTACGTGGTTTAAGCTTATCGGGCCACGAGATAATCATCGGAATGCGCATCGATTCCTCGTACATTGTATTTTTGCCGATAGTTTCGTGCATTCCCATGGCATCGCCATGATCTGAAGTAAATACAACGATTGTATTATCGAACACCCCCTCTTCTTTAAGAGATTCTATGATACGGCCTATCTGATCGTCCACCCCGGTCATACATGCATAATAATTCAGGACATTGGCTTTATAGAATTCAACAAATTTTTTGTCGCCAGCCAAAAGACTTTCAGGAATAGCAAGAGAATCGACGTTTACATGCTGGTATACCGCTTTGTATTTTTCGGGAACAAGCTCGTATCCGGTATGCGGAGGATTCATCGAGACAACCAGGGCAAACGGCTTTTCCGGATTACGGAACCGGCCATCCTCGTTCTTGATATATTCGATGGCCCGGTTGGCTTCGAATGTAGGTCCCCATTCAGAAACATAGTAAAAGCTGTCGCGGCTGCTATGGGTATCCCAGTACATAGGTTTGAGATGATCGTCGTATGTGCCGTAAGCAGTCCATAAGTCAAAACCATGACGGCGATTGGAGGGGCACCACTCGTTCCATGCCACTTTCCCTTTGTTATTGCTTGTATTCACATAGGGAGCAACGGGTGCATCCAAGTGCCATTTGCCAAGGTATCCGGTGGCATATCCTTTCTCTTTCAATACATCACTCCAGCAACGAACATCTGTTTCCAGTTCGACACCATGAGGTGTATTGGCCGAATTGCAGTTGCCGGTAACTTTGTTTGATACAGGATATAAGCCGGTCATCAACATGGCTCTGGCCGGAGACGATACCGGGTAGCAACTAACGGCATCTGTAAAGTGAACCCCTGCTGAGGCAAGCTTATCCAGATTGGGAGTTTTAACCGGCTCAATGTTGAGATACCCTATGGCATTTCCCCTCCATTGATCGGCCATTATAAATAAGAGATTAGGAGTTTTTCCTTTTTCTTTCGCGCTGAGAGGCGTTCCCATCAAACAGACTGATGAGAGCAGCAGACTTAGTTTTGTGTAGTTTAACATGGTGTATTCAGATAAAGTGAGACGTTTATAGAGGGCAAAGATAGTAAACAAAACAGCAAACAAAAAAAAGAAGCAAGAAACAGGCGGATAGACTGTTCTTGCCTCTTAATCATAGTTAACATTTTGTCAGCCTTTAACTCAGAAAACCGGAATTTTCATTCATTACTGCTGATGAAGCAAATGTATACTTAAGCTTTTGTTTACACAAGTTTTTAGTTAACAAATTAGCTAATCCTGTTGTTAAACATATAACTAATTCTTCTTTCCTTCAATCCACTGCACAATCTTGTCGGAAAGGGGACTTTCTTTGGGTGCCACAAAGTCCACCCAGTTTCCGTTTTCGTCTATCATAAACTTCTGGAAGTTCCATTGAACCTCGGCATCGGCCTTCCCATTTTCACTTTTTTGTGTCAGCCATTTATAAAGAGCGTCCATATCATCTCCCTTTACCGATATTTTTGACATAACAGGAAATGTAACATTGTAATTCAAAGTACAGAATTCCATGATCTCCTCGTTGGTACCTGGCTCCTGACCATTAAAGTTGTTGGACGGAAAGGCGATGATTGTAAACTTGTCTCCTCCATACGTTTCAAACAACGACTGCAACTTTTCGTACTGGGGGGTAAGCCCACATTTGGATGCGGTATTCACCACAAGCACTTTTTTACCTTTTAGAGACGAAAGGTTAAAGTCCGTGCCATCCATAGCCTTGACTGTAAAGTCGTGAAATGATTTTGTCTGTGCCATTGTAAATAGAGGCAATATTGCCATACATAAAATGAATGTAAAAGTCTTCATACAATTTTCTTTTTCTATTCTAACAGAAAAATCGATTCGAAGGTTCTTACATCCTTACAGATGGTATCCCTGACTGCTCATCTCCGTAGCGAGGAACATGCGGTATTGATCCTCTTTAAAAGGATAATCCCAGCATCCCATCTGATGGAAAAGCTGTCCCCCGAATCCCATTTTGAATTTATACAATCCATACATAGGATGCGAAGGTTCCGGTCCGGGAGATACGCCAAACATGTCGTATTCTGTACAACCGCTTGCCTTGGCAATCCGTATTGCCTCCCATTGCAAAGCATAGGTAGGCATACAATTCCGATGCTGCGATGAGGATGCTCCGTAAAGATAGGTTCCTCTGTTGCCTGACAGAACTAAAAATATGGCAGCCAAGGCTTCTCCATCTTTCTCTGCCAGAAGAAGCTCCACCGTAGCAGGCGAAAGCGTGTCGTCTGCTTTAGCTGCAAGAACAGATTTAAAATATTCTATATCGTTCAGAAAGATCCCGTTGCGCTGGGCCGTATCGCTATACAGCTTATACCATAGCGGAAGTTCTTCCATTCCGGCACGTCGTACGGTCACCCCTTTTCTGGCAGCCAGATGAATGTTGTAACGGGTTTTAGGTTTCATACGGGCCAGCAACGTCTGTTCGTCCGGAATCAAATCCAGATAAACGGTATGAGCCGGCAGAATGTCGGAGTTGGCACGCTTCAGGTTCCAGTTATTAGTGTTGTAATTTAGACGGAACTCCTGGTATTTTCGGTCGGGCGGACCTTCCCAGGTATTGGACTCATTGTAATTCTCCGGTTTGTCCCAATGTGATTGCCAGGCAAGATCATACCGTATACCTATACACGACTTAGGCAGGTAGGAGCGAAGTATTTCGGATAGCTCTTCCAGAAATTCGCCTTGCACCTCTTCGGATGGTTCCAACTCAGGACCATACGGAACGTAGGCAATGCTGGTATCTTTGTTCAGTGCTTGCTGGAGAATCAACAAATCGGCGTATGTGGATGTTTTTGTCAAGTCATCCACATACACCTCACTGTTCTTTACTTTAAAATCAAAAGCTTTAGACTCTATGCCCTGGTATGATTTTACTTCCGCCCAGAATGCGGTTTGTTGTACGATTGGGGTCAGCGCCACCGCCCTGATCTCTTTCTTTTCAACATCGATTGTCATTTCTATTACTTCTTTGTTTCAGCCTGCAAAGGTAGCCAATCTAATAATAGAAAGCAATTTGTTAGCAGTTTCCGCCTTTTTGCTTTGTACACTGGTCCACCAGGTAAACAATTGACAGGTAGGGAATGTCTGAGTTGGTTGTGAGTCCGATCTCGCAAGTCCGGCTATTGGAATACCCCACCTCAATACCCGCTTTCTCTAGCTGAGGCCGAAGCTTCCTTAAAGCATAGGCATTCACTTCGGGATGAGTAAATCCCTTATCTCCGGCAAAGCCGCAACAGCCCACCTCTTCGGGTACAAGAACCTTTTCAGAACAAAGTCCGGCTAAAGCAATCAACTGTTTTTCCAGCTTCATTTTTTTCATGGAACAGGTTATATGAATGGCCACCGGTTGTTTTATGGGCGTAAATTCCAGCTTGTCGCACAAGAAGGTAAGAATAAATTCGGCCGGTTCGTATAGCTTTACACTTTTCATGGTGTTACGCATCCGGTACAGGCAAGGACTTTGGTCACATAAAACCGGATACCGGCCGTTTTCGGTTGCGATGTACAGCGCCTCTTCAAGCTCTGCAGCTTT
>Ga0207420_1001720_pt1 | contig 12400 bp, 16 predicted proteins | sample ThiBio_inoc_biof_FD_183941 | JGI IMG/M metagenome (GOLD analysis project Ga0207420, IMG submission 183941) | Wastewater bioreactor microbial communities from Cape Town, South Africa - Thiocy_inoc_biof (SPAdes) | ecosystem: Engineered > Bioremediation > Thiocyanate > Unclassified | place: South...
TGTGGATCCGATCGGATATGAATATCCATGGAACAGCAGTTATGCCTTTGCGGAAAACGAACCTATTACAAATATCGATTTAGATGGGTTGGAAAAATATAAGGTAACTGTAAGGACTTTTCTGCCGTATACTTATGTAACGGAGCCTACAGCGAAGTATATGATTGACAAGGCTAACACTCGATGGTATCCTCAATATAAAAATGTGGAAGCTCATGGAGGATATAAGTCAGAGCAACAATTTGAAATTGATTTTGATGCAGGAAAATACACGTATTTATCTCCCTTTGTGCCTACCACATATTCGAAAAATTTAATGACAGGAGAGGTTATGGCAGATGAGAATGCTGGTTTGGGAGATGAACAAACAAAGATTGGATATTCTTCGATGATCAATATGGCTCGAATAGAGGCTGTAATAAGTACAAAAAATCCAGCAATGCCAGGATGGTTTCCGACTCCGTCAATTGATTATAATCTGACAATTGATGTGCATAAACGAGGCATGTGGGGGATTAGAAATTTTCTTGGAAGACATGAAAACAGGTAAAGTTGATTTGTTATATTTTGATAATACTTCAGATGCTGGAACTGATCTCCTAAAAGGTAAAAACCCTGAGGAAATTAATAATTTGTTTGATATAGTAGGAGATGTGGAAATAAACAAAATAGGGAAGATAGGAGAAAGTCCTCATGTCGATAAAGCGGAGCCTAGTCCTAAAGTTAAAAAGAATAATGAACTATTTTCAACGCCGATAGATAAAAAAAATGCGACTAATTCAAGTAACCAACCCTAAAATCATAGAGATGAAATTTTTATTTTTTTTACTGTGCTTCGGTATGATTAGTTGTACAACTGCGCAGAATGATAGGGGGATATACATTTTTATTCCAGAGGACTATACAGGATGGGTTAATATTAAGTTTAACGACACATCTTCATCTAATGACCCTATTCTGATTTCGGAGAGTTATTTATTTTTTATTAGTGATGATCCCGCCAATTTTAGTGTGAAAAGTGATAAGTTTGAAGAGGGGCGTTGGACTTTTAATTATTATTATTATAGTCCAAAGAGAATAAAAAAGCTAGATTGGCTAGGGTACCCTCAAAGAAACATCTTTTTTGAGGGGACAATAGGGAATAAGAAGCGGCAGTTAAAGGAAGGTAGGCGCTATGCATTTTCGTTTTATGTATCTAAAGAGAAAATGCAGATTGATGGATTGTCTATGGATAATATTCCTAGAAATCCAATTCGAGGTAATTGATTTTTTAAATAGGTTATTAAGTCATAACTTTTCCGTTCTCTGTAGTCTGTAAAAATAATTTTGAATTGTTATGCTGTAAACCTTTGTTGCTAGAAGGTTGTAGAAAAGGTGCACAATATTATTGTTTTAGCTTATAACTAAGTCGAAGTTTGTTTTTTTTGAGATTTGGTATTTTTTTATTCGAAATGACAGGTGAATAACTTTCAAGCTTTTCCACATTGCTGATCTGCGATCCTGCAGTTGAAGTGTGCGACCCCGCATATCTCATCAGGAAAAACAGTTGCTCCCAAAGCGCCATGTAGTAATTGTAACGTATTATTAAAAGGAACAAATGACAGATAAGAGTATGGATAAAACAGATATCATTAACCTATTAGAAGATGCCGGATGGTATCAAGGACGAAGCATTGATATTGAGTATATAATTAGCGAGCTATCGATGGAAGGGTATGTGATTAATAACCAGAAAATTAAAGATTTATTAAAAGAGTATTGGAATATGAATATTGAGTTTAAAACTCCAGATGGCTATTTGAGTAATATTAGACTGAATACGGAGGTTGCAAAGGATGTTGATAAAATATCTATCGATAAGATTTCACAGGCAATTCATGATAACTTACTCCCAGTAGGGACCATACATGAAGATTCTGCTTTGTTATTACTGTCGGATTCGGGTAAGTTTTACATGATAACTGATAACAATGTTTTTAAATTTAGAGATAATTTTTTTGACACCTTAAAAGCTATTATTTATCAAGATAATATTACTCGTTTTCATTTTAATAAGAAATGATTGTAGTTTTTTATTCCCTCTGTTCTTCGTAGTTTGTTTTTCATACTTAAGTATTGTTATGCTTATCTTGTAACTAAGCATAATTTCTTGTCTCTTCAAACCTATCGTTAAAAAGAATCGAGGGAAAAAAAGAATTTTCGGTCGAACAGATGCTTCGTTATGTAAGCTCCCCTTTTTTTAGTGCCGTTGTCAGTTAGAGTTTTCAAATATAATTTTCTTTTCAGTATTTCCCGCTTTATCCACTACCGGCTGCGCTTCAATTTGTAAATGATTTTCGCTTGCCGGTGTGGATAAAGCTGCCTGCTTGTTTTGCAGGTAGGCCAATGGTGACAGATAGCGCAATGATTTATGTGGGCGTTCTGTGTTGTAATCTATTCGCCATTCTTCGCTCAGCAGACGAACTTCTGCCAGGCTGTAAAACAAGTAGGCATTCAATAGTTCTCGTCTCATACTTCCGTTCTTTCTTTCGATATAGGCGTTTTGCATGGGTCTGCCGGGCTGTATAAATTGTAAGCTGATTTGCCTCGACCTATCATTACACCATTCTTCCAGTTTATGGCTGATAAACTCAGGGCCGTTATCACAACGGATATTGGCCGGCTTACCTCTTTGCGCAATTAACTTTTCAAGCACCCTGATCACTCGCAATGCGGGCAGACATGTATCTACTTCAATCGCTAATGATTCCCGGTTAAAATCATCCATTACGTTGAACAGGCGGAACCTTCTGCCATCAGCCAGGCTGTCGCTCATAAAATCAATACTCCACATCTGATTAGCGGCGGTGGGTATGGTTAGGGGCTGTTTCACTCGCTCTGGTAGCCTGCGTTTAGCTCTGCGCCGGATGTTCAGTTTCATAGCTTTATAAACCCGGTAAATGCGTTTATGATTCCACCAATGACCTCTGTTCCACAGTCTGTAACAGGACTGCCAAAAACCAATAGCCGGGTGTTTGGTGGTTAATGCACTCAACGCCTCTTGAAGTGCGCTGTCATCTTTGGATTTTGCCTCATACTGATGGCTCGTGCGGGATATTCCTATCAGTTTACACGCCTTTCGATTACTTAGCTGTTCATCACGTACCAAAAAATCAACAGCTTCCCGTTTGGCCTGGGGCGTCACAACTTTTTTTCAATCAGGCTTTTCATCGCCCGGTTCTCCAGGCTCATCTCCGCAAACATCTTCTTTAGCTCTGCATTCTCCTTCTCCAGTTCGCGCAGCCGGGATACATCGGTGGCTTCCATGCCACCATATTTGGCCTTCCAGTTGTAAAACGTCGCTTCACTGATACCTAGTTCCCGGCATACTTCTTTAGTAGAAATACCCGACTCCTGTTTCTTTAAGGCAGAAACAATCTGAGTTTCTGTAAATCGCTTTCTCATGTATTAAAATTTAAAGTTAACAAATCAAACCCTTGTTAACTCTAACTTCATTGGCCGAACTTTGGGGAAGCCTACACTGCCACTTTGTTAATGCTTTAACGTTGGCGGTACTAGTAAAAAATGACACTTCAACATTTCATAGCAAAACTGAATTGGCGGCAAATTCTAATGCACTCTATTGCGTGCTGGTTTTTTATTCACGCCTTCCAGACACTTTCCTACTTGTATGATACAAAACTTATAGACATAGTTCGTCAATCAAACGGACAATTCAATGATCAGGCTTTAGGCGACAATAAAATTGAAGCATCTGATGTAGCTTATTTTCTGTTATGGACGAATATTTCCGGACTTGTGGGACTGTTGGTGGCTTTTATTATTTCGCTTACTATTTCAATTAAACGACATTGGTTTTGGGTGAACTCTTTATTCGCCGTTCTCCTGATGTACATTCTTTATAGGTTTGAGTTATTGGGTTGGGCTTATTTAAAACGGATTTTTTGGTACTTAGGACAAAAGCTCAATAATGCGACTGGTGAATTTCTTTTGAATGGAATTATCCTTTTGATAATCGGCCTTTTTATTTTCTTTTTAAAACTGACCAATCAGTTTATTGAAGCAAAAAAATTGGCATCCGCGTAAACCACTACCGGAGAGTGTTACAAAAATTGTTTGAAGTTTTGCAGCTTTAAAGCTAACACAAATAGAAATGAAAGTAGGCACGTGACGCCAGCTAACAGACAGTTCTAAAATTTGAAATTATGGCACTTGACATAATGACTGCAGTAGATACAATCGAGATAATGGAAAATTATATTTCCAGAACTCGGCCCCCAAAGGAAATAAGAAACGAGCTGGATATTAACTATCGAATAGAAAACCAATCAATAATACTTTTTGAAATCAGACCAATTTGGAATGATAAAACAAAGTACCTAAATCACGATTTTGCTAAGACTACTTTTGTCAAAGGAAGTAACAAGTGGAGAATTTATTGGTTGCGAAGCAATTTAGAATGGACCCTGTACGAGCCGAAACCTGAGGTTAAAAAGCTTTCGGGTTTTTGAAGGAAATTGAGCAGGATAAGTTTGGGTGTTTTAGGGGCTAATTAATTGGAGTTTTATTTTCTTTATTTTAATCTGTTAACCTGGCAGAAGACCGGGCTAGACTTTTACTATTGGGCTTTTCTGCATATCTTCAACTTCAGTTTTTCAATAAGGTTGTAGTTCTGGGCTGACGAATATAAAAATACCAGGACTGCAGTAAGCTCTGGCCATTGCCTGCAAGCATAGTCCGCCTATTATTAAATACAACTAATATAAACATGGCATGTTTAGGTGTGCTCTTTTCGCTTGATGAAAAAACAGTTTCGAAGCTCAAATCTTTCAAATCAGACGAAGATAGATTAGCGTTTTTACAAGAAGATATTGAAGAAACAATTATGGGAAACGAATCCGAACGGTTTGCGGAGCTTGATAAATCATGGGATGCCTTGCATAGAAGTTTGACTGATGGAAAGCTTGAGTGGAGTAACGGTACTTTCCCGCTTAATCATGTCATTTTGGGCGGACAACAAATTTATCAGGAAGATGATTATATTATGTCTTTAAAGACGCCCGAGCAAGTTGAAAAAATTGCAGAAGCAATTGTTGCAGTTTCGGAGAGCGACTTGCGAACAGGGTATAATAAAATTGACAGCAAAGATTATGGCTGCGATTTGACAGACGAAGATTTTGAATATACGTGGACCTGGTTTTACGAGTCTTTAGAGTTTTGGAAAAAGGCAGCTTCGGAAAAACGGTTTGTGTTGTTCACGGCAGACCAATAACGTTTATAAACAGGATTTCAGATGATTGTACGTTAAATGGAAGTGACAGTGTAATAAATTGGAGTTTTATTTTCTTATTTCAATCCATTCCTACATATACTTTTCCACCTCAAAACGCAGCACTTTCCAACCGGGGTGGGCTTCGAATAATTCAGTGAGGAACTGGCTCACCATGGCTTTGCCGCCTTTTACCTTACGGATGGCCTTTATCTTTTCGGCGTACAATTTTGCCCGGTCGCGCTGGAGGTTGAGGGGGGCTTCGTATTCGAGTTCGCGATGCAGTAAGGCCAGTAGTTCCTGCTGGTAAGGTCCCTCCAGTATGGGGGCGGCATCAATCATCAATTCAAATTGGCGATGGGCGGTTACATGGGCCAGCAGCCTTTCTGCCATCTTTTCCTGCTTTAATATATGGTGCAGCGGTACGGTGCATTTTTTTTGAGACAAGACTCCGATGAGTGACCTTTGCACCTCTGGCCATTCCGCGTCAGTGCTGTAGTGGCGTATTTGCTCGTAATGAGACAAATCCCCGGTTTTTACCAGTTGTTCTGTATGATAATGGCACAATGCCACAGGATCGTTTTGGGCAACGGCTATTTCGTAAAGAAACTGCGTGCAGGCTTCCTGGTCGCGCCCGGGTATGCCGGCTGTAGCCAGCGCTTTTGCCTCTGCATAATCTTTTCGCTCCAGGGCAGCTGTTATCAACTCAATCCGGTAGTGGAGCGCATAACGATATTTCCACTCTTTGGCTTCTTTGTGTTTACCTGATTCTGTCAGCAGCCGGAATACGATATCTGTTTCGGTCTTCGATAACATCTCTGTGGCTGATTTGTCCTGTATAAACTGGAGGACCAGCCGGGCATGTTCAGCCGTCTGTGGGTGGGTGCCCACGGCTGCAACCAGGTCTGTGTCGTAGTATTCATACAATTCTTTCTCAGAGGCTTTTAGCGCCCAGACGAATATTCTTTCTTTCAGATCAAGGGGTACATCTTCATCATTGTATAGTTCCTTTATCAGCTCTGCCGCTTCATCGCAGCACATTTGTCCATTACCACCCAGATAGCCCAGACGAAGGATGCCCGTCAGTACCGCTTTTGCGATGGCAAAAACCGGTTCAAAATTCTGCTCCTCATATTCGGCCCAGGCTTCTTCGAGCAGATCATCTGCGCCATTGAAGACGGGGTTGAAGTCACTGCCGGAAAGTTTGCTTACAGCTTTTGCCTCCAGGCGTGTTGCGCTGAATTTGCCCTGTGCGTTTTGTTCATATTTAGTGGGAGCTATTTTAGGTTTGGTCTTCCTTTCAATAGCTTTTTCCACTTTTTGGATGACTTTGGGCTTTTTGTTGGGGTCGGGAGCCACTGCGTTTGTCAGCAGTGCCGGATCAAAAGCTTCGGGCTGTATATTCAGATCCTGCTGCAATTGAAAGAAAGCGGCAATCACATGCGGACAGATTTTTGGCCCACAGGTACAGAAAATATCTGTCACCATGGGGAGTTCCAGCCGGACCATTACCTGCCGCTTTTTTGCTCCGTCCATCACGGTCATGTTATAGGTTTTGTCCTGCGTGGAGGATGCCGCGATATGACCGCCTTCGAATAATATGCGCCCCTGGTCTAAAAGTTCGGAAGCGTACTGACCGGTGAAGCTGGCAAGCGAAGTAACCATGAGAAGGGTATTTGTTTAGGGGACCCAAGGTACAAAGCGGTTTTGACTTCTCATAGTGCCATAAGAATCACCTGGATTAGAGCCCGATGTCGGCAACAATATAACACTGGTGATATGACAGCGGTCAGATCCGGCTGCTCAGGCAACCTTATCTTATAAGGGAAGGAAATATTGTTAATCTGCTATAAATCGGATGGGTGATCTCATTTTTTCTCGAAAGAGAAATTTGGCCGACACCGGATTCGCCCTGCAAATCAATAACCACTCTTTACTAAGCGAATGCTGCCGCTTATTGAATGATCTTATTCTGATACGAAACCCCGAATAGCTTTGCGCAGCAACATTCATAAGTGAGCCTTTGATTTTGAAAAAAAAATATTCAGCCGGCGGTCATAGCTGGTCTGCTGATGATAATAGCCTGGTTAGACCTAAACTCAATATATTGATTTGGGATTCAACTCTTTGCCTGTGGCATAACATACAAGTTCTTATACTGGCTTTCCTTTTATTATATTTGGGCAGATGCCGTCTGCGGAGTTGGTGAAAACGTATCAGAATATGTATACGGAACGAGGTTGACAAAAAATGCAGGCAGTTTCAATCTGTAAATCCAATGTTGAAGTAGACATTTGGTATAACTGCAATCATCGTTTTCGATTATGGACATTGTTTATACAAATAGAAATTTTTATCCGGATGAGATCCGCGTTTTAAAAACACTGAAAAAGCAGAAGGAAAAAGAAAGAGGCGGCCGGGTAAAACTGTATCACTTTTTTATTGCAGGTCTTTTAGGCGCCGGGCTCACTTATATTACGGCTATGCTGCCTGATAGTATCTGGACTTTTATTTTCGGTACGCTGGCGGTTTTGTCATTTGCGTTTATTGTTTTTGGGTCTTATGAAATGTATAAAAGCAAAAAGAGATGCAGGGCATTCCTGTATCAGCTTAATTCAATAATTGATAAAGCTGAGGTTAGTGTTTGCCGCATTAATGCGAAAAGAATAGCAATAGCACCTGAATACGAGGATGAAAGTGATTTGTACATTATTGAACTTGGTGAAAATGAAGTGCTGCACCTCTGGGATGCTCAATACAACTTAAAAAAGAAATTCCCCTGCCTCGATTTTGACATTTATGGAGAAGAGTTTTCCATGCTTACTGGCAGGCAGATATATCCTTTAAGCGGAAAAGTTGAACCATTGCAGATTAGTAGCAGAGCCAAATGGAATTTTATGAAGGAGCATGAAATAGCAGAGCATTTGGAAATTGAAAAAGTCAGCTTTGATGCGCTACTGGAAAAATATACCAGCTGCGCCTGACCGGGCTTGACCTTAATCGGTATTTAAATGGTATAATCAGCTTCGGTTCGGGAGGGGGGCAATACGAAATGTTAGCTTTTAGCTGCCGAGGTAGTGATTCGATGTGATTTTGGTTTCAGCTTTTGCGATTTCAAATGCTTGCCTGGCTGACAATCCGAAGGCGGTAGATATAATCATAGAGGAGAATGATAGGTTTAAAGGCAACAAAATACGGTTACGGATTCCATAAACTTTAATTATAACCTAATAGCGTATATTTATGTGGCGCCGGCAATATGTTAGCACTTTCTATGTCAATAATAAATAAGAAAAGTGGTATAATTCTCTTGATAATAGCACTAGTTGTTATTGCCGGGTTTTATTTCCTTATCTCTTTTTTTAGTGCTTTTTCTCCTCCAAAGGTGACGGTTACCAGGGATTATATTTCCACAAACAGGAACTTTGTTAACGGAGTAACAATTGAAGAAATTCAAGTTGACTCAGTTGGGGAGAATGAATACCCGGTAAAATATACCGTATTATACTCGACTTCCTGTAATATCCTTCCCTCAAAAAATAAACCGACAATCCCGCCTGTTAAAATTGAATTCTATAAACCAGGCAAATATTCATGGGATGAGAATACTATTAAAGTAAGGTACATCCATAATGGTTTTTTACGACAATCATTAGATACGATGAATAAGCGTTGGTGGCTTAATAAATTCGGCGAACATTCTGTTTGCCCTCTGAAGTTTAAACAAGAGCAATGGTACTTTATAACTATTGGTGATCCGCGGATAACAGGATTGTTTTTTTATATTGATAAAAACAATAAAGAATATCAGTATTGCCTCGAAAGTGGGGTTTCGCCAATATAGCATACAAAGTACATTACATAACCTGTTTTTCTGCGAGCAGGATATTATAGGGTTTTATCGCCGAACGGTAATACAAATGAGCAGTAAATTATTCCATTGTCATCCAAAGCCTTTTTAGTAATTTACTTTGACGCTTTTAATTTATCTTTATACATTACAGTGCTATGCGTTTAATCTATGAACAATAGGGGCCTGATATATCGATTTTTGGGTTGCAAAACCGTCGATGGATTTTTTTGGGCGAAATGGAAAAACTGCGGGTGTGAAAACAATTGGAATTAGGCGAAAATTAGCAAAAGCGCTTATGCTGTCAGGTACAGTTTATCCCAAAGGCGGCGAAGTTTTTGAAGCTGTTCGGGATATTCAAATCAATTATTTGACACATTTTATGGCACCGCATACTGGTGGCGGCAAGGCAAAATTAATTAAAGGAGAACGCGTAATCATTGGTAACCCAATCGGGATAAACCAATAGGCTGTTATTGTTATCCGGTTGATGCTGACGAGCTTGAAGAGAGAATTGTTGCATATTCGGATAAAATCGATCCCGCATATAACGGATTCTCTTTGTCTATCGACACCAAATTATTGAACACTTACTTTAAGCAGATAGAATTGATTCCAATAAATTATACCAAGGGCGACGCAACAAATCCAACTGATAATGGAATGAAAATTATTGTTCATATCTGTAATGACATTGGTGGTTGGGGAAAAGGGTTTGTGATAGCAGTTTCTAAAAGATGGAAACAGCCCGAATTTGAATATAGAAATTGGCATAAATGTAAGGAGTTGAAAGAATCAGAAACAGTGCAATTCGAACGGCTCCTGCATAGAGATAAACATTCAAACGAAACAAAATTTGAATTGGGGAATGTTCAGTTCGTTAAGGTTACTGAAGATATTTGGGTTGCAAATATGATTGCTCAACGTGGTATTAGATCCGGCAAAGATGGACTTCCTCCAATTCGCTATACTTTCCTTTCGCAATGCTTAGAACGCGTTCGTCAATTTGCTAAGCGACAAAATGCAAATGTTCATATGCCAAGGATTGGCTGTGGACTTGCTGGTGGACAATGGACGGAAATTGAAGAAATCATAAACAATACTTTAATTGTACATGAAATTAAAACGACCGTTTATGACTTTGAGTAATAGGCTGACAAGCCGTATTCTAAATAATAAGTGGTTTTATAATAGTAGTGCAGAAGAACATGATTTTAACTTCTGCCTTTAAGTTGTAATATCTTACCTCTGTCGCAAATACTATTACTGCCTCTTCCCATTCATCCGCTCAAAAAAACTTTCCCGGTAGGTATTTCCAATCACCAGGTCTGAGCCAGCCCTGGATTTTAACCGCACTATATTCCCTTCAATAGAATCGATCTTGCCGATGGAGACGATGCAGGATTTATGAATACGCACAAAGCGGTCGGCGGGCAGCTTTTCTTCCAGTTCCTTTATCGTGATCAGGGTGATGATGGACTGTGTACCGCAGATAATGGCCACATAGTTTTTTCGCCCTTCGATATAATCGATATCCCGGTAATCGACCTTGATATATTTCCCTTTCGCATCGCCTTTGACCAGCAGAAAATCAGGCTGTGTTTCAACAGCTGTTACCGCAGCCGTGCGGAGCAACTGGTCCTTCGCCTTTTCCACTGCTTTCAGGAAACGAGGCAAGGAAATGGGCTTGAGCAGATAATCCGTCACATCGAGGTTAAAACCATCGATCGCATACTGGCTGTAAGCAGTTGTAAGGATCACACAGCATCTTGCGGGTAAATGCTTCAACAGATCGAGCCCATTGATCTCCGGCATCTGTATATCCAGGAATACAATATCTGCCTCCAGGGTCCGGGCCATTGTCAATCCCTCTACAGGAGAAATATACCCTCCGACGAACTTGAGGTAAGGAACTTGCGAGGCCAGGTGCCGGATTACTTTGATCGCCGATTGTTCATCGTCGATGGCCACACATTTTATTTCGGCGGGATTGGTCAAAGGGTGAAATCTTTGTATAAAGGCAAAGCTAGTGAAACGCTGTAATACTCCTCGTCCTGCGTGATCTCCAGCTTATACTGGCTGCCATACAGATGCTGAAGCCTTCGTTTCGCATTATCAATCCCAATACCTGTCGAAATCTCTTTGGACCCTTTTTTGATCCGGTTATTGGTAGAAAAAATGATCTGCTGTTCGGCGGTTGCTATCTGCAGCGAAATGACCAGTGGATCACGCGGATTTTGTAATTCACCGTGTTTAAAAGCATTTTCAACAAAAGTGATCAGCACCAGCGGAGCAATACAGACCGATTTGATATCGCCCGAAATCAGGAACTGGATCTGCAACTGGTCGTGAAACCGGTACTGGTTTATCCTGATGAGATTGTTGATATGGGTGAGCTCATTTTCGAGTAAGGTCATTCCCTTTGCATTTTCCTTAATCTCGAGCGCATAACGCATCGAGTCGGAGAGCAGGAGGATGCTGTCGGCCAGACGGGGTGATACGTCCAGCGCTTCTGCATAAAAAAAATTGAGGGTATTGTAGAGAAAATGCGGGTTGATCTGCGATTGCAGAAATTTATTCTCGGCATCCAGCTGATCGTTTTTAAACTCCTGTACCTGCAGTTTTGCTGCTGCCAGTTCCCGGTCTTTACGGTAAGCGGCTGTTGCCAGCCAGAACACAAACGAAATAAGGAAAATCAGCAGGAAAAAGACACTGTAAAAAAACAGGGTAGTGAAAAGGGTAGACTGCCGGCCGGTGAGTGTGCTGTCTTCCACAGGATAGAGGAACACATAAACCGCCAGGATGTATACGCAATACATGAGGGTGGCGGCAAAGAGATAGGTTCTTTTTTGCGAAAAGAAGAATCGCCGGCACAGGTAAACATTGCCATAAGAAATACCGGCCATGACCAGGAATGAACCCGTAACCTGGGTAAACCAGTTGTACTCGTGTGCATCGGCCTGCGATAGCTGCAGTAAGCATAAGATTCCATACGGCAGCAACCACAATAGGAGATGCCGCAATACCGGATGGAGTTTATTCAGTAATTTCTTCATTTCATTTTTCTTGTTAAATACCGGACTGCTTTTTCGACTAACTCATCCCGGTTTTGCCGGAAACCTTTAATGGTAGGTAAAACTTCCACATCGGGCCGGATGCCTACCCGCTGCGTTTCACGTCCATCTTTCCAGTATATGCCCGTACCCGTGAAACCGGCATATACGTCTCCCGGAAGCTGGAAGTAGGACGAGGGGCCATCGGCACCCGCCGTTGCGCTCCCC
>Ga0207420_1001742_pt1 | contig 12284 bp, 11 predicted proteins | sample ThiBio_inoc_biof_FD_183941 | JGI IMG/M metagenome (GOLD analysis project Ga0207420, IMG submission 183941) | Wastewater bioreactor microbial communities from Cape Town, South Africa - Thiocy_inoc_biof (SPAdes) | ecosystem: Engineered > Bioremediation > Thiocyanate > Unclassified | place: South...
GGGCCACCGCTGATCGTGACCCGCACCGACGGCGCCACGCCGTTCCGGCTGGTGACGCACATCGGCGACGTGGGCCATACCCTGGTGGTCGGCCCCACCGGCATGGGCAAGTCGGTCTTGCTTGCGATGCTAGCGATGCAGTTCCGCCGCTATGCCGGCTCACGCATCTTCGTCTTCGACATGGGGCGCTCGATGCGCGCCACCATCTTGGGAATGGGTGGCGAGCAGTATGACCTCGGGACCGATGGCGACATTGCATTCCAGCCGCTGGCGCGCGTCGATCAGGAGCGCTACCGGACCTGGGCGGCCGAATGGTTGGAAGGCCGGTTGCTGCATGAAGGTGTGACAGTCGGCCCCGACGAGAAGGCCGCGATTTGGTCAGCGCTGGGGAGTCTGGCGGGGGCGCCCGTAGAGCAGCGAACGTTGACCGGCTTGTCCGTGCTGTTGCAGAGCAACGCCCTGCGGCAAGCCTTTGCGCCCTATGTGCTGGGCGGCGCTCACGGCAAGTTGCTGGATGCCGATAGCGACCGCCTAGGTTCCGGATCTACGCAGTGTTTCGAGATGGAAGAACTGATGCACAGCAAGGCGGCGGTGTTGGCTGTTCTGGGCTACCTGTTCGCCCGCTTCGACGAACGTTTCGACGGTGCGCCGACCTTGCTGATTCTGGACGAGGCCTGGTTGTTCCTCGACGACCCGGTGTTCGCCGCCCGCATCCGCCAGTGGCTCAAGACCTTGCGCAAGAAGAACGTCAGCGTGATCTTCGCCACGCAGTCGCTGGCAGACATCCAGAACTCCAGCATCGCCCCGGCCATCGTGGAGAGTTGCGCCAGCCGCATCTTCTTGCCCAACCCACAAGCCACCGAACCGCAGATCAGGGTGATCTACGAAGGCTTCGGCTTGACCCGCCGCCAGATCGACATCGTGGCCGAGGCGGTTCCCAAACGCGACTACTACTACCAGTCGCGGCTGGGCAACCGCCTGTTCGACCTGGATCTGGGGCCGGTGGCGCTGGCCTTTGCTGGTGCCTCGTTGCCGCAGGACCAGCGTGACATCGACGGTGTGTCGTCCTCCATTTCGTCCTCGGCTTCGTCGTCCAGTTTCGCAGCCGCGTGGCTGCGCCATCGCGGCCTCGACTGGGCCGCCGATCTTGTTCCGTCCTTCCCGCCCCTCTCGTCCATTCCCCAGGAACACATGCCATGAAGAAGACCTTACTTGCCCTTGCCGCTGCCGCGCTGTTGGGCGCATTGCCCGTCGCCCATGCGCAATGGGTGGTGATCGACCCCACCAACCTGGCGCAAAACATCATGACCGCCGCCAACACGCTGCGGCAGATCAACAACCAGATCACGCAGCTCCAGAACGAAGCGCAGATGTTGATGAATCAGGCGCGCAATCTGGCGAAGCTGGACTTCGATGTGGTCAATCGACTGCGCTCCACGCTGGCGACCACCGAACGCCTGATCGCCGAGGCGCAGGGATTGGCCTACGACGTGCAGAACATGGACCGGGAGTTCGCACGGCTGTACCCATCCGAGTACGCGGCCACCGTCAGCGGCGACCGCATGGCACAGGACGCCCGCCAGCGCTGGAAACACACGCTCGACGGCCTGCATACCGCCATGCGGATGCAGGCGCAGGTTTCGCAGAACCTGGCGTCCGACGAAGGCGTACTCGCCGATCTGGTGAGCCGCAGCCAGTCGGCCACCGGCGCATTGCAAGCGACACAGGCCACGAACCAGCTCCTGGCCTTGCAGGCCAAGCAGTCGATCCAGGTGCAGCAGTTGCAAATCACGCAGGACCGCGCGGCCTCGCTGGAATTGGCTCGGCAAGCGGCGGCGACCGAACGCGCCCGCGAGGTACGGCGGCGTTTCATCGGCACCGGCACGCCGTACACGCCGCATGCCGTCGATTTCTACGGCAACTGAGGGGCATGCCATGAAACCCCTCTTCGCCGTGGTCACGGTGGTCACGGTGGTCGCGGTGCTGGTGCTGGCGGGCTGCTCGCCGCCGGCACCGGCCGATGGTATCAATGCGCAGCTGGCCGATCCGGCGCGGCTCAAGGCCGTGCGTCAGCAGTGCCAGGCGGATCGCGCGAAGTCAGGGGAAGCCGCTTGCCAGGCGGCGGCCGAGGCCTTTCGCCGCCGCTTCTTTGCCGGAACAGCCGGCCCCGATGAATACCGGACGCTGGCCGACCTTCCGCCGATTCCACTGAGCTTCGATGCCCCCGTGGAGGTGACGCCATGAACGATGTCACGGTCATAGACCGCTTCCTCAACGTCTTCTCGACCTATATCGATTCGGGTTTTGGATTGCTGGGCAGTGAAGTCGCCTTCCTGACCGCCACGCTGGTGGTGATCGACATGACGCTGGCCGGTCTGTTTTGGGCCATGAGTCATGCATCGGGCCAGGGTGACGACATCATGGGCAAGCTGATCAAGAAGGTGCTGTACGTCGGTGCCTTCGCCTACATCATCGGCAACTTCAACATGCTGGCGGGGATCGTGTTTCGGTCTTTTGCCGGGTTGGGGCTGGTGGCGTCGGGCTCCACCATCACGCAGGCCGAGTTCCTGCAACCCGGCAGGCTGGCCAAGGTGGGGATCGATGCCGGCGCACCGATCCTGGAGCAGATCGGCGACATGGCCGGGTTCCCCGAGGTGTTCGTGAACCTCGACCCCATCGTAGTGTTGTTCCTGGCGTGGCTGGTGGTGGTGATGAGTTTCTTCGTGCTGGCAATCCAGCTCTTCATCACGCTGATCGAATTCAAGCTGACCACGCTCGCCGGCTTCGTGCTGGTGCCGTTCGCACTGTGGAACAAGACCTCGTTCCTGGCGGAGAAGGTATTGGGCAACGTGGTGTCGTCGGGCATCAAGGTGCTGGTGCTCGCCGTGATCGTCGGCATCGGTACCGGATTGTTCGCCGAATTCCAGGTGGTGCCCGACGAACCCTCCATCGACCATGCCCTGGTGGTGATGCTGGCATCGCTCACACTGTTGGCGCTAGGGATCTTCGGTCCCGGTGTTGCCACCGGCCTGGTATCCGGTGCGCCGCAATTGGGTGCGGGCGCAGCCGCTGGCACGGCCCTGGGTGTGGCCGGCACCGCCGTCGCCGTGGGCGCGGCGGCAACCGGCGTTGGTGGCGCCGTCGTGGCCGGTGCGCGCATGGCGCCGGCTGCCGCCAAGATGGCTGCGAGCGGTGCCCGCGCCGCCTCTTCCACGGCCAGCAGCGCGAAGTCGGCGTTCCAGGCCGGCTCCGCTGGTGCAGGCGGCGGTATCAAGGGTGCAGCCGCTGGCCTGGGCAACGTCGCCAAGACGGGCGCGCAGTCGGTCGGGCAGAAGGTCGCCGCTGGCGCCCAGTCGATGAAGGCGCGGGCCGCCGCCGCGATCAAGCCTGATGCCCCTTCGTTCGGTGCTGGCACAGGCTCAGGTGCTACCGGCGGCCAAGCGGCACAAGGAGGCGCCGACGCCACACCCGCCAATACCGAACAACCCGCGTGGGCCAAGCGCCTGCATCGCAAGCAAAAGATCAGCCAGGCCGCTTCGACCGTCGCCCACACGCTGCGCGGCGGAGATGGAGGCGGTTCCGGCTCCGCGCCCAGCCTGCGCGACCCCTCGGATTCCTAAGGAGAAGACTTCATGCGATTCAAACGACCCCAGGTGCGCTATGCGGACACGCCGCAGCCCGCCACCCCCTACCAGTCCGCCGAACAGGTCTGGGACGACCGTATCGGTTCGTCTCGCGTGCAAGCCAAGAACTGGCGGCTGATGGCCTTCGGTTGCTTGGTGCTGGCCATCCTGATGGCTGGAGGCCTGGTGTGGCGCTCGGCACAGTCCATCGTCACGCCCTTCGTGGTGGAGGTGGACAGCGGTGGGCAGGTGCGTGCTGTCGGTGAAGCGGCCACGCCCTACAAGCCCAACGATGCTCAGACGGCGCACCACCTGGGGCGCTTCGTCGCGTTGGTGCGCTCGCTCTCCATTGACCCCATCGTCGTGCGGCAGAACTGGTTGGATGCCTACGACTACACCACTGACCGCGGTGCGGCCGTGCTCAACGACTACGCGCGGGTGAACGATCCCTTTGCCCGCATCGGCAAAGAGTCGGTGACGGTGCAGATCACCAGCATCGTGCGCGCCAGCGATGCGTCGTTCAACGTGCGCTGGACAGAGCGCCGCTATGTCAACGGCGCTGCAGCGGGTCTGGAGCGATGGACGGCGGTGATTTCCATCGTCCTGCAAGCACCACGCACCGAAGAGAAGCTGCGCCGTAACCCGCTGGGTATCTACGTCAACGGCCTGTCCTGGAGCCGTGAACTCGAATCTTCCGAAGGAGCCAAGCCATGAAACCGTCTTTGCATATTTCCGTATTGGTGTCCCTGCTTGCAGCCCTCGCGGGTTGCGCCACGCAGGACAAGCCACCACCGATCATCACCTTGGACGAGCCAGTCGCGGCACAGGTGCTGCCCGAGTTACCCAAGCCCATCGAGGTAGTGGCCGTGCCCGAACCCTTGCCACTGCCCGAGCAGATGAAGTCGTTACCGATGTTGGCCGAAGACAAGGCCGCTCCCGAATCAAGCGATGAGAAGGTGCGCGTCTCGCGCGCCAATCAAGAAGCCCGCATGGCGCCGACGCGCGAGGGCTACGTCAATGCGATTCAGGTCTGGCCGTTTACGGACGGTGCGCTGTACCAGGTCTACGCCAGTCCGGGGCGTGTGACGGTCGTATCGCTGCAACCCGGCGAGGAATTGGTGACGGTGGCCGCAGGCGATACCGTGCGCTGGATCGTGGGCGATACGTCCAGCGGCGCAGGGGCCGATCTGCGCGTGAGCGTGCTGGTCAAACCCACGCGCTCGGGCCTGAAGACCAATCTGGTCATCACAACCAGCCGGCGCACCTATCTGATCGAACTGACCTCGACCGAGAAGACATGGATGGCGTCGGTGTCCTGGGACTACCCCAAGGATCGGATGCTGGCTTTGCAGCGACAGGCGCAAGCCGCACAGACCGCCGCGCCAGTCGATGCGGGACTGTCGTTGGAGAAGATCCGCTTCCGCTACGCGATCAGCGGCAGCAATCCACCGTGGAAGCCGCTGCGCGCCTTCGATGATGGTGAGAAGGTCTATATCCAATTCCCCAGCGGCATCGCCCAGGGCGAGTTGCCGCCGCTGTTCGTGATCGGCGCGCAAGGGGATGGGCAGTTGGTGAACTACCGCTTCCGCTCACCGTACTACATCGTGGACCGGCTGTTCGGCGCGGCCGAACTGCGCCTGGGGACGGACAAGGGCGAGGTGGTACGCATCGAGCGCACCGATGGCCGGAGGAACTGACCATGAGCCAGGACACAACTGCCGGTATGCCGGTGCCGGACGTTCCGCCCAAGGCGGCCCCCGAGGACGTGACGCTACGTGCGCAGCCGCGTCCGGTCACACGATTGAACCGGCGCATGCTGGCCGCACTTGTTGGCGGCTTGTCGGTTGCCGTACTCGGGGCCTTGATGTGGTCGCTGCAACCGCAGCGGCGCAATGCCAGCGAATCCACCGAGCTGTACAACGTCGATCGCGTGTCGCGCTCCGAAGGGCTCGACCAATTGCCGAGCGACTATTCCAAGCTGCCGCCGGCGGTGCCGCAGTTGGGTGCCCCGCTGCCGGGCGACCTGGGCGGGCCGATACTGAAGGCAGAACAACAGGCGCAGGGGTACGGCTACCAGCAGCCAGGGCATGACCCCGCCGAAGCCGAACGGCTGGCGCGCTTGAAGGAAGCCGAGGAAGCAGCAGCTTCGTCGGTGTTCTTCCGTTCAGGTGGTGCGAAGGTGGCCGCCGCAGCATCGGCGCAGGCTGCGGCTGCTGCTGGTCTGGCTCCGAATGCTGCCTTCGACCCGATGGCCGCAGGCCCGGCCTCGACGGCAGCGCAGCCAGCCGACCCTACCGCTGTCCAGAACCGGCAGGATCAGAAGGAAGCGTTTCTGTCCAACGCCGGTTCTGCGCAAACCCGCAATTCCGGTTCCCTGCAATTGCCCGTTTCGCCGTACCAGGTGATGGCCGGCACGGTGATCGCGGCCGCATTGGTCACAGGCATCAAATCCGATCTACCGGGCGATGTCATCGCCACCGTGACGGAGCCGATCTACGACACGGCCACCGGCAAGTTCCTGCTGATCCCGCAAGGTGCGCGCCTCATGGGCAAGTACAACAGCCAGGTCAGCTACGGCCAAAGCCGCACGCACGTGGTGTGGCAACGGGTGATCCTGCCGGACACATCCTCGTTCCAGCTCGACAATCTGGTGGGCGCCGACCCCGCCGGCTACGCCGGTCTGGAGGATGGGGTCGATTGGCATTGGGATCGCATTCTTGCTGGTGCTGCGATGACGACTCTGCTGGGCATCGGTGCCGAACTGGCCGCGCTGGAGAACCGCCAGGACGGTGATCGGGTCATCATCGCCGGGCGTGATGGCTTGCAGGATTCGGTGAATCAGGTGGGCCAGGAGATGACCCGGCGCAACATGAACATCCAGCCGACGCTGACCAGTCGGCCTGGATTGCCGGTACGCATCATCGTCAATCGGGATTTGGTGCTGCGGCCATACCAGCCGATGTTCTTCGTCAAGGAGACATCGCGATGAGCGCGAACAAGCTACGTCTCGGACCGCTGCCGAAGACCGAGACTCACAAACTGACCTTCACCTGTTCGGCGAGCTTGAAGGTGGAACTCGACCGCTATGCCGCACTGCATGCGCAGACCTACGGCGAGGCGGTGGATGCTGTGGCGTTGATTCCGCACATGCTGGAGGCGTTCATGGAACGGGATCGGGGGTTCAAGCGATTGCACAAAGCCCGATCCGTCGTCGCGCCGGCAGACTCTTCCGATCATCTTCGCCGCAGTACGCCCACGTGAGTTTTCAGCAAAGACCTTCTGAGGCAATCTGAGGACATGGTTACTTTCTCAGGATTCGCCATGTCACTCACGTCCCCCACCGGCCATCGCGACACGCTTCACATGCCTATGGCGTCTCCCGCATTTTTTCGTATGGTTGACGTGATGCGCATCACGGCGTTGAGCCGCGCCACCTTGTATCGGCGAATCGCCGAAGGCAAGTTCCCGCCGCCCGTTCACCTCGGAGGACGCGCATGCGGCTGGGCGCCAGCCGCGCTGCAAGCCTGGATCGACGATCCCGAAGGTTATCTGGTTGCCGGGCCGACCAGGCATCTCGGGTCGGCTCAGATGGGCGGCAGGCCCTGATCCATCACCTTGCTATGGCTGGCGGTCACTAATAACTTCGATTTGCACGATAACACTAACAATGTTATCGTGCGATCATTGAGTTATCAATCCCAATTGTCGTGCCCGCACTTGCCACCAGCGCTCAGAACTACCTGCATGAAACACTCGGCGTCTCCACGTCGAGCCATGAGCCGTGGGCGGGCCTGGAGAGGCTGCCCTACTTTTTGCGCGACGCCTTCGATTTCTGGCAATTGGACATCCTTGGCCACAAGGTCTTGCTGGCCATGGAGCGAAATCCAGACAAGCCGTCGATTCGCGATATCCAGAATCGGTTGGACAAGTTGAGGTCGGTAGCGGGACAGCCTGTGGTCTATGTGACGGAGGCACTCGCCTCCTACGAGCGCAAACGCCTGATCGCGCAAAAAGTGCCGTTCATTGTTCCTGGCAACCAGCTCTATCTACCCGACTTGGGGCTGGACCTGCGCGAATACTTCCGCCAGCGCCCCAGCTCGGCGGACGTTCCGCTCAGCCCTTCGGCTCAGGCCATGTTGATCACGGCCTTGCTGCGTCCTCGATGGGAGGCCGAATGGCATCCTGCAGAGACCGCTGCCACCCTGGGCTACACACCCATGACGCTCTCGCGCGCCGTGCGAGAACTGGTGGCGGCAGGACTCGCACAGGCACACAAGGCCGGCCGGTCCCAGTACCTGAACATGGCATATTCTGCACATGAGACGTGGGAGCAAGCACTGCACCTGCTGCGCAGTCCCGTGCAGCGCACCGTCTGGATATCCACGCAGACACGGACGGAACTGCCTGTGCGGGTGGCGGGCCTGAGCGCGCTCGCGCGCCTTTCGATGCTCACGGAACCCAGATCGCCGGTATTCGCCGTGAGCCGCACCGCATGGCAGGCACTGAAGGCAGACATCGTCGAACTTCCGGAAGCCATGCCAGGCGCATGCGAATGGCAGTTGTGGAACTACACCCCGACACTGCAGCCGGACAGCGACACGGTGGACCCCCTCTCGCTCATACTGAGCTTGCGGGATAGCACCGATGAACGCGTCCAAAGCGCGCTGGAGGCACTGAAGGAACCATTGCCATGGTGAAGGGGCTGGATGTTTTCCGAGCGTGGTTCGCCGACTACCCGGACCAGTACATCCTGATCGGCGGCACCGCGGCCACCTTGGCAATGGAAGCGGCAGGGCTGGACTTCCGCGCCACCAAGGACCTTGATGTCGTGCTGCATGTCGAGGCGCTGACGCCGGCATTCGGCGAAACCTTCTGGAGATTCATCGAAGCGGGTGGCTATGAAATCCGGCAAGCCAGCGACACAGGCAAGCCGGCCTTCTACCGTTTTCAGCAGCCGACCGACAACAGCTTTCCGGTCATGGTCGAACTGTTCTCCCGTGCGCCCGACAGCCTGCGGCCCATCGAGCGCGGACAGCTCACGCCGATCCCTTTCGACGAAGCGGTTTCAAGCCTGTCGGCCATCCTGCTCGATGACTCCTACTATGCCTTCATCATGGCTGGACGGCGCGAGATCGATGGCTTGCCCTGGGTCGGCGAGGATCGCCTGATCCCGTTGAAAGCCATTGCCTGGCTGGACCTGAGCGCCCGCCGGGAGCAAGGCGAACAGGTGGATGCCAAGAGCATCCGCAAACACGCCAACGATGTCCTGCGACTTTCACAATTACTCGCCCCCGCAACGCGCATCCCTCTCGACGCGAAAATCGCCGATGACATGAGAAGATTTTTGGATGCAGCGGTAGCCGACGACTCTCTCGACCCCAAGGCCCTGGGGCTCGGCCGGGCACCCCTCGCCGATTTTCTGGACCGGATCGCACAGGCCTATGGCCTCAATGAGAGAAAGACTTCATGAGCGGGCTTAATGGTCGCGAGAACAGAAGCGCAGGCTGCCCTCGGCTCGTTGCCCAAGGATTTAAGAGATTTCGTTTGGGGGCCTCTTTGGGGGCCTCAAAAGACTTCAGAAGATATGAAGTCTTTAAAATCAATAGGATAGATTACTTATGAAAATTGCCGCCTGGAACTCGCACGCGCGTCCAGCCGAAAAGACGACGAACCGCTGCGCCCCGTTCTCCAGCGGTTGGCCTGAGCAACCCGCTGGGGCTCAGATACTGGTCTTCATCTTGTCCACCGCCCTGATGCGCTCTCCCATGCCGGCCTTCACATAGATAGCGGTGGTGTTGATGTTCTTGTGCCCGAGCAACTCCTGCACCACACTGAGGTTTCCACCAGCCGCCTCCAGCGCTTTGTGCGCGTAGGTGTGGCGCAGCCAGTGGGTCGAAGCCCGCATGAAGGGCGCCTTCCCTTCACCCGCCATCTCGTGGGCATTGTCGGAGCAGATTTTGAAGAAGCTCTTGAGGATGGTGTACAGCATGTGACTGGACAAGGCCCCATGCTCATTGACCGTGTACTTGATCTTGCCCACCTCGGCCTCGCGTTCGATCTCGATGGTGGGCAGCGCCTTGTTGGAGCGCAAAGCCATCTGCGCGCGTTCAATGGCCAATCCCTTGTCTCTGGTGGAGATCCATCGATCATCCAGCACGCCGATCAGCGGCTGGTCTTCAGGTTTGACCTGGGTGAACAGCGCGAGCTTGCCCTGAGCCATCAGCTCTTCGCGGTCCTTGCGGTGCTCACGCAGCGCTTGCATCGTGGCCGTGTTCAGGGGGACCGTGCGTTTGCGCATGCCTTTGCCCAAGACTTCCAACACTCGGGACTCCACGCCACGTTCCAGGGATCGGTCGGTTTGCACATGGGCCCACCGCGCTTGCGCCACTTCTGCCCGTCGCAGCCCAGCGTTCTCGATCAGCCGAAACAGGGCGCGCAGCCTGCGCTTGGCGGGTCCATCCGGTAGATCTGCGAACGTGTCACCCACAACCTGCAGGTCAGCCTCCGTGAAGGATCGGAACACATCCATCGTCACCTCATCCCGCTTTTGCCCGTCCACCGCCAGGGCTGCGTTGGCACTGATGTACCCTGATTTCTTCCAGTGCGTGTACATGGCCCGCACGGCGGAAAAAGTCACGTTCAGACTCTGGGAGTTGAGGGGGCCACGCAGAGGTCTCCATCCATCGGTGTACTTCTGCTTTGTGCCTTTGGCCACTTGCACCCAATGCTCTGGCGGGTTGATGAGGAATTTCTTGAACGCAAAGAAATCGTCTTCCGTGAGGGACGACAGCGCCCGCTTGCGTTCATGAATGGCCCAGAGGATCAAGCGTTCTATGGCCCGTTGATAGGCTTCTTGGGTATGGGGTGACTTTTGCTGGATCTTTCTGAACCACGCCTGTACCGCTTCAACATCATTCGACGCTTCCATCGTATTGGCGGTGAGTGCCCGGAACTTTCCGTCCAATTCTTCTGGCCACAGCATCGATGTCAACGGCTGCATCTCGTAGGGCGAAGAGATCTGCAGTTCACGGCTGTTGGCCAGCGCGGGGAGTCGCGAAAGACCTGGTGCCGGCGTCAGCGTCCAGCGATGCAGCCACGCCAGCAGGTTTTCTGCCCGCCTGACGCCGTAGCCAGGCAGTTCGTCGTACCAGCGGTCGCCCTTCAACGAGATCCAGTCCACCAGGTTTCCCAGCGTGATCACGCCCGCCTTGCCCAGTGCCTCCTTCTGACTACCGGACATTACAACCCACTGTTCGACGCGGTGAGCGCGCTCGGGCTTGGTGCCCAGGTGTTCATCCAGCCAGTTGATCGCATGCAAGACATCCGCCATCCGCTCGGCCGCACTGCGGCCTGCCTGAAGCACCTGCACAGCCCCGGTCTGTACTGAGGGTTCTGTCTCGGGCGCGAGGGGGATCTCTACCTGACTCGGGGAGGGCGCCAGGTCGGGAGCAGGTTCGGCCCTTGCTTCTGCCAGGGCCTCCTCGTACCGCTCGATCAGCTCAGCCTCCGAGAACATGTCCGGGTCGAACTGGGCCGCGAATTCTTCCAAGCTGAGCACCTTGGGTGCCTGCACCGTCACGGGTTGGGCCTGCACGGCGATGTCCACTTGTCCACTGGTGGGCGCTGGAGGCTCGGTGTTGCTACCGGGTGACCCAACCGGCACTGCGCTCACTATGGTCTGGTGGTCCCTGAGGACCCTCACCATAGCGCGGGCCTCTTGGGACTGCTCGATGCCGTTGGCTGCAGCCTCGATCCGGTCCAAAAGTTCCTGGTACTTCTTGACGAGCGCTGGACGCTCGGGCGCACGACCCGGCCACAGCATGTACTGGCGAGCTGCTACAGTGAGATCCACACCTTGGGCGATGGCGCGCAGCATCGCGAACTCGTCGGCCGTCGCATTGTTGTGGGCGATCCGGGTCTGCGAACCTGGTGGGCGTCCGCGTCGGCGAGCCGGTTTGACGCGCTGCGCGGGCTCCAGCGGCTGGCCACCGTCCAGATCCACCACCGCCAGTTTTCCGGGCTCGGCGAGGGCGCCGGATTCGGCGGGCGGTTGCGCATCAGGAATTTCGGGCGTAGAGTGGGTCATGACCTTGAAAGACGAATTGTCCTCGTGCACTGGCGGCTTGGCCAACTGGCCCCAGCGCCAGCCCAGCCGGAACAACTAAGCGAAATGGAGCGGGATGTCCCCTCCTCTTTTTTTGAGCCTCGTTTAATGCTCCATAATGGATATTATGGGACAGTACACATTAAATGTAAAACGATTCCGAAGCGTCAAAAACTTAACGAACTTAACGGATTGATCTAACGCACTCGACTCAACGTAGCTATCTAATCTTGCGAAGTTTTCAAGGGCGATGTACAGTTCCCCTCGGAAGCACCGGCCTGGACGAGCGATGTCCAGCCAGCGACCACAGGAGAACGAGATGCTTGTTTGGATAGACGGCCCGAGTGGGCCTAGCGCACCTGCAGCGCCTAATCACTACGCGATCATTCGCCGCAACGGCAACTTGGTCCCCTTTGAACCACAGTTGATTGCTCAGGCCATGATGAAAGCGTTCCTGGCCGTGCATCAGACGATGCGCAAGGGTTGCACTGGGAACTCGCTTTTCTACGTGCGCAACACACTGTCCAGCCCCGTCTCCCAGTGGTACAGCCCCGAAC
>Ga0207420_1001762_pt1 | contig 12201 bp, 7 predicted proteins | sample ThiBio_inoc_biof_FD_183941 | JGI IMG/M metagenome (GOLD analysis project Ga0207420, IMG submission 183941) | Wastewater bioreactor microbial communities from Cape Town, South Africa - Thiocy_inoc_biof (SPAdes) | ecosystem: Engineered > Bioremediation > Thiocyanate > Unclassified | place: South...
CTTCAGAAATAGCCCAGGAATACCAATCGGAAAGTTCCGCATAAAACTCTTTGGTCAGCACTTCTACCGAGAAACGTTTTTTCAGGTCTTCTACATCTCTAACTTTGCCTTTGTTTACAAGGTATTGCGTGGGAGTATGCACCTTTGCTTCTTCACCCAACAAAAAAGAATATCTGCGAGGATTGGAATAGGAGCGACGGATCTTATGTTCATCCAGCGTTATTTCAATACTTACCAAAGAAAAACGATAGGTTTCGGGTTTATCTTTTGGCACAAAGAGTATTAGCGCCCTGTTATACTTGCTTCTTTCAAGTAGTAGCCGAAAAGCTTCTTTCGATAAACCTACCCGTGCGTCGTGAGTTGAAGCATGAATAATCTCAATAACATCAAGCTTTAAACTTTGACATTCACCTAAACGGGTAACCTGCTGGGTGTATTTTGCCGAATAGTCTATACTTTCTCGTTCAATGCGCAAATCATCCGGTAAAAAGTCTTTCTCTAAGAAACTTAAAAACGTCTCTCGACTATATGCTTGTTTGAAATCTATACTACTCATTACTACTTATTTTTCAAATTTGAATTACGCGTTAACTCTTCAGACAAAATCAACACTTCGCTTCCCAAGTCAATTTCACGGGAGAGTTTTATCATCCGGTTGATATATCCTTGTTCTATTTGTTTGGGAAGAGACTTGTAATCTTTCATTTTTAAACTATTGACAAACCGGATGGAATGTCCCGGAAGGCCATCTAATTCTATGATTTCTTTTAAATCGTTGAGATAATCTTTATCAATTATTTCCATTCGAAGAAGAACGTTAATTTTATCCAATGCTTCACGCTTAGCCTTCTCTACTTTATCATCTTTATGAGTCTCGAACAGTTTGCGTTTTACGTTTTGGTAAATTGCATCATATCCGGATGATATTTTTTTGGGTTGTTCAAAAACGGTTGCTTCAAACAGGGATATGGCCTCTTCAGGAGTTAATGAAGTTACATCAGTTCCTGAAACTCCCAACTTAAAAACATAATCATTGGTTTTCTTTCCAAATACTAAAACTCCTGCATGTTTCTTATCCGTTTGTCTGCCAATTTTTGCCCTGTGTGGCATTTTAAGAGCGTCTTTATAATATTCACTATTGGCAGACTTATCTAATAGATTCCGGTATTTACTCTCCCACGATTCAGATTCATTTGCCTGAAACTCTTTTGCATATCTTTCCTTGAAATAAGACCGTAACTCCTCGTTACTTGTCAATACTTTGGTGTCCTCACCCATGATTGCCTGAATCATAGCCATTTTTAATGTGGAAATTTCTTTTGTTCGAGTTTCTTTCTCCCCTACATCGGTCGGGAAATAATTGAAGATATATAATCGGTCGAACATTTTTTTGTTTACCCTATTGATACGTCCAATGCGTTGAATAACCCTTGTAGGGTTATATGGGATATCATAATTGAAAATGGCCCCAGCACGATGCAAATTGTATCCTTCTGAAATGGCATCAGTTGCAATTAAAACCTTATAATCATCACTTTGCAACTCCTCCTTAATCCCCGCATCAAAATTGGTGCGGATAATTTCTTTGTTCGCCGGAGAAGCATCGCTTGAAGTGTATTTAAATACGCCCATGTTTTCGTCTTTCAGGCAATTGTATAAATAGTTTACAGTATCGGCAAATTCGCTAAATACAATAATCTTGCGATCAGGTTCTTTTTCCAACAATTCACATAATATCTTTTTGAATGCTTCTACCTTCGGGTCATGATGAATAGCATTTTTTACGAACCATCTTTCGTGAATAGATTCCAACAGCTTTACATCAGCTTTTATGTCATCAATAAATTTATCTTCCAAATCCTCCACATCAATTTCAAAAAGGCCCTTTTCTGTTAATTTATCCAGTTCTAACTCTACGCCTTGCTCTCTTGTCTCATTGTCAATGTTATCGTCATCGGTCTGATATAGTTCATCCACATCAGGGAGGTATCCTTTTTTGTAAACCGGCACTTTACCTCTCTTTTCAATCCATTTCAATATGCCATTGGATGAGGTTATCATGGATTCTAAAGAGAATTTAAATGCTGCTGTGGAACTTTCAAATCTACGTACCAATAAATGACGCATAAATTTCGACAAATTTCGTTGAGTCCCTTTGAACAGATTGTATTCAAACCCCGCTTTCTCAATCTCTTTTTGTAAGTGTGGTTCCCGTTCGGGGATTACATATTGTATGGGATGATAGCGCGCAGCCTTGAATGTTCCCTCAATTTCTATGTCTGTTGGCACGTCAGGAGAAATAAGATTTAGTGTTTCTAAATATAAATCTTTCATTTTCCCTAAAGGATATTCTAACAATTCAGGGTCATTCATTTCTGCAAAATCAATCTTTTGCTTTTTTAAATCTGTTTTATAAGCAGTAATTGCTTTCAAATCGAGTCGAGAGCGACGAATGACCAAAGGAGAAATAATCGCACGAATTCTTCCTGCAATATCATCTACCTTCTTTTGTATTTCAATGGCTGTTAATTTTCCCTCCTTTTGTTCTTTTGCCAATTCTTTATACTGCTTAATCAGTTCCCGAAATTCTCGCCCCAGATTATCCACTGTTTTGAGTGTAGATTTTGACGGAATCTGGAACAAGCGTATCATAGAATAGATGTCCTGGGGTTTATTGTTAAATGGCGTGGCGGTAAGCAACATCACTTTATTCCCCTGACAAAGTTTGTGCAGATTGGAATAGTCTTGGGTGTACTCGTTTCTATACTTATGAGCCTCATCAATAATAATAAGCCATTTCTTTTTTTCGTCATCACGTTCTTTATAATAATTCAGTGCTTTTTCTATATTGCCGCTACTTTCAACTTTCGCATTAAAACTAAACTCTGAACGATAATCTTCCCATTGTTGCTTGAGATGTGGAGGCGCAATAATAATAGTCCGCAATCCCATATTATGTGCAACTGCCGAAGCAATGATACTTTTCCCCAGACCGACTACATCGGAAATAATAACCCCGTTATGCTTCTCTATTGTAGCCAGCGACATTTGAATGGCATCTGCCTGATATTTTAAATCTAAAAATTTGCCATCTGTAATCTCGTGGGCTGTTTTAAAATCCTTGTCATAACTAATAGAAAAATATTCATGTAAAACCCTGAGATAAAAAGAGTATGGCGAATACAACTTCTCAAACCAAGTTTTTTCAATTACCCCATTTTCAAATTCTGTGATATTATTTTTATCAGCGATAATTATAGCATTATCCCATAACTCATCAAAGATACGCTTTCCTTCCAAAAAGTCGGTTCTGGCACGAAGAATGGCGTTTAATTCTAAACGGCCTTTCAATCCGGACAAAGATAAATTGCTTGATCCTGTTATTAGTGCTCCGGGATATGTTCCACATTCCGCAAACTCTTCCCTGTTTTCGAAAAGATACATTTTAGCGTGATTGGGCTCTTTGGTTTTTCGAATTTGCAATGTGCCGGCTTTTATCTTTTCATAGAAAATTTTAAAAGCCTCTTCCTGTTGCTGACTATCGAAGTAATCTGTTTCATTGAATAGTTCAACCAGCGAGGAATAGTAATTTTGCTTTACTTCAGCACGGGTGAGATTCAGTGTTGAATGATAATCAACTTCCCGAATACGATTAATCATATCCCTTTCAATATCCAACCCCACAAGCACTCTTATATTTTTATCCTTCAATTGCTCGTATAATTCCACAAAGCCTGAAAAGTAAAAATACCCGACTAAAAAATAACTATTATCGCATTTAGGTAAAATGCCATTTATTATTTCAGACAGAAATCTATTGTTTTGATTGGTGATAAAATTACCTTCCATATTATCAATTTTGTGCTTTATTATTTACCTAATTCGATTGATTATTTTTTCAAAATTCTGAGCGACCAATTTTTCATCAGGAATTGTCTCAAATGCCAATTGAGACAATTCATTTTGATAAGTTGTTTTCAAGCCGCCCCACAAAGCCGAGAAATTATCTACCAATGGCGATGTTGAAATGTCTTTGATTTGCCATCCTTTAGGCGTATCAAATGCATCTTTATCATGTGATAACAATTCCGAAAAATCCGATTTGAAATGAGTTGATTCTAAATATCCCTGACAATCAAAATCTTGAGTTAGATAATATAAATCATAAAAGTGACGTATTTTGGAAGCAAGTGCTTGCGTCGGGTTTTCTGAAAAAGAAAAACGTATGAGCGAAACCAATTTTTCAAGCATCGTTCTACGTTTATCTAACACATTGAGAGAAAAAGAATGTAATCCATATTCATCTATGGTCTGCGGTTGTTTTGTTTCCAGTAGAAATTCCGAGATAAAAGAGGTTATCTCCTGTTGCAAATAAGGATACGGATTAGCAAACGAATTAATTTCTACAATAATCCGCTTTGACGCATTCCCATTCAAAACTCCTGAAATAATAGAAGGATATACAAAGACAGATTTTCGAAATATAGAGCCTTTGCTGCTAATATTCGGTACTGTAATTTCTGTGAAATTGATTGTTATTCCTTTTTCAATGTTGCGGATTTTTGTTTTCAACGCATTACCAGTCAGCTTTTCTTCGATTACAGCAATGTCGATATCTTCCGACACCCGATTTGTTAATCTGTAACCCTTAGACAAAGAGGTTCCACCCTTAAAAACAGCATCATTAGAAAAAGGGGAATTTGCCAAATTATAGAGAATAAGTGTGATCCAATAGTCCTTTTCAACAAAAGCAGGTGTCATCCGAAAATGCCTTGCTGTCAAAGTTATAAGTGTATAAAACAATTCTTTATTTGTATGTAAATTCATTTTATGTACCATTTTTGTTGATTAAGCAATACTTTTTCCGAAATGCCTAATTTATAAGAAGTTTGAGGGTTGAGTTCTTTTAACAGCATCGTTGTATCTTCTTTTTCATTAAGGGTCTCAAGGATGGCACCTAACAATGCAATTGTGGCAGGATTGTAATTTAGTGCTAATTTTTTTACTTTGTCGGTTTGCGCTCTGTCGAGTTGGGAGAATAAATACAGTAACCGCTTACATGCATCATCAGGCATTGTATCAGGTATGTTTTTAAAGAAACGTAAACTATCAAGCAAACGTAGCAAAGGAATATTCTCTTTAGTTATCGCATTCTTTTGCTTAATGAAACTAATTCGATATACATCTCGTTGAATAGCTTTTTTTTCATGCCTCACTCCAATCTGCAAGGCAAAAGGCACTTGAGTAGTAAGCCCTAAATCGTTAAAAGCAGAGTACCCAGTGATATATCCCGTTATTTTCCCGTTTTTTTCAAGCAAGTCTTTTACAATTTGGTATGTATCAGGAGGGAGTTCTCCGAACTTACTTATTTGTGGTTTATAAAAACGCCCCTTCGACAAACGACGAATAGTACCGGCAGCCACCATATTGTTCAGTATTCGATTAACCGATGCTTGTTTTTTCAAATCAACCGGAAAATCACTTGGCGTAATCACAAAACCAAATGGAAATTTATCAATTGTCCTTTTTATAATCTCTGTCATATTTTCACTGATCATTACCGCAAAGATAAAATAAATTCCTGTTTTTACGGGTAAAAACAGGAATTATTTAAAAAAACACCTCAAACCAGAAGGCACTTGATCACTCAGGCACTTGATCACTCAGGCACTCAATCACTCAGCCACTTAATCACTCAGGCACTCAACCACTCAGGCACTCAATCACTCAGGCACTCAATCACTCAGGCACTCAACCACTCAGGCCCTTTTTCACCAGTTTCAACTCATCCATCACACGCGATGCCCCCATCACCTTGTCGATGACATACAATACGTAACGGATATCCACGCTGATCATACGTTGCATTTCCGGTTCAAAGAGAATATCGCCACTGAGTGACTCCCAATTTCCATCGAATGCCAGTCCGATCAGTTCTGCATTCCCGTTCAGAACCGGACTACCGGAATTACCACCGGTGATATCGTTATTCGACAGGAAATTGACTCTCAGCACACCTTCCGGATCGGCATAACCACCGAAATCCCCGGAACGGATGGCATCCAGGATATACTCCTGCACATTGAACTCGGGATCACCCGGCTTCTGCTTTTCCAATATCCCCTTTGACGTAGTGTAATAATCATACCACACAGCATCGCGCGGTTGGTATCCTCCTACCGTCCCGTAACTCATACGCTGAGTGAAGGTAGCATCCGGATAAAAAGTCCTGTCGGCATCCATCTCCATCAGGGCAGCCATAAATTCCCGTTCTCCTCTGAGCATTTTTTCATAATAGGGCATCATTTGTCCCGACAACTCATAACCCATATCTGCAGTCGACAACGCCAGTTCCATGGCCGGGTCTTCTGTGAGCGACTGTGTATCTGCCGTCTTCAGCAATTCCAGTAACTCTGCTAATGATGTGAACCGGGAGTTGGCAAACAACCAGTCGGCATATTGTTCATAATCACCGCCGAACTCATCCTGCACTTTCCGGTAGATATCAGGGTGATACTCTGCGGGAACACGCTCGGCATAGAGTTTCATCAATATGGGTAGTACCTTCCTGTCGAGTGCAGGTTCATAATTCTTATACGACTCTATAAACCGTTCGTTGATAAATTCCTGCTTGTCCTCTTCGGTACCATCACTATCGAATTGCAGGATGGTATTGGCAAAGCGGATCAACTCGATTCCGTTTTTGAATGTCTCCAAAAAGTAAGAAGTATACAGAGCCAAATCACCGGATCCCATATAAGCCTCTTCCAGAGTAGCGAGGGTATTGCCATACTTGGCCTTACGAACAGGATTGCTATTGATCCATTCATTCAATCTTGCTTCCAGCGCTTCTTTTTCGGGTAGCACTTCCAGGTTGGTAAGCGCCTCGTTCATCCCCATGGAATTCTTCCAATAATTGGAACTGCCGGCATATTTATTGGCATATTTAATGCGGATGGTATCGTTTTGGGTCATGGCATCCCACCAGATATCCTGTTTGGCTCCCCTCACTTCAATGCGGGGTTTGTTCTCCGATTCCATCCGTTGGCGGATGCCCCACGACGACATGTAACGTTGTGTGCTGCCGGGATAACCCACAGTCATGGCATAATCACCATCGGTCACCCCATCGAGTGACACGGGCACTACATATTTAGGTTGGTAGGGCACATTTTCGTTGCTGTAGTTAGCGGGACGGTTGTCCTTGTCGGCATAGACACGGAACACCGAGAAATCGCCGGTATGGCGGGGCCACATCCAGTTGTCGGTATCTCCGCCGAATTTCCCCACGGAAGAGGGAGGCGTAGTGACAAGGCGCACGTCACGAAATTGATCATACTGCACCAGATAGTATTGATTACGTGAGTAGAAAGGAATTATCCTCACGCTGGTAAAAGGATCATTTTCATATTCATCCATCAACACCGTAGAGAGAGAATCGATAGCCCGCTCACGTTGTATTTCACTGAATACGGAGGGCACTTGTGACAAAATCCGGTCGGTCACATCTGTCATCGATCTCAGGAACGATACAGTCAGTCCGTCGGCAGGCAGTTCCTCGCCTTGTGATTTGGCAACAAACCCGTCTTTCAGATAATCATGCTCTACGGCACTCAGTTTCTGGATAGCCCCGTAACCGCAATGGTGGTTGGTAAATATCAGTCCCTGTTCGGAAACTGCCACGCCAGTACATCCACCGCCGAAAATCACCACAGCATCTTTGAGGGACGGATTATTCTCATCGTATAATTGATCCACGGGAAAAGTAAATCCCAACTCTTTCATACGGGCCACACTCTCGCTATTTAACTCCTTGAGCAACCACATGCCCTCATCGGCCTTCACCGTCAATGCCGCAAGAAATATCGCGACCACCATTCCTAATTTCTTCATAAAACACTATTAAAAATTACCAATTACTAATGACAAATTACTATTTTTCACCTAGGCACTTAACCACTTAGGCACTCACTTAAAATACTTTCCCACCACCGGCAATGCCCGCAAAGGCAGTTCCTTTTTAACAACCACAAAAATATACACCGCGATCAACAGCGTATTAACCAGTAACCGCAACCACACGTTCGGCACATAGGTATACACCAGTGTGATTCCCGCAAAAAGAATCATCGACAAGATGAAAAAGAATCCAGCCGATTTGAGATTATAGGGAATAGGATAATTCTTTTGTCCCAGGAAATAAGAGACCAGCATCATGGCAAGGTTGGCGATAAATGACGCCCATGCGCAAGCCATATAGCCGAATCGGGGAATAAAAAGGATATTGATTGCTATGGTGATGGCAAAGCCAAAGACCGACATGTAGGCTCCCCAGCGGGTCTGATCGGTAAGTTTGTACCACAACGAAAGATTGAAATAAACGCCGAAAAAGAGCTCGCCCAACAGAACGATAGGCACTATTTTTAGTCCCACATGATACCGTTCCGGGAACAATCCTTTGATAATATCAATATAACCAGTGGTTAGCAAGAAAATCAACAATCCAAAAATGATAAAGTATTTGGTAGCATCGCTGAACGGTTGCCGGTCGTCTGCCGCTTCCTTGTTCCTTGCGAATATGAAAGGCTCAAAAGCGTAACGGAAAGCCTGGGTGAACATCACCATGATGACGGCAATCTTGAAATTCTGCCCGTAAATACCCAGTTCCCGCAGCGCATTGGCTTTCTCCGGGTCGGCATCGGGATATACCCATGGGAAGACAATCTTGTCCACCGTCTGATTCAATACGCCCGCCACACCCAGGATAAGGATAGGAAACGAATATCGCAGTATCTGCCGCCACAATACCCGGTCGAATGTAAACCTGACCTTCAACTCCGGCGACACCATCAGGAACTGGATCACTGATGCAGCAAGGTTGGAGATCAGCACATAATCCACGCCGTGGTTAATATCGAACCATGCAAAAGCTTCAGGATATATTGTTTGCAGGCGGGGACAGGCAAGGAAGAAAAACAAATTGAACATAATGGTCAGCACCACATTGATCAAACATAGGATGCTCACCAGCATAAGCAGATAATGCGGCTTCATTGCCACACCACCCAATGCGAAAGCTGCGGGCTCCAACAATAAGAGGGCCGCGACAAAGAAAAGCAATGTAGTGCAAGCTATACTGATAAAGGTAGTAGAAAAAACCCTGACAGGATCTTTCTCTTTATTGGCATAACGGAAGAAACCGGTCTCCATCCCATAAGTGAGTATCACTTGCAAAAGCGCCACCCAGGCATAAAAATTGGTCAACACTCCGATATCGGAGATCTCCGGCAGGGCAAATGCCCAATAGAGCGATAACAACCAGCTAAGGAGTTTGGGAAGGACACTTCCTATCCCATAGAAGAAAGTCTCCTTTGCCAATGATTTCATTCCTCCTGCCATATTTTCCCGATAATTTTGAAGATTGGGTGTTTTGTACGGCAAAGGTAGTATTTTTCTGCGTAGCATCTGCCCTGTAGCCCATCATTATTTATCTTTAAGAACAATGATAGCTGGAATATGGAAAAAAAAAGTTTACTTTGCAGGCTGAAACAACTAAGAAAAAAACCAAGTAATATATAAGGCAGGCAAGGAAGGTCTACGTACAGACCGAAAGCATGCAGACGAGATTTATGGCACAGGACGACGTTTTTAAGAAACTGGTATCGCATTGTAAAGAATACGGGTTTGTATTCCAGTCGAGTGAGATCTATGACGGGTTGAGCGCCGTATATGATTACGGGCAAATGGGTGTTGAACTGAAAAACAATATCAAAAAGTATTGGTGGGACAGCATGGTGCTGCTTCACGAGAATGTGGTGGGAATTGATTCCGCCATCTTCATGCATCCCACCATCTGGAAAGCATCGGGACATGTGGATGCTTTCAACGATCCGCTCATCGATAACCGAGACAGTAAAAAACGGTACCGTGCCGACGTATTAATTGAAGACCATCTCGCCAAATATGACGAAAAAATAGAAAAAGAAGTACAGAAAGCAGCAAAACGGTTCGGCGACCAGTTCGACGAAGCTATGTTCCGCGAGACCAATCCCCGTGTATTGGAAAACCGGCAGAAACGGGACGAAATCCACACCCGTTTTGCCAAAGCGCTGAATGATAATAATCTGGAAGAATTGCGCCAGATCATTATCGACTGCGAGATCGCCTGCCCCATCAGCGGCACACGTAACTGGACGGAAGTACGCCAGTTCAACCTGATGTTCTCCACCGAGATGGGATCGACAGCCGACGGAGCAATGAAGGTCTACCTTCGTCCCGAAACGGCACAGGGCATCTTCGTGAACTTCCTGAATGTACAAAAAACGGGGCGTATGAAAATTCCTTTCGGTATCGCCCAGATCGGAAAAGCGTTCCGCAACGAGATCGTAGCCCGCCAGTTCATCTTCCGCATGCGGGAATTCGAACAGATGGAGATGCAATTCTTTGTGGCTCCCGGTGAAGAATTGGAATGGTTTGAGCATTGGAAACAGCTTCGCATGAAATGGCACCAGGCGTTGGGATTCGGTGCGGACAAATACCGGTTCCACGACCACGACAAGCTGGCACATTACGCCAATGCCGCTACCGATGTGGAATTCGAAATGCCTTTCGGGTTCAAAGAAGTGGAAGGTATCCACTCGCGTACTGACTTCGACCTGAGCCAACACGAAAAATATTCCGGTAAAAAGATACAATACTTCGACCCGGAACAGGGAAAATCGTATGTACCCTATGTGGTGGAAACCTCCATCGGGGTGGACAGGATGTTCCTTTCGATCCTTGCCGGTTCTTATCACGAAGAGACACTGGAAGGTGGTGAGACCCGAGTATTGCTGAAGCTTCCCCCTACCCTGGCACCGGTCAAGTTGGCCATATTGCCGCTGGTTAAAAAAGATGGTCTGGCCGAGAAAGCGCGTGAGATTATGGACGACCTCAAATTCAGCTTCGCCTGTCAATACGACGAGAAAGACAGCATCGGCAAGCGCTACCGTCGCCAGGATGCCGTTGGCACTCCTTTCTGTGCCACCATCGACCATCAGACGCTCGAAGACAATACGGTAACTGTCCGTTACCGTGACACGATGGAACAGGAAAGAGTTTCTATCGATTCCCTGGAACGCACTATCGCCGAAAAAACAGATATGAAGAATTTACTGAAACATAAAAACCACCATAATGAAGAGACAATTATCACTGATTCTCAGTTTCTGCGCACTCATTCTCGTTGCTTCATGCGACGATGATACGGAAACATTCGACGATCAATGGAAAATAGATAATGAAGCACAGTTCGCGAAAATTACTGCCGATTCGGAGTACACCCGGATCAATACAACATCAACCAGTGGCTATATCATGTACAAGGAGATTGAGTCCGGCGACGGGGAGATACCTTATTTTACCGATAAGGTGAGAGTGCTTTACACTGGCTGGTTCAAACGTGACTGGTCTTTGCCCGATACCTATCCTAATGATAAAGGAGAGACCATCACCAACAAATACATCTTCGACTCCACAGAAAACAGGAACAATATTCCCAGCACGTTCGCCATCAATCCACAGGTTTCATATATCATAGAAGGATTTTCAACGGCACTGCAACATATGCAGGTAGGAGATAAATGGGAAATATGGATTCCCTGGAAACTGGCTTATGGATCCTCAGGAAACAGTTCCGGAACCATCCCCGCCTACACTACCCTGGTTTTTGAAATTGAACTGGTCAGTATTGTAAAATAACTCGTCAAGCAGAGACCGCAAGTCTTTTGTGAAATTATAGAAAAAGAGCGTTATGGGAAGTAGCGCTCTTTTGTTTTTGCAAATAACGCTCCCTATTACAAATTAGATTGACATTATTTAACCTCATCTATACAACATTCCATTATTCTATTTCGTCATTTAAACACAACACCATATTTTTTAATTTATTATTATGAGACGTACAATCTTTTTCTTAGTCCTTTTATTAGCAGGCTATTTAATCTCCTCTTGTGAGAAAAGCGACATCGATTTTGAAGATGAATATAAGAAAAGTTATCGGGCATGGCTGGATTTTAAAGAATCATCCGACAACACATACAATTATACAGTAGCTGGAGCTTCATGGGTAGGAATAGCATGGGAAACAAAACTAACAGTATCAAAAGGTGTAATCATACAAAGGGAATTCAAATATACTTTCACACAAGGGTTACCGGAGAA
>Ga0207420_1001765_pt1 | contig 12182 bp, 8 predicted proteins | sample ThiBio_inoc_biof_FD_183941 | JGI IMG/M metagenome (GOLD analysis project Ga0207420, IMG submission 183941) | Wastewater bioreactor microbial communities from Cape Town, South Africa - Thiocy_inoc_biof (SPAdes) | ecosystem: Engineered > Bioremediation > Thiocyanate > Unclassified | place: South...
TTGATCTCGTCGCCGCGGGGCCAGATGTCGCCCAGGTACACGTCCTTGCCGCCCTTGCCCTGGCCCACCGGCTGCGTCATCAGGTCAACCATCACGTTGCCGGCGATGGCGTAGGCCACCACCAGCGGCGGGCTCATCAGGAAGTTGGCCTTCAGGTTGGGGTGGATGCGCGCCTCGAAGTTGCGGTTGCCCGACAGCACCGCCGCGCACACCAGGTTGTTGCGGGTGATGGCCTCGTTCAGCTCGGGCGCCAGGTCGCCGGCGTTGCCGATGCAGGTGGTGCAGCCATAGGCCGACACCGGAAAGCCCAGCTGCTCCAGGTAGGGCAGCAGCCCGGTCTGGCTGAGGTATTCGGTGACGATGCGCGAGCCCGGCGCCAGCGAGGTCTTGATGTGCGGCTGCACCGTCAGGCCGGCCTGCACCGCCTTCTTGGCCAGCAGGCCGGCGGCCAGCATCACGCTGGGGTTGCTGGTGTTGGTGCAGCTGGTGATGGCGGCGATCAGCACGTCGCCGTTGCCCAGGGTGTAGCGCTTGGCCGACACCGGTTCGACCACGTCGGCCTCGGACAGCGCCGACTCCAGCGTCGGCTTGTTGGCCACCATCTCGACCACCGAGCGCGCGGCGCCCATGGGCAGCGGTTCGAGCTCGGGGGCGCGCTCGTCGGCGTCGGGGTCGTTGTCGCGCGTCACCTCGAGCCGGCGGTGCAGCTCGGCGGCCGGGCGGTTGAAGCCGTTGTCGCTCATGGGCTGCGAGAACAGCTCGGCAAAGCGCGCCGACAGCTGGCCCAGCTCGATGCGATCCTGCGGCCGCTTGGGGCCGGCCACGCTGGGGCTGACCTCGCCCAGGTCGAGCGTGATGACCTGCGAGTAGTCGATGTCGCCCGCGCGCGGCACGCCAAACAGCTTCTGCGCGCGGAACCAGGCCTCGAAGGCCTCGATCTCGGCCTTGGTGCGGCCGGTGCCCTGGAAGTATTCGAGGGTGCGCTCGTCGACCGGGAAGAAGCCCATGGTGGCGCCGTATTCGGGCGCCATGTTGCCGATGGTGGCGCGGTCGGGCACGCTCAGGCTGGCCGTGCCCTCGCCGAAGAATTCGACGAACTTGCCCACCACCTTGTGCTGGCGCAGGCGCTCGGTCACCGTCAGCACCAGGTCGGTGGCGGTGCAGCCCTCGCGCAGGCGGCCCTTGAGCTCGAAGCCCACCACGTCGGGCGTGAGGAAGTACACCGGCTGGCCCAGCATGGCGGCCTCGGCCTCGATGCCGCCCACGCCCCAGCCAACCACGCCGATGCCGTTGATCATGGTGGTGTGGCTGTCGGTGCCGACCAGCGTGTCGGGGTAGTACACGCCGTCCTGGCGTCGGTGCACGCCGCGCGCCAGGTATTCCAGGTTGACCTGGTGCACGATGCCGAAGCCCGGCGGCACGACGCCGAAGGTGTCGAAGGCCTGCATGCCCCATTTCATGAACTCGTAGCGCTCGCGGTTGCGCTGGAATTCGAGCTTCATGTTCAGGTCGAGCGCGTTCTGCTTGCCGTAGAAGTCGATCATCACCGAGTGGTCGACCACCAGGTCCACCGGCACCAGCGGCTCAACCTTCTTCGGGTCCTGACCCAGTCGCTGCGCCGTCGAGCGCATGGCCGCCAGGTCGGCCAGCAGGGGCACGCCGGTGAAGTCCTGCAGGATCACGCGGGCGACGGTGAACGGGATCTCGTCGGTGCGCGCCGCCTTGGGGCGCCAGTTGGCCAGCTGCTCGACGTGCTCGCGCGTGACCTTGACGCCGTCGCAGTGGCGCAGCACCGATTCCAGCACCAGCCGCAGCGACACCGGCAGGCGCTTGACGCTGGGGTAGCGCCGGGCCAGCGCCGGCAGCGAATACAGCTCGCCGGTCTTGCCGGAAGCGGTCTGGAAGCTCTTGCGGGTGCTGGCGAAGGCGTGGGTGGGGCGGGTGGCCATGGCATGTGCTCCTGGGTGATGCGGAAAAGAACAGCGCTGCGCGCGAGACGCGCTCGCATTCATTGTGGCAGCGCCCGAGCCCCGCGACCAGCACCTGGCGCAACAACCCTGCTGATGATGAAAAAAGGCCGATCGCGATTGTCTGGCGCGCGCCGGCAGCTCCTCAATCAATAGCGATCAGGGCTTTGCCGCGCTCGATTTGGCGGGCCCCGGCTGGCGTGCCGCCTTGCTGCCGGCCGACGCCGCCGCCGTCGGCGCGGACAGCGGCCTGACGTCGCCGCAGTCGCTGCCCAGGTACTTCATGCGGGACTCGGCGCGCATCGACTGGCTCTTGCCGGCGCCGTTCTTCCCCTTGGTTTCCAGCCAGGTGCTGATCCGCTCGCCTTCGGTCACCGACTCGCCCTTGCCGGTCAGCGTGCCGCCATCGAGCTTGCAGCTGAAGCTGAAGCTGCTGCGCGCGCCCTCGCGCTTGACCGTCGGCGGCTCGCAGTCGGCGCGCGCCGGGCGCGGCACCAGCAATTGCTCGTTGCGCGCCATCTCGGCGCTGATGCAGACGCGCCGCACCAGCGGATCGCCGCCCTGGCGGCCCAGCACGGCCTCGGCCTGCTTGCGCTGCTCGGGCGGCAGGCTGGCGATCTCCTTTTGCTGCTGTTCGGCGGCGGCGCGCAGCACCGCCGCCATGTCCTTACCGTCCACCGTCATCAGGGTGGTGCGGTTTTCCCACAGGCCGGCCTTCAGGCCGGATTGCGCGTGGGCCGCGCCCAGCGCGGCGAGCGCCAGCAGCGCGGTCAGGGTCTTGTTCATGGACGAGCGGTGTTCGGGTTCCAATCGGGGCGCCGATGGTACGCAGAAAAAGCCCGCGCCGGCACGGACCGGGGCGGGCTTCTTGCATCGCGCGGCGCCGCGGCGCCGGCGTCAGGCCAGTTTCTCGTCGGCCTTCTCGCCCTTGCGATAGACCTCGTACACCAGCACCGGGATGCCCAGGCCACCCAGGTGCTGCTGGATCAGCGGCTTGACGTCGGTCCAGTCCAGCGCGCCCACGCCGGTGGCCAGGCGCGGCAGCGCCACGCTCTTGATGCCTTCGTCCTGCACATGCTTGGCCAGCGCGCGCAGCGCGCGGTTGACGTCTTCCAGCTTGGCCTTGACCGGGCGCGCGGCCTTGTCCTGGCTTTGCATGCCCTGGGTCAACAGGTTGACGATGCCGCGCGTGGAGCCGTCCTCGTTGACGCCGCGCCAGGCCCAGATGTCGCCGGTATCCGGCGCCTTGGCGTGCATGGCGTGGCGGTAGTCCTTGACCATCGACGGAAAGCGCTCGCGCAAGGCCAGCGCCAGGCCGGAATCGAACGGGTCGTGCGTGGCGATGCCGTGCGCAATCACCTGGGCTTGGCTCAGCAGGATGTCGCCTTGGACTTCACGGATCATGGGTTTCTCCTTTGGACAGGTTGCAAATCTCTCGATGCTTTGACCTTAGCCCAATTGGGGTTGCTCCACCTTGACTGCGGTCAAGCCGATGCCCTTTGCCGAGCGGCCTCGACCCCCTGCGCCGACAATACGCCCCATGAAAGCCCCCGAACTGCTGCTGCCCGCCGGCAGCCTGGACAAGATGCGCGCCGCCTACGACTTCGGCGCCGACGCGGTGTATGCCGGCCAGCCGCGCTATTCCTTGCGCGCGCGCAACAACGAATTCCGTCTGGAGCAACTGGCCCAGGGCATTGCCGAGGCCCACGCGCGGGGCAGGAAGTTCTTCGTCACCAGCAACCTGATCGCCCACAACGACAAGCTGCGCACCTACCTGCGCGACCTGGAGCCGGTGGTGGCGCTGGGGCCTGACGCCCTGATCATGGCCGACGCCGGCCTGGTGATGCTGGTGCGCGAAAAGTGGCCGCAGGTGCCCATCCACCTGTCGGTGCAGGCCAACACCACCAACTGGGCGGCGGTGAAGTTCTGGCAGTCGGTGGGGGTGACGCGCATCATCCTGTCGCGCGAGCTCAGCCTGGCCGAGGTCGAGCAGATCCGCAACAAATGCCCGGACATGGAGCTGGAGGTGTTCGTGCACGGCGCGCTGTGCATCGCCTACAGCGGCCGCTGCCTGCTGTCGGGATACTTCAACCGGCGCGACCCCAACCAGGGCACCTGCACCAACGCCTGCCGCTGGAACTACAAGACCCACGCCGCCGACGAAGACCCCAACACAGGCGAGGCGCTGGCCAGCGGCGGCGGGCTGCAGGGCTTCAGCTTCGCCGACGAGCAGCAGCGCGCCGAGCAGGACGGCGCCAGCGGCCGGCAGATCACGCGCCACCCGGCCGCCGACAAGGTCTGGCTGATCGAGGAAGAAGGCCGCCCCGGCCAGCTGATGCCCGTCATGGAGGACGAGCACGGCACCTACATCATGAACAGCAAGGACCTGCGCGCGGTCGAGCTGGTCGAGAAGCTGGCCCGGATCGGCGTCGATTCACTCAAGATCGAGGGCCGCACCAAGAGCCTGTACTACGTCGCACGCACCGCGCAGGTGTACCGCCGCGCCATCGACGACGCGGTGGCCGGGCGGCCCTTCAACCCGCGGTTGATCACCGAGCTGGAAGGCCTGGCCAACCGCGGCTACACCAGCGGCTTCCTGGAGCGCCGCCCGGCGCAGGACTACCAGAACTACGAGACCGGCCATTCGGTGGCCCAGCGCAGCCAGTTCGTCGGCGAAGTGAAGGCCGTGCAGGACGGCTGGGCCGAGGTGGAGACCAAGAACCGCTTTGCCGTCGGCGACTGGATCGAGATCATCCACCCGCGGGGCAACCGCACGGTTCGGCTGGAAGTGATGAAGAACGCCGACGGCGCGCCAATCCAGGTGGCCGCCGGCAACCCGCTGCGGGTATGGATACCCGTGGATGGCCCGGCCGAGCAGGCGCTGATCGCGCGCCTGATCGAGGCGCCGGCGACGCCCTGACCGCGGCGCCGGCCCCAGCCGGCAGCCGCCACCGCATCGCCCCGTGACCCGAGACCTGCAACAGCGACTCCGGCACGCGTGGCGCACCCTGCTGGGCGCCGACGTCCTGAGCGGTCTGTCCGTGGCCATCGGCATGAGCCTGACCGCGCTGCTGGGCTACGCCGCCTTTGGCACGACCGCCGCCATCAACATCAGCGTCGGCGCCATCATCGCCCTGATCCCCGACACACCGCGGCCGAAGCGGGGCAAGCTGGCCCATCTGATCGCCGCGCCGCTGCTGGGCGTGCCGCTGTTCCTGGCGGTGCAACTGCTGCGCGGGCACCCGGTCGAACTGGGGCTGCTGCTGGTGTGCGGCACCTTCCTGGCGTTTCTCTCCACCGCCTGGGGTGGACGGGGCATGCCGGTGGCCGCCGCGGTCATGTTCGCCATGCTGCTGGCCATGGCGCCGCAGCCCGCCGCCAGCGTGCACGAGGCGCTGCTGCGCACCGCCTGGTGCGCCGGTGGTGCCCTGCTGTACGTGCTGTACGGCACGGCCAGCAACGCCCTGCTGAACGGCCGTTACCGCACCCAGTCCATGGCCGCCCTGCTGCTGAGCGTGGCCGCGCTGCAGCGCACCCACGCCGAGCGCGTCGTCCCGTCGCCCGATCACCCGGCCGATCTGCGCGCCCCGGGCGGGGTGTTGCAGCGCCAGGCGGCCCTGGCCGACCAGCTGCAGGTCGCGCGCGACCTGATCCTGGAGTCGCCCGGCACGCCGCATCGCCAGCGCCTGGCCGGCATGCTGATGGTGGTGCTGGAGTTGCGCGACCGGCTGATCGCCGGCGAGCTCGACATCGCACCCCTGCAATCGGTGCAGCCGGCGGCCCTGCGGCCGCTGGCCGACATCCTGCACGCCATGGCCGAGGACCTGCAGGCGCTGGCCGACGCCCTGCTGCTGGGCCGTTCACCGGCGCCCGTGCGCGACCACCGCGCCGCCCTTCAGGCGCTGCGCGAGCAGGCCACCGCCCAGGCGGCCGCCAGCACGCCAGCACCGGCGGCGATCACGCAGGCGGCGCTGGTGCGCAGCGTCAGCGTGCGCGTGGGCGACGAGGACGCCGCCGTGCGCCAGCTGGCCGCGCTGGCACGCGGCGACGCCGCGCCCCGGCTGTCGGCGGTGCGCAGCGGCTGGCAGCTGTTCGTCAGTCCGGCGTACTGGTCCAGCCAGCCGCTGCTGGGCGTCTGGCACTGGCGCCAGCCGGCACTGCGCCATGCGCTGCGCGCCGCGCTGGCCATGGGGGCCGGTTTCACGCTGGCGCAGTGGCTGCCCTGGGGCTCGCGCGACTACTGGATCCTGCTGACCATCGTCGTGGTGCTGCGCGGCAGCCTGGCGCAGACGCTGGAGCGGCGCAATGCGCGCGTGCTGGGCACACTGCTGGGCAGCGGCCTGGCGGTCGGGCTGCTGGCCCTGCATCCTCCCGCCGCCGTGCTGCTGCTCGCCGTCGTCGCCGCACAAGGCGTGGCACACGCCTTCGTGGTGCGGCACTACACCACCACGGCCGTCGCGGGGTCGGTGCTGGGCCTGGTGCTGGCCCACCTGCTGCACAGCGGCGGCCACCCGGCGTTCGACTTCATCGAGCGCGTCGGCGACACGCTGCTGGGTGCCGGCATCGCGTGGGCCTTCTCCTACGTCCTGCCGTCCTGGGAGCGCCATCAGATCGCCGGCACCGTGCGCCGCGTGTGCCGCGCCATGGCCCGCCACGCCCAGCAGTCGCTGGCCCTGGCGACCCTGGCCGAGGTCACCGGCCAGCCTGAGCTGACCTGGCGCCTGGCGCGGCGCGAAACCTATGACGCGCTGTCTGCACTGGTGCAGGCCAGCAACCGCGCCCTGGTCGAACCACGGGCCGTGCGCCCGCCCCTTGCCGCACTGGAACAGTTGCAGGGCCACGGCTACCAGCTGCTGGGGCAGCTCAGCGCCATCCAGTCGATCCTGCTGCTGCGCCGCCCGCAGCTGCAACTGGAGGCGGTGCAACCGGCACTGAACGACACGGCGCGCGCGATCGAAGCCACCCTGGACTTGAGCCGGCCCTGGCAGCCGGTGGCGACCGCGCCCGACGAGGCCGAAGACGAGTCGCCGCGCCTGTCCGCCGTGCCCGAGGACCTGCCCGACCCCTTCGAACCCCACTCGAACGCCTGGCTGCTGCGGCGCCTGGCCCTGGCCCGCCGCCAGGCGGGCGACCTGCGTGCCGCGACCGACCACGTGCTGGCCGAACTCGATGGCGGCCCGCCCAGCCGGGCCTGATGTACCTGGCCGCCCCAAGACGGCCCACCCTCAAGCCCGGGCGGCGGCCGGTGCCGGCGCCGCAATGAAGCGCCACGCAATCGCCCAGCCCAGCGCCTGCGTCGCCAGCAGCAGCGCCACCGTGCCCGGCCAGCCCGCGTGCGCATAGGCGATGCCGCCCAGCCACGCGCCGCAAAAGCCACCGCTGTAGTAGCCGGTGTAGTACAGCCCGCTGGCCAGTGAACGCCCGTGCTGGATGCGGTGGGCAATGAAGCTGAGCGCGGCCGACTGCGTGATGAAGGTGCCGCACGACGCCAGCGTCAGCCCGGCCACGATGGCGAGCACCGGCGCCAGCAGCGTCAGCAGCACCCCCAGCGCCGACAGCGCCACCGACAGCAGGATGGTGCGCCGTGCGCTCAGACGCGGAATCCAGCGCCCGGCCAGCGGCGTCACCACCACGCCCACCAGGTAGACCGTGAACACGTTGGCCAGCGCGGCCGGCGTGAAGTGGTAGGGCGCGGCCGCCAGGTGAAAGTTGACGAAGGTGAACATGCCCACCAGCGCCGCCAGCGCGGTAAAACCCAGCGCGCCCGCCGCCTGCAACGCCGGATGGCGCAGCAGCGTGGCCAGCGTGGCCAGGGCGCTGGCCACCTGCCGGTCGGGCACGAAGTGGCGCGAGGGCGGCAGCACGCGCCACACCAGCACGGCGCCGGCGACGTTGAGCAGGGCCAGCACGCCAAAGCCGGCGCGCCAGGACATGAAATCGGTCAGATGCCCCAGCAAGAAGCGCCCCAGGAAGCCCCCCAGCACACTGCCGGTGATGTACCAGCTCATCATCCGCACCATGGCGGCGCCGCGAAACTCCTCGCCGATGTAGGCGATGGCCACCACCGTCACGCCCGGCACCGCCAGCCCCTGCACGAAGCGCCACGCGGTGAACTGCTGCACGGTCTGCACGCCGATCATGGCCGCCGTCGGCAGCGCCAGCGCCAGCACCGAGACCACCACCAGCGCCTTGCGTCCCAGCGCATCCGACACCATGCCCATCAGCGGCGACACCAGCGCCACCGCCAGCACCGTGGCGCCCACCGCGCGGCCGATCTCGATCACGCTGGCATGCAGATCGCGTTGCAGCTCGGGAACGATCGACTGCACCGAATACACCTGCAGGAAGGCAAACACCCCGACCAGCGCGATGGTCAGCAGCAACAACGGGGTGGGTTGGCCGTCGTGTTCGGGCAGGTGAGCGGGCGGCGGGACGGCGGACATGGGCGCGGCGTGCGGCGGTCGAGGGGCCCGCTGGCCGGAGAAAGCAAAGCGTTCGAGTCTACGTCAGGGGCCACGGCGCCGACATTGCGCACAATCGGGGCCCACGCGCCTGCCGCGCCCCCGCCTTATGTCTGCTGCCGACTTCTCCGCTCACACCCCCATGATGGCGCAATACCTGCGCCTGAAGGCCGACTTCCCCGACACCCTGCTGTTCTATCGCATGGGGGATTTCTACGAGATGTTCTACGCCGACGCCGAGCGCGCCGCCGGCCTGCTGGACATCACGCTCACCACGCGCGGGCAGTCGGCCGGCGCGCCGATTCCGATGGCGGGCGTGCCCTTTCATTCGGTGGACGGGTACCTGGCGCGGCTGATCAAGCTGGGCGAATCGGTGGCGATTTGCGAGCAGGTGGGCGACGTGGCCACGGCCAAGGGGCCGGTCGAGCGCAAGGTGGTGCGCGTGGTCACGCCCGGCACGCTGACCGATACCGAGCTGCTGGCCGACAAGAGCGAGTCGCTGCTGCTGGCCGTGCAACCCGGCGCGCGCGGGCGCACGGGTCTGGCCTGGCTGGCGGTGACGCAGGGGCAGGTGCACCTGGCCGAATGCGGCGCGGATGAGCTGACGGGCTGGATCGACCGCATTGCACCAAGTGAGCTGCTGCTGTCGCAGGATGCGCCGCCGGCGCTGGAAAAGGCGCTGGCCCAGGGCACACGCGCCGCCCTCACCCGCCGCCCCGCCTTCCAGTTCGACGCGCCGCTGGGCCGGCGCAAGCTGCTGGAGCAGCTGCAGGCCGCCAGCCTGGCCGCCTGGAACGCCGAGGAGCTGCCGCACGCCCACGCCGCCGCCGCCGCGCTGCTGGCCTACGCCGAACACACGCAGGGCCGGGCGCTGACGCACGTGCGCGCCCTGGTGGTGGAGCGCGCGGGCGAGCTGATCGAGCTGCCCGCCAGCACGCGCCGCAACCTGGAGCTGGTGCAGACCCTGCGCGGCGAGGACGCGCCCACGCTGCTGTCGCTGCTGGACACCTGCATGACCGGCATGGGCAGCCGCCGGCTGAAAAGCTGGCTGCTCGCGCCCGCGCGCGATCGCGCGCAGGCCAGCGCGCGCCTGGCCGCCATCGGCGCGCTGCGCGAGGGCGGCCTGTGGCAGAAGCTGCGCGCCGAGCTCAAGGGCACCAGCGACATTGAGCGCATCACGGCGCGCATCGCGCTCATGCAGGCGCGCCCGCGCGAGCTGGTGGCGCTGCGCCATGCGCTACAAAAACAAGAGCTGCTGGCGCTTGTCCAGCAAGCGCCAGAGGCTTATTTGACTCAAATCGCGGCGGACCTGGCGCCGCCCGCCGAAGCGCTCGATCTGCTGTGCGCGGCGTTGCTGGAAGAGCCCGCCGCGCTGATCCGCGACGGCGGCGTGATCGCCCCCGGCCTGGACGCCGAACTGCGCGCCATCCAGGACAACTGCGACGCCTTCCTGCTCGAACTGGAAGCGCGCGAACGCGCGCGCACCGGCATCAATAACCTGCGCGTGCAGTTCAACAAGGTGCACGGCTTCTACATCGAGGTCACGCAGGGCCAGGCGGCCAAGGTGCCCGATGACTACCGGCGCCGCCAGACGCTGAAGAACGCCGAGCGCTTCATCACGCCCGAACTCAAGGCCTTCGAGGACAAGGCCCTGTCGGCCCAGGAGCGGGCGCTGGCGCGCGAGAAGTGGCTGTACGAGCATCTGCTGAACCAGTTGCAGCCGCACGTGCCGCAGCTCACGCGCTTTGGCCGCGCGATTGCCGCGCTGGACGCGCTGGCGGCGCTGGCCGAGCGCTCGCTGACGCTGGGCTGGTGCGCGCCCGAGTTCGTCGCCCACCCCTGCATCGAGATCCGCGCCGGCCGCCACCCGGTGGTCGAAGCGCGCCTGGCCGAGACCAGCGGCGCGCCCTTCATCGCCAACGACACGCTGCTCGGCCCCAAGGCACGCATGCAGATCATCACCGGCCCCAACATGGGCGGCAAGAGCACCTACATGCGCCAGGTGGCGCTGATCGTGCTGCTGGCTTCCATCGGCAGCTACGTGCCGGCGCAGGCCTGTCGCCTCGGCCCCATCGACGCCATCCACACCCGCATCGGCGCCGCGGATGATTTGGCCAACGCGCAGTCCACCTTCATGCTGGAGATGACCGAGGCGGCGCAGATCCTGCACACCGCGACGCGCGAGTCGCTGGTGCTGATGGACGAAATCGGCCGCGGCACCAGCACCTTCGACGGCCTGGCGCTGGCCAGCGGCATCGCCGCGCACCTGCACGACAAGGTTGGCGCGTTCACGCTGTTTGCCACGCACTACTTCGAGTTGACCGAGTTTCCGGCCACGCACCACGGCGCCGTCAACATGCACGTGAGCGCGGCCGAAAGCGGCCACGACATCGTGTTCCTGCACGAGCTGCAACCCGGCCCCGCCAGCCGCAGCTACGGCGTGCAGGTGGCGCGCCTGGCGGGCGTGCCGGCGGCCGTGGTCAACCATGCGCGCCACGCGCTGGCGCAGCTGGAACAAGGCGCCAGCGCGGCGCAGGCGCAGGTCGATCTGTTCGCGCCGCCGCCCGCTGCTGCCGAACCGGTACCCTCGCCGCTCGATGCGGCCCTGGCCGCGCTCGACCCCGACAGCCTCAGTCCGCGCGAGGCACTGGAGGCTCTGTACCAACTAAAGAGGCTCGGCATCGGCCGCTCGTCATGACGCGCCAGTTCAGCCCGCGCCAGACGGTGGCCGGCCAGCGTGTTCCTGCGCCTGGACGCTTTCCGCCAGCTGCTTGAGCTGGTGCAGTGTCACCGGCAAGCCGCGCTTGAGCTGCTGACCGACGATCAGAACCAGCAACGGCTTGAGCATGCCGGCGAAACGAACCCAGTGCGCAATGCGCGTGCCGTCGCCGAAGGGCTCCAGTTCGTGCTCGAAGTCCATGCGGAACAACGCGGTGCGGCTGGTCACCGTGAAGCTGCGGTTGTCCACCACGGCAGTGACCTGCATGGGGACGGTGCGGCCCCTGGCCGGCGTCAGATGGCCGTTGGCCCCCAGCGTCAGGCCACCGGACAGGTGGGATGACCGGGTGTCGGGGTCCCAGCGGTTCCAGTGTTCGACATCGCGGTAGATGCGAAACACGGTCTCGGGCGAGGCCTTGGTGAGGATGCTTCTTTCGATCTGGGCCATGGGCGTTGCTACCTCAGCCCCCCCAGAGGCGATACACCAGATAGCCCAGCAGCAACGCCATCAGCCAGCCAGCAAACGCCGATCTGGTGCGTGGCACTTCGCCGGGCGACAGGCCTTCGGCCTCCACGCGCGGAAAGCTCGGATCGGATTCTCGCTGCCGGCCAGCGGTGGGCGCGCGCGGCGTCGACGGCGCCGCCTTGCCAGGCGTCTCGGCCGCGGTGGGGCGCGCGCTCAGCAGCGCCTTCAGCAATCCGGGCAGGTCGCGCTGCCGCAACGCCTCGATCAGCTCGGGCGGCAACTGGGGTGGCGTCTGGGTAGCCATGGCATGAACGGGATGAACGGACCGGCCGCAGATTGTGCAACCGGCGCGCCGCCTTGGCCAGCCCCTGGCGGGCACAATCACGCGCCATGACGACGTTGATCTTCTCCCACGGCAACAGCTTTCCCGCCAGCACCTACCGCGTGATGCTCGACAGCCTGCGCGCGCGGGGCTTTCAGGTGCACGCGATCGAGAAATACGGCCACGACCCCAAATACCCCGTCACCGACAACTGGCCCCACCTGGTGCGCCAGCTGGCGCAGTTCGCC
>Ga0207420_1001769_pt1 | contig 12174 bp, 10 predicted proteins | sample ThiBio_inoc_biof_FD_183941 | JGI IMG/M metagenome (GOLD analysis project Ga0207420, IMG submission 183941) | Wastewater bioreactor microbial communities from Cape Town, South Africa - Thiocy_inoc_biof (SPAdes) | ecosystem: Engineered > Bioremediation > Thiocyanate > Unclassified | place: South...
CCATGTAATTGGGAAATGTCCAACCCTTCAATAAATACACGTGCATCTTCAAATAATTCGTCGGTTTCTCCACGGGTACCAACTATTACATCCACGCCAATAAAGGCATTTGGCAGCAACTCCTTAATTTTAGAGACCTTGTGTCTAAACAATGAGGTATCATATTTACGCTTCATTAATCGAAGGACCTCATCGTTTCCACTTTGCAACGGTATATGGAAGTGGGGAGCAAATCGCTTTGATTGAGCCACAAAGTGAATCGCTTCATCTGTTATAAGGTTTGGCTCAATAGAAGAGATGCGATAACGTACTATTCCTTCTACCTCATCAAGCGCCTTGATAAGATCTAGAAAAGTTTCACCGGTGGTCCGGCCAAAATCTCCAATATTGACTCCGGTAAGCACTATTTCTTTACCCCCTTTGGAAGCCACCTCTTCGGCCTGTTTCACGATGGATGCAATGGATCCGTTTCTGCTTCTGCCTCTGGCAAATGGGATCGTACAATAGGTACAGAAATAATCACAACCATCCTGAACCTTAAGGAAATGTCTGGTCCGGTCGTCAGCCGAACACGACGGCGAAAAGGTTTTGATATCTTTTGTCTTGGATGCTACAATAGCCCCTCCCTCATTTTTCTTTTTAAAGTCATTGAGGTAAGACACTATATCCAACTTCTGTTCGGCTCCAAGAACCAAATCAACCCCTTCAATTGACGCAACCTCTTCTGGTTTTAATTGGGCATAGCAGCCCGTTACTACCATGTAGGCTCCGGGATGTTGTTTACTGATACGACGGATCGCCTGCCGGCATTTTTTATCCGCCAATTCGGTCACCGAACATGTATTTATGACGCAGATATCTGCTTTTTCTCCGTTACGTACTTTACGAATGCCTTGCGCAGCAAGTGTTTTGCCAATAGTTGAGGTTTCTGCAAAATTAAGCTTACACCCTAAGGTATAGTATGCTGCAAGTTTATTTTCAAAAACTGTATTATCTATCATTTTATATAGTAAATTTCGATGCAAAGTTACACAAAAGGAGCAAGTTACTCTCTTTTTTAGTTGTATATCTGCACTTTTGTCCATACTTTTGCGCAAATTTCACAATTTTGTGCTATGATTAAAGAGAATTTTATAAAGATTTACGAAGATAGTTTTAAAGCCAATTGGGACCTTCCAGCACTTACAGATTATAGCAAAGGTATCTCATTTTCTTTTGGAGAAGTTGCGACAGAGATAGCCCGCATTCATATCTTATTTGAAGAGTGTCAGATTCGCAGGGGAGATAAGATAGCTCTTATTGGTAAAGACAATTCCCGTTGGTGTATCACCTATATGGCGGCAGTTACTTACGGTGCTATCATTGTTCCGATTCTGCAAGACTTTAATCCTAACGACGTACATCACATTATAAATCATTCCGAATCTGTATTTCTATTTACAAGCGACCGTATATGGGATACGCTGGAAGAAGAAAAGATTGCCAATATACGTGGGGTTTTCTCTTTGACTGATTTTCGTTGCCTGCATCAACGGGACGGAGAAAGTATACAAAAGCTGCTTAAGACCTTGGATTCAAAAATGGCACATAAGTACCCCAAGGGATATTCTATAGAGCACATTAAGTATGCAGATCTTGACAATGAAAAAGTCGTATTACTAAATTATACTTCGGGAACTACAGGATTCAGCAAGGGAGTGATGCTTACTGGAAACAATCTGGCTGGAAATGTCACCTATGCCAAAACACTTGGTTTAATGTTTAAAGGTGATCGTGAACTCTGTTTCCTTCCGCTTGCTCATGCCTACAGCTGTACCTTTAATTTTCTGGTACCTATGGCTGTTGGAGCACATGTATTTTTGTTAGGCAAAACCCCTACTCCCAAAATCCTGCTTACTGCTTTCGAAGAGGTTAAACCTAATCTGATTCTGACAGTACCTCTGATTCTTGAAAAGATTTATAAGAAGATGATTCTACCCCAATTAAATAAACGAACAGTAAAACTGGCTCTGAATATTCCCTTATTGGATAACAGAATATATGCTCAGATACGAAAGAAACTGATTGATGCAATGGGAGGACGTTTCAAAGAAGTTATTGTAGGAGGTGCCGCAATGAATCAGGAGGTAACCGATTTCCTTTATAAAATCAAATTTCCCTTTACAATCGGATACGGAATGACTGAATGTGGACCGCTTATCAGTTACGATTCCAATGAAGCATTTATACCCGGATCTTGTGGCAAAGTATTAAACGGAATAATGGATGTGCGTATTGACTCGGAGGATCCCTATAATCAGGTTGGGGAAATTCAGGTACGGGGAGAAAATGTAATGAAAGGATACTATAAAAATGATGAGGCAACCAATGCCGTTTTTACCCAGGATGGTTGGTTAAAGACAGGCGATCTTGGAACAATTGATGCAGAAAAGCGTATCTACATAAGAGGGCGTTCCAAGACTATGATACTTAGCAGCAGCGGTCAGAATATTTTCCCTGAAGAAATTGAAGCCAAGCTTAATAATTTGCCTTACATTATGGAAAGTCTTGTCATCGAAAGAGACGGAAAACTGATTGCCCTTGTTTATCCGGATTATGACACCGTAGATGGTACTGGAATCATGCATACAGACTTACCTCTTATCATGCAGCAGAATCTGGTTGAGATTAATAAACTGGTTGCTCCTTACGAAAAAGTTGCATCCATACAACTTTATCCAACCGAATTCGAAAAAACGCCGAAGAAAAGTATCAAAAGATATCTTTACAGCAATTTTTAACATTAATTCAAACGCTTAATATTCAGCACATTAAAAAATATTTGAAAAAAAACAAAAAAAAAGTACCCTATGTTGTATAACATAGTCAAATTAATATATACATTTGCATCGTTTTACAACAACAAAGATATTATTGACCGTTTTAATTAAAAGACAAAATGAAAAAGTTATTTGCATTCGCTGCTATCGTTGCAGCTGTTTCTTTCTCTTCATGTGGTAACAAATCTGCTGAATCTACTGAAGCTGTAGCTGAACAACCAGCTGTTGAAGAAGTAGCTCCTGCTGTAGAAGAAGCTCCTGCTGTTGAAGCTGCTCCTGACTCTACTGCTGCTCCTGTTGAAGCTGCTCCTGCTCAGTAATTAGAAACTAAGCGTATTAAAAAATGGTCTGTATGTTAACATACAGGCCTTTTTTTTGTTTATTAATAAACGGATTACTAAATGAAACTATCAACCTATATATTTCTTTTACTTCTTATAACCTTACAAAATCTTTCGGCACAGTTTACGACAGATACGGTATTAGCAATTCAAAATATAAATATTCAAGGTCACTATTTACCTACCATAAATAGTGGAAACATCAAGCTACTTAATACCGCCAGCAATATTTCCAGCAATTTGGGAACTACATCCGATATAATAAGCCAGCTCCCTTCTGTCAATACAGATATTGAAGGCTCCGTTTTTTTCAGAGGATCTTCTAAAAGTGCTCAACTGATCAGAGGTGTTCCCTATGGATTTTTAGAAGAACAAAGCGGAGATATACTAATCCAATTGCCAGCTTCATTTTTTTCGCAAATAACTGTATTGTCTCAACCTGATTTATCTTTTTTGCCGGATGGGGAAAGTGGCGTGTTTTCTTACACAAGCATTCCTGAATATAAAACATCGTCATCTCTCAACCTGACCTTAGGTGGAGGAAGTAACCAACGATATACTGCAGGAATTAAAGCCACCGTTAATCCTGGGAAATGGTCGGTTACAACCAATTATAATTATAGAAGAGAATACAGGGAACGATCATTTTATAAACTAACCACCAATAGCAGTGGATCGACAGAGATGGATAACAACGCCTCTGCGCATCCGGAAGTACATATCGGAGACATTACAGTAGGGTATTTATTGTCAGACAAAGATTATCTTACAGTTTACACACTACTACAGCACATGCAATATGATAGATATGGTGGAATAAATAACACCAGAAGAAATTCTGTCGGAGACATTACAAACAAAATAATTCGTCACCGTTACAATAATCAAGGTCAGGATGCTTATGCCGCAGAGGCAACATGGTTACATACATTCTGGAATAAAGGAAAACTGAGTATTCGATTCAATTATAATAATTTTTCGTACGACGAGAACAATAATTATGAAAATGAACAATTCTCTACTGGAAAAATTATTGCACAAGACAACCTGAACGTAAATCAAGACAAGAGCAATTACTTTTTTTCAACGAAGGTGTATTATCCGTTCCAAAACGGTTACACGTTTAATATTGGATACATGGGTCGGATTCAAAATGAGGATTATAAGGCCAAAGCAGATAATCTAACAAATGGAGATTGGATGCCTAATTTATCTAAATCGACTGACTTTAATTTTGTCCGCTACATCAATTTAGGATATGCCTCACTTCAAAAGACAATCGCCCCTTTTACAATCGAAATAGGAATGCAAGCCGAACATACCAAAGAAGAAATAAACAGTCCTGATTTGAATAGAAAAATGAATAAGAATAAAGTACATATTTATCCCAAAGCAAACCTTGAATATCAGGTAGCTGAAAATGGGATTTTTAGTTTAGGTTATCAACAACGTACAAATCGGCCAATTGCTTCAGACCTTAATCCTTTTATTGACAGGGCGGATATCACCTATATTAAACAGGGTAATCCGAATTTGGCCCCTGAAGTAATACATTTAGCAGAAGCATCCTATGCATTCACAAATAATTACTTCAGCATTACCCCGGCAATATATTATAGACATAAGAGCAACAGAATTATGGATATTGCCAACCAAGTAAACGATGAAATTCGTTGGACAAAACAAAATACAGGAAATAGTAATACCTGGGGAATTGAGATTTCTACAAACTGGAAACCCATCAATCGGCTGTCAATGAGTGCCTCGTCTGATATTTACCGAGATCAGATTGACGGTCGGACAATTGGATACGATGAGAAAAAAGAGATGACCTGTTTACTAGCTAAAGCACTGTTATCTTTCCAACTCACACCCAACACTCAGTTACAAACTGATGGCTATTACATTTCAGATCAGCTTACAGCTCAAGGTGAAATACAAAATCGCTATAGTGTTAATATAGGAATAACTCAATACCTATTAAAGAAGAAACTTAAGGCTTCCCTGAGTGTAAATAATATTTTTGATAGTATGGAAGAAACAACCCGAATTCAAACCAGCTCATTCCAGCAAATACAAATTCGGAACCGCGACTCCAGAGTTACCTGGCTGACACTATCCTATAATTTATAAATAATAGAAAAAAATAGGATACAAAAAAAAGAGGTATATCAAATGATATACCTCTTTTATATTTTTAGAATGTTGATTATTCAGCAACAACCTCAAAAGAAATTTCAACAGAAACTTCTTTGTGAAGTTTTACAGTAGCCTTGTAAGTACCAACTTCTTTTACAGATTCTTTGATGTAAATGATCTTACGATCTACTTCGAATCCAGCTTTTGCCAATGCTTCAGCAACCTGAATATTTGTTACAGAACCAAAGATTGTTCCTGTAGAACTTGTTTTTGCGCCAATTGTAAGTGAAACACCTTCCAACTTAGCAGCCAATTCCTGAGCATCTGCCTTAATTTTGGCCAACTTGTGAGCACGTTGTTTCAAGTTTTCTGCTAACACTTTTTTAGCAGAATCTGATGCAATCACAGCTTTACCCTGGGGGATTAGAAAGTTACGTCCGTAACCGTCTTTAACTGTTACGATATCGTCTTTGTAGCCTAAGTTAACTACGTCTTCTTTCAAAATAACTTGCATATTCTGTTTCCTCCTTTTAAAATTATTTCATCAAATCGGTTACGAAAGGAAGCAACGCCAAGTGACGAGCTCTCTTTACTGCCTGAGCAATACGACGTTGGAACTTCAATGAAGTACCAGTAATACGACGTGGAAGAATCTTTCCTTGTTCATTCAGGAATTTCTTCAAGAATTCAGGATCTTTGTAATCGATGTACCGGATACCGTTCTTTTTGAAACGGCAATATTTCTTTTTCTTAACGTCTACTGAGGGAGGAGTTAAGTATCTGATTTCTGATTGTGCTGCTGCCATAATTAGTTCTCCTTTACTGTTTCTTTAGATGATTTCAAATGTCTTCTCTTTGCTGCGTATTCTGCGGCATACTTATCCTGACGGAAAGTCAGGAAGCGAATCACACGCTCGTCACGACGGAAGTTAACTTCCAATGTAGCGATAGTTTCCGGATTTGCTTTGAATTCAACTAACTGGTAGAAGCCTGTCGTCTTCTTGTCGATAGGATAAGCAAGCTTGCGCAATCCCCAGTTCTCTTCATTCACGATTTCAGCACCTTCAGCTTTCAGAAGGTTTGTGAATTTTTCTACCGCTTCCTTCATCTGTGCGTCAGACAAAACGGGAGTCAAAATGAAAACGGTTTCGTAATTGTTCATAAAACGCTGTTTTGTTTTGTAATTAATAAAATTTAGCGGTGCAAAGGTAGGGATTATAAATTTTGCATGCAACCCTTTCTCTATATTTTTTCATTAAAGTATTTCGTGACTGCTGATTAACTATACAAAGTATTCGTTATCTTTGTGCCAGAAGGTTAATCTGGGAAAAATAGAATACTACCATTTTACCGGCTAACCGTCACTGGTCTGAAACTGAAATTTATCCAAACCAATTACAATGATGATAAAGAAGTTTTTATTTGCTTTTATACTGATATCTATTGGATTTTCTGCTCAAGGACAATATATAACCGAACTTCCCGGAACAGATTACAAATATAGGATACTGCATATGGCTGACGACTATGCAGGTAAAGTAGTTTGCACATTAGTAAAGAGGGAGCCTGTAAGTAAAGACGGACCAGCCATTTTGTATGTTCACGGATACAACGATTATTTCTTTCAACGAGCGCTGGGAGACAGTGCTGCAACGCATGGATATAACTTTTATGCACTGGATCTACGGAAGTACGGTCGGTCCATTTTACCTGATCAAGATGCATTTTTCGCAAAAAACCTTTCAGAATATTTTGCCGACCTCGATACAGCGATTGCTATCATCAAAGCAGAAGGCAACAGGGATATTGTACTTATGGCACATTCTACAGGTGGACTTATTACTCCGCTTTACCTACAAAGTAAGGGTAACAAACTTCCTGTAAGTGCCTTAATATTAAACAGCCCCTTCCTCGACATGAATATGAGCTGGTTTATGGAAGAGGTTGCCATTCCTGTGATTTCATTTATTGGAAACTATTTCCCTAATCTGGAAGTGGAAGGAAAAGGAATTTCCCAATATGCACATAGCTTACTGAAACGCATTCATGGAGAGTGGGAATATAACGAAAACTGGAAAAAAACAACTGGACATCCCAAAAAGGCAGGATGGATCCATGCAATACACAAAGGACATAAAACCATTCAAAAAGGATTAAACCTAACCTGTCCGATTCTGGTCATGTCGTCCGACAAGTCCATACCTGAAACAAAAATATGGAATGAGCTATATCATACTTCCGACATCGTACTTGATGTAAAAGATATCCAAAAGTACGGAAAGATGCTGGGAAGCCGTGTTACATGCAAGCAAATTCATAACGGCAAACATGACTTGATCTTATCCAACGAGCCTGCAAGAAAGGAAACTTATCAGGTTATATTCAGTTGGTTAAAACAACAATCTGGCAAGTAAGTACAACGTATCAGCGAATCAAACCGAAAAATTTACTTTTCTTTGGTTGTTCCTCCTGTACCATAGCACCCTTAAAAAAAACATCCGTAGAAAAACAGGCTCTGCTGTCATTGTTTTTCAGCGTATTGTAAATCAGCCCCCAATCAGGTAGTCCACCAAAGTTACGGTCGTCAATAAACAGATCGGCGGTCAGCTTACGTGGTGCCTTACCAGCAACTTCTTCAGGATCATTCTTGTTAACGGCATAAAAGTTTAGCCCCCTCTCTTTACAGGCATTTACTTATCTCCTTCACGAACGGTCCACAAGATAAGTAAATGCCTACCCTCTTTCTGAATCAACTTAAGGGATTCAATGGCGAAAGGAATCTCTTCACCTATTTTAGGATATTTATGAGTTACAATAGTTCCATCAAAATCAACCGCAATTACCATAATTTATATTTCGTAAACTGATTTGAAGCACAAAGGTAGTAAATTCTCGCAACTAACAAAAGTAGATCTGTAATCACTAATTTTTAGGATCATAGATTTCGTATGGAGAATGGTTACTTATAAATTCGGGAACAAGTTTTTTCATTAAGCGAATAACCTGTTCAGATTCTTCCGATTCAGCCATCCGAATCAATTGATCCACAGCTGTACTAACCTCATTCCATTCATATCTTCTCACTTTCGCTATTCGGATTTTAGGGTGTCTGGTAGGAACTGTAAACTCCGAATCGGTCAGCAATTCCTCATAGAGTTTCTCTCCGGGACGCAATCCGGCAAAGACAACCTTCACCTGCTCATCCGGAATAAGCCCGGCTAATTGAGTCATCCTCCTGGCCATATCAGCGATCTTCACAGGTTCACCCATGTCAAAAACGAATATTTCTCCACCTCTCCCTAAAGTAACAGCTTCGAGAACCAATCGAGAAGCCTCCGGAATTGTCATAAAATACCTGAAAATATCAGGATGAGTAACTGTAACCGGTCCCCCACGGCGAATCTGTTCCCTGAAACGAGCTACTACCGAACCATTAGACCCAAGAACATTTCCAAATCTGGTAGTAATAAATTGCGTTTTACCCCGTGCTTCATCTATTTTAAAACTAAGACTTTGTACGTACATTTCTGCAATGCGCTTGGATGCCCCCATAACATTGGTAGGATTTACAGCCTTGTCGGTAGATATCATAATAAAGCGCTTAACAGAATGCAAAACAGACATATCTGCAAGCTTTCTGGTTCCGTCAACATTGGTCCGAATCGCCTCACATGGATACTCCTCCATCAAGGGTACATGTTTATAAGCTGCAGCATGGAAAACCACCGTTGGAACATATTTAGTGAAAACGAACTCCAATCTTGACTTAATACGTACATCTCCTATGATAGGTACAAAACTTTGCATGGGGTACCTATCTTGTATCTCGAGTCTTAAATCATGCATGGGGGTCTCTGCATTATCAAATAAAATAAGTTGCTTCACTCGGATACTTGCCAGCAACCTGCATATCTCGCTTCCAATAGAACCGGCGGCTCCAGTAACAAGAATCACCTCCTCCTTAAGTACTGATGAAATTTCATCCATGTTGATGGATATCTGTTCACGTCCGAGCAAATCCTCTATTTTAATTTCCCTCATATGCTCACGAGCCTTCTCTGGATTATCAAGTAATTCTACAGGAGGAGCTACAAGCAGTTCAATATTGGATTGAAGGCATACTTCAACAAATCGATTACGTTCGTGCTGCACTGTAGCATAATCTGGAAACATCACCGTTTGCAACCTCACATGAGTGAGAAGTTTCCGAAATGAATCAGGTGTACTAATAGCAAAAACGGGAAGTCCACCTATTCGCAATCCGCTTTGTGACATATCTGTAGACAGTAAACCCACAGCTACATAGGGGTGTAATGCACCGCTTCTAACCCAATTTATTAATGCTATGCTATGATTATTAGTGCCGTATATAAATAAAAGGCGATTTCCATTTAAATTACCTCCAACAAGAGTAAAATAGATACTAACCAACAAGGCCCTTACGCTGATTACCAAGAAGAAAGAGATTAGCAAATCCAGCAATACGATAGCAAGCCACTGTGAAGAAAATCCCGAATAAAGCAGGATAGCAATCAACAATATCAGTTCTTTACAAAATAAGGCAGCAAGCAATCTACTGGCTTCCTGAATAGAAGCGTGTCGGATTATACCACGGTATAGTTTAAAGACAAGTTGAATAAGCAGACCTGCTCCTAAAGCAAAACAAACAAAACGATAAAGCTCTCCCCTATTAAATTGAATTTGAAGAAATGCCAAAACAAGCAAGTAAGATACAATTGCCGAAAGGAGAGATAGAGACAAATCGAGTACCAATACAATCCATCGGTTCAGATACTTCATTGTAGAGAGCCATCTTACTAACGACGAAACATAACGAACCATTCGCTGTCTCATACTTTCCTAAATTGTATTAATAGATACCGGCAGATTCGAAGTGGTATCCTCTACTAAAATAACAATATAGAACAAGAATTGTTAGTCAGCTTCAGCATACGAAAATCAAATCTTTCGGTAGCCTCGAAATGCATACAAAGCTACAACCACAAAGCAAATCAAGGGAATCAAGAAACCATTCGCCATCTCGTTTTCTCCTAAAATTCCCATGCCAACGGGAGCAATAGCTCCACCAACTATGGACATAATAAGGAAGGAAGAGGCCTTTTCCGTGTGCTTACCCAAGCTCCGTATAGCCAAAGCAAATATGGTGGGGAACATAATCGATTCAAAAAGGTAACAAGCAAACAGTGCACCTACAGAAATCCACTGCAGCTGCATCATTACAAGCACCATAGTAATAATAGCACCTAAAGCACAGGATGCAAGAAGCTTTGCTGCCTGCATACGACGCATTAACCAGCTGCCAATAATTCTGCCGGTCATAAACAATCCCATCCCTCCCAGGGAGAGTAATAAAGCCGCATCACGATTCGTTATATCAGGAACCTCTTCCGTCACATAATTGATAAAGAAGCTATTGATTCCGGTCTGAGCTGCCACATAAAAGAACAATGCAACGACACCCCATACAAAATGAGGATAATGCCACAACGAAGCTTTCCCCTCATTGTCTTTTGTCGTATTGGCAGATGTACTTATAACTGGCAATGGCAATTTCATAAACAATACAGCAAGGATTAAAACCACTACACCTATAACCAGATAGGGTAATGCAATATCTCCAACCGAGCCATCTTCAGGAAAAATAACAAGTCCCCCTACAAATGGCCCCACAATCCAACCTAATCCATTAAAGGATTGAGAGAGATTAAGCCTGCTGGCACTCGTTTCGGGCTCCCCCAGAATAGTGACATATGGATTAGCCGCTGTTTCCAGACAAGTTAATCCACATCCGATTATAAACAGGGAAAACAGGAAAAAATTGAATGACATCAAAAAACTACCCGGGTAAAACATGAGAGCGCCGATTCCATAGAGTACTAATCCTAGTATTACTCCCCACCGATACCCAAACCGTTTCATAAATATTCCTGCCGGGAGTGCCATCAGGAAGTAACCACCATAGACTACGGCCTGTACCAAAGCAGAACGGGCTTTAGATATCACAAGAACTTCCTGAAAATGTTTATTTAAAACGTCTAGAATACTATGTGCAAATCCCCACAAAAAAAACAACGAGGTGATAACAATAAATGGATATAGATAAGAGACTCCTGTCTTAGTACGAACAATAGAATTTTTCATTTGGCAAATTAAATCGATTAAAGTTGGCTGTTATACCTTATATATACAGCCAACCTAAGTTATGAGGGCAAAGATAGTTTTTTAAATTTTAATAACCGAATTGTTTCTTATATTTGCGAGTATGCAAGCGGAGCAAGATAAATACTCTCCACCTTGGTTGCAGTATACGCATATTCTGGCTTAACCTTCATCTTATTCCACTCCTCACTAGATCCGAATGCTTTCCATGCTGCATCCCTGGATTCCTGATTCTTATTCCATGTAAGATACATCAAAGCCGGCATTTCGGGACCGGATAAGATATCTCCATAGCAAACTGACTGGATTCCTTTTTTATGGAAAAGATCTATTTCCTCTACATTAAACATACGGACTTTACGTCTGTTGGCATCTTCATTCGGACTTTTATAGATACGTAGCTCGTATAGCAAGCTATTCTTTTCTGCTGGTAACATAACCGGTAGCCGGTCGAAAGCTTCACATAGATAAGTATCGAAATGAGAATATACCGGAGCAGAAGCTGTTTGATCAAAATAAGTTTTGGAAGCAGCCAGATAAGTCTTATCCTCCCATATCTTTTTCTGTACCTGATGGTAAGTTTCGATGGATGGGTATACGAACAGATAGAATCGTTTTACAGCCGACTCCTCCTTAAATAATTTAAAAGCTCCAACTTTAACCTTGTATTTATTTAACGCCGGGATCAAAGCCTT
>Ga0207420_1001770_pt1 | contig 12152 bp, 8 predicted proteins | sample ThiBio_inoc_biof_FD_183941 | JGI IMG/M metagenome (GOLD analysis project Ga0207420, IMG submission 183941) | Wastewater bioreactor microbial communities from Cape Town, South Africa - Thiocy_inoc_biof (SPAdes) | ecosystem: Engineered > Bioremediation > Thiocyanate > Unclassified | place: South...
GAAATAAGGAATGGCGGAATATGCAGGTCTTCTTTCTGGTAAGCCTTCCGTTTCTTCTCCGACCTCCTGAATATGTTCTGCATCCTGAATACGAACATTGATTCCTTCGGATTGGTGAGAACCGCTTTATAAGCGTTCGCCATAATATTTCTTATGGAATTGTTCAGATAGATATCTAATGAAAAAGACTCATTCATATAATTCAATTTTTAAGCATTTTGTAGTCTTGCTTATTGATAAGCCGGTTTTGTCCGTTTGTCCTGCAAAAGTAGGGAACCTCTACTGCAAGATGCTTAAGATTGGCTTAGGAACGCCTTAAGAATCTCTTAAGATAGGTTATTCTGAAATTTCCAAGGGTATTAGGGAGGTTCAGCAGATTATTTTTCTGTGGGGACGATAAGTTCTGCTGTAGTTGTTTTTCCTTTTTCACTGGTTATATCAATGTCTATATTCAACAGGGAACAGAAACGCTTTACTATCGGAAGGCCCAGTCCAAAGCCTTTGATATTCTGATTCTCGGATGAACGGTAGAACTTCTCGAAAATACTTTCTAACTCTTCCGGAGCAATTCCGGGGCCTGTATTTATTATTTCGATAATCAATCGCCGGTTTTCCTTGTGGGCTTTTATTTCTACGGCTCCTTCGTCATTACTGTACTTTACAGCGTTTGATACCAAATTATTCAGTATGGTGGAAAAGGAGTATTCATCCGTATAAATAGAGATGTCCTTTGGCAAAATTGAGCTTGTTATATTCAATTTCTTGTTCAGTATAGTATCGCTGAGCGAACTTATCGTATTGTTGACCAAATCTTCCAAAGAGTGATGGTCGTAATTCAGCGAACGCTTACCTTCTTCATACCTTGTCAGGATAAGCAGTTGTTCGACCATATCATTCAGTTTGTCCACTTCTTTGATGCATTCGCTTATTTTGCTTTTGTATTCGGCTTCGTTGCGGGGTTTACGGATCAGCACTTCCATTGTGCCTTTGAGAACGGCAAGGGGAGTACGGAACTCATGTGAAGCGTAGGAGGTGAACGATTTTTCCCTCTCTACGGCATATTCTATCCGGTCGAGCAGGTTGTTGATGGTTTCCGAAAGTTCGTACAGTTCGTCTTTATGAACCGGTAAGGGGATTCGTGCACTTAAATTATTGTGTGTGATTGTGTTGACGGTATTGATGATTTCCCGGATAGGTTTCGTACTGTTCCTTGCTATTACCCTTGCTCGGAAAAAGAGAAGCGAAAGCACGAAGAAAAAACCGACGGCACATACCCGCAACAGGATGGTAAATAATTGTTCCACATCGTTTAGGCTGATATTGGCTGCATCCAGCTTATCTGCGTGCAGCTTGAAAACGAACAGGATGATACCGCAGAGGATCATGGTCAGTACGGCGGTACTCGCCATGATATTAAGCGCTATGCGGCTCTGTATTGAGAATGCATGCCTTTTAAATTTCACTCTTATCTTTTTAACCATTTTATAGCTTGTCTTTTGTCTTTTGTCTTGGCTCTTGAATCTTGGTTCTTGAATCTTGGCTCTTGAATCTTCAATCATTAGCAATATAGCCTACACCCCTTATTGTTTTGATATAGCCATTTTCTTTGTCCAGATTCAGCTTCTTCCGCAATGAGTTCATAAATACATCGATCACGCCGGTATCATACTGAAAACTGATATTCCATACCTTGTCTATGATCTCATCCCGTGTACAGATTTTGCCTTTATTGCGGATCAGGAATTCGAGCAGGGCGAACTCCCGCTGTGTAAAGAATATCTCTTTATGCTTGGAAAACACTTGGTACGACGACTTATTCAAGGATATTTCTCCTAATGTCAGGATTTCATCTTCCTGCTTATTCCGAAAATGAATTTTGATCCGTTCGAGCAGTTCCTCAAAAGAAAACGGTTTCTTAATATAATCGTTGGCTCCCGCTCTCAATCCTTCTATGGTCTCTTTTACCGTATCTTTTGCTGTCAGGAATAAAATGGGTGTTTCCTTGTCATGCCGTCGGATTTCCTTACAGACATCAATTCCCTGTATACCGGGAAGCATCCAGTCCAGAAGTACCAGGTGGGGTTTTGCATGGAAGAATTTTTCTACACCTTTTATCCCGTCAGAAGCGATGGTGGTGTTGTAGCCCTCTTCTTCCAAACCTTCTTTCAGGAAATTGTAAATCCCCGGTTCATCTTCTATAATAAGGATATCCATTGTACGGTTTATTATAAAACATATGTCACGACAAAAATAGGCACTCCGGTAAGAAAAATACTTAAGATTGTCTTAATTCTATGGAGATTATTCTCTCCATTTTAGAAATGGTTGTCTGCATAAACGATGTCGGAAGACATTATGTTCTCCCGACATCGTTTTTTTGACTGCAGATAAAAACCGATATTTATTTTCCGGGATTTTTGCGATATATTCTTACCATTGGCAAACTCGACGATATGGAGGTCTTCATTCTTTATAACAGGTTATTAATTTGGACAGCAGTTTTAAAAAAAGTTATAACTTTGCTGCCCACTGGTAAAATGCTTCCGGTTCTTGCTCTAAAGGTATTTCCGGAGAAATAAAATTCCATTTATTGGAAAAACTGGTTCAGCTTAATTTACTACCGATAATATAGTTATAGATGAAAGACAGGAATGAAGAAAATAATCTCATCTCTTTCAGAAGTTATTACGAGGCAAATATATCCCAATTAATATTGTTTGCCCGGCGTTTTGTGTCTGTGGAAATGGCAGAGGATATTATTCAGGATGTTTTTCTCGATGTATGGGATCATTCAGAAGTAAATGGGAAATTCCCTTCCCGTTCTTATTTATTTATAGCTGTCAGGAACAAATGCCTGAACATCCTCATAAGGGAGCAGGTGAAAAAGAACTATATAGAATCCACCGAACTGGATAACCGCATTTTAGGGCTTGATTATTACGATTCTTTTGAAAAACAACTTATCGATAAAGAAGATATGCAGTATATCTATGATGAGATTGAGAAGTTACCTGAAAAATGCCGGATCATTTTTAAAATGGCCTATTTTGAAGAAAAGAGAAATGCAGAGATTGCAGAGATTCTGGATATTTCTATCCGTACGGTGGAACACCAGTTATATCTGGGATTAAGGATATTACGAACTCAATTTAAGGATAATGATAAAAAAAACTTATTTTTTTTATTTTTCTTTTAAGTAAATTTGTGTGGCATCTTGTCTTATCTATATAAAGACAACATTTTCGTTAAGCAAGAGCAGAACGAGTTTACTCCTTTTGCCGAGCGCAGAAAACGCCTAATGAAATTGAATTATAATACTAAAAAGATGCTGCCAATTGCTGAAGAAATAATTATCCGATCAATCCAGAAAATCGCTACTCCCGGAGAATTATCCATTCTCAATAAATGGTTGAGGGAAGGAGAGGAGAATGTAGCATATTATTGTCAACTCGAAGAAATCTGGAACTCGCGAAAAAGTTTCCCCAAAGAGGCTGTCCAAAGCGGTTGGCAAATGCTTACCGGAGAGATTGCTGCTCGTCCGCAGAAAAAACGCCGTACTGTGCCAGTTAAAAAACGGAAGATTGTCTGGCTCCGTTATGCCGCTGCCGTGTTTATCGGTGTGCTGCTTGCTTCATCTGTTTGGATGATATTTTCCGATATCTCAAAAGAATCGCAACAACATATTCTTGTCCAAAATGTGGTTTATAATAAGACAGGAGTCCAATCCGTCGTTTTGCCTGATAACTCGGAAGTTTGGATAAATGAAGATACCCGAATAACTTATCCCGAAAGATTTCCTAAAGGGAAGCGGGTGGTCTCTTTAGAAGGTAAAGCCTATTTCGATATCCGTAAAGACCCGGAAACGCCTTTTATTGTACAAATAGGGAGTACGGAAATAGAAGTTACCGGAACGGAATTTTTTGTGGAGTCCCTATTGGAAAAACAGTCATATATAACATTGATCTCCGGAAGTGTCAATCTGAATTATAAAAATAAGGAAGGTGAAAAATTCTCTACCCCTCTTACTCCCGGTGAACAAGCCCGTATAAATCGTTGGGACGGTAGCGTGGAAATTGAAAATGTCGATACCCATTATTATATGGCCTGGAAAGATGGGACTTATAGATTTACGGATGAACCTTTGGAGAGAATAGTACCATTATTGGCTAAACGCTTTGATCTGGATATAAGGGTCTCCCCATCCTTGAAGAACAAACGCTTTACCGGTAGAGTTATATCCGGGGAAAATATAGAAGATGTTTTAAAATCTATTGGGAAAAGTTATCCAATCAAATACCGGATTTCTGGAAAAAATATTTATATCGAAGAACGATAATGTTATATGTCTAATGCAATAAAAAAGTAATGCCTATGAGAAATTAATGAAATTTAGCTTTATTTAAGGTGATTAAAAAAGAGCCGGAAGATATTGGGCTATCGTCCGACTCGTTAAGTTTTCAATTTATTTAATCCAGCCAATAACCACAAATCTTGGAGGATCCGGTTAGAGGCTTCAAATTAAAAACAAACAAATGTATGAAAAATTGTAGACCTGGAATACCTATTCCTAAATTTTTATTGTTTATTATGAGAGTGGCCTTCTTATTGTTTGTCGTTGGTGTTTTTCAAATCTATGCAATTGACTCTTACGCTCAGAAAACACAACTGACGATCCATGAAAATGAAATTGAACTGGGTATGCTTTTTAGTAAAATTGAGAAGCAGACCGATTTCTATTTTTTCTATAGTAATGATCAGATAAACAAAAATCTGAAAGTATCTATAAATGTAGAAAACAAAACTATATTCGAGGTTTTGAACCTTGTCCTGAATAATACTGGTATAACCTATCAGGTGAATAATAAGGCGATCATATTGAGTTTGCATGATATATCAATAACTCAAACTAAGCAACAATCTAAGAGACAAATAACCGGTATAGTTAAAGATGAACGGGGAGAGCCGATTATTGGAGCAAATATCATTGAGAAAGGAATACACAATGGGGTTATAACGGACATAGATGGACAGTTTACTATTTCAGTTGGAGATGATGCAGTTTTGCAAGTTTCTTATCTTGGATATGTGTCACAAGAAATTACAGTAGGAACCCAAAGTTCGGTTACAATTGTCATGATTGAAGATCTCAAAACATTGGAAGAAGTGGTTGTGATAGGATATGGTACGCAAAAACGCGTAAATCTTACTGGTTCAGTAGCCTCTGTGAATAGTGAGGTGTTGACTAAACGTCAGGTAGGGCAAACTTCTTTAGCTCTGCAAGGCGTTGCTCCGGGGGTTACCGTTATGCAGCGATCTGGGCAGCCCGGATTGGATGCCGGGGATATAAAGATCAGGGGAATTGGGACATTAAATAATTCTAATCCTCTAGTTTTGGTGGATGGTCTTGAAATGGGGATAAATAATATTGATGTTTCGACAATTGAATCCATCTCTGTTTTGAAAGATGCTGCCTCTTCTTCCATCTACGGATCTAAAGCTGCTAATGGAGTTATTTTGATTACCACTAAACGTGCGTCTGAAGGAAAATTTAATATTTCATATAGTGGATATGTTGCTCACCAAAGTCCTACAAATCTTCCTGATAAAGTTAAATGAGTCGAAGATTAATGCCGGTGCGGGAGTAGTCTATACCGAAGAACAAATTAAAAATTGGAGAGAAAAAGGTCCCAATGATAGAGATAATTACCCGGATACGGATTGGCAAAAAGAGATATTAAAAGGAAGTGGATTACAACAGAATCATAGTTTGACATTAACTGGAGGGACAGACAAATTGAAAGTGTTGGCGTCTTTAGGATATTTGAGACAGGAAGGGATAATTGAAAAAGTTAATTTTGAACGAATTTCCATACGATTGAATACGGATTTTAGTTTTACAAAGAATTTTTCCTCTTCATTGGATTTATTTCTTTATAATTCTAATCGGAATTCTGTTGCAAGGTATAATAGTAATTCTGGAAATTCATCTGGGATAGGATATATCTTTTTTTTAATGAATAAGCTGCCGGCAGTTCAGGCAATGCAATATTCAAATGGGAATTATGCTGAAGGTCAAAATGGAGAGAACCCTGTTGCCAGTATACATGAAGGAGGTTTTACGAATGATAAATCCACTCCTATTACAGGAAATTTGTCATTCAAATGGGAGCCTCATAAAGATTTCTGGATGCAGACAGCTTTTTCTCCATCGATTTCTTATCCTTTGTCCAGAAGTTTTGTCAAACAGGTAACAACATACAACCCAAATGGGACTATTTTTTCCCGACTTCCGAGTAAATCGAATTTGTCGGAAGAGTCAACATACAATAGATATCTTCAATCCAGAACCACTGCTAATTATCATAAGTTAATCAACGATCATACCGTCTCAGCTTTGGCCGGATTTCAATATGAGTCTAATTTTTACTCAGGTTTTAATGCCTTTAGAGACGATTTCCCATTTCCTGAGTATTCCGTATTACAATCTGGTTCCGTCGAAAATATGAGAAATGATGGATGGGCAGGGGAGAACGTTCTTGTATCCTGGTTTGGACGAGTTAATTATGACTACAAGAGTAAATATTTGCTGGAGGCAAACATACGATATGATGGTTCCTCCAAATTTGCAAAAGGTAAAAAATGGGGTGCTTTTCCATCTTTTTCAGCCGGATGGAGACTATCTGAAGAATCATTTTGGGATAATTTGAGGGAGGATGTCTCTAATTTCAAAATACGAGCTTCCTGGGGCACCTTGGGAAATCAGAATATTGGGAATGACTATCCTTTTTCTTCCAATATTGATATGAGTACGAAGTATATTTCAGATGATAAACTAATAGATGGTGCAGCCGTTTTAACTATGAATAATCCAGCTATTACATGGGAAACAACAACAATGACCAATATAGGATTGGATGTAAGTCTCTGGAACAAACTGCACGTTACTTTCGATTGGTTTTACAAAGAAACAAGTGACATATTGATGCGTCTGGATATTCCCGGAACTATGGGATTAGAACCCACTTTCCAGAATGCAGGTGTCGTCGAGAATAAAGGATATGATTTAAATATTGCTTATATGGACAAGATCGGTGATTTTGATTTTGATATATCGTTCAATATTTCTGATGTGAGAAATAAAATCACGGATTTGAAGGGAATTAATGGTACGGGACTGGTTACCAACCGAGAAGGATATGCTATAAACTCATTATACATGAGAAAAAGTTTAGGAATCCTATCAAGTACAGATTTCAATAGTGACGGTTCATATAAATGGGAGCGTCAGGGACGTTCTTTGGCTCCGGGTGATTTACGATATGCCAATTTGAATGATGATGATATTGTAAATGCTGACGATAGAGAAGTTTTAGGCTCTACAATTCCTCGTTACACCTATGGACTCAATTTTAGCGGGCGTTATAAAGGATTTGATTTGAATCTATTACTTCAGGGAGTCGGTAAAGTTGACGGTTATCTATCTGCAATAGCTATGTATCCCTTCTGGTCAGGAGGGACTGCTTTTACGATACACAAAGATCGTTGGACTGAAGAGAATCAGAATGTTCACGCCGCTTTTCCTCGTTTATATTTTTATGATTCGGCAAATAACTACCTTGATTCGGATTTTTATATGAAAAGTGCAGCCTATTTGCGGGTAAAGAATATCCAATTAGGCTATAAGGTCCCTACATCAATTTCAGGAAAGGCATTAATGGAACATTTGCGATTTTATGTTTCCGGTGAAAACCTATTCACTTTTACTAACTTCTGGAAAGGATGGGATCCGGAAGTTTCTCCGGCCTCAGGAGGAGCATATTATCCCCAGGTGAAGACCATCAGTGTGGGTGTAGATATCAGATTTTAATTATTATAGACAGATAATTTTATGAAAACAAATAAAAATATAATCATCATATTCATATTGTGTTCCATGTTGTTTGTCTCTTGTGAGAACACACTGGAGAAATATCCGTTGAATTATCCTTCAACTGAGACATTCCTCCGAACCGAAGTGGAGATTCAGATGGCTATTGTGGGAATACATTCCCCATTCTATTTGTATAATGATCAGATCCCTTTCATAATTTACTACGATACAGGATCTGATATCTCAGCAGATAGAGATGTCAAACCTGAACAAATATATCAGAATCCTACGGCATGGCAATTAAGAGACATCTGGGTGAATATGTATAAAAGTATTAGCAGATGTAATTTTATACTGGAAAATATTGACAGAGCCAGTGAAAATGTGTCAGCTGATAAAATAGAGAGATATAAGGCAGAAGCCAAGGTTTTACGTGCTTACTGTTACCTTACATTGACCTCCATGTTTGGAGATATTCCATTGATTGATCATACGCTGACATTAGATGAAGCTTATGTTAGCAGGGATCCTGTAGATTCGGTTGTAGATTTTATTCTCTCGGAGTGCGACCAAGCAGCGTTATATTTACAACAGACGAATGATCCAAATACGATGGCAATAACAAAAGGGTTCGCTTGGGCTGTAAAAGCGCGTGCCGCTTTGTATAATGAACGTTGGACGGATGTAATTGATGCTTGTAAGAAAATAATTGAACTTGAGGGTGTTGAATATATTCTGGAACCTAATTATGGTGATGTTACAATGCTGAAAGGAAAAACTTCCAAAGAAGTTATATGGGCTATCCAATATAATCAGGACGATAGAAGCCAAGGTATGCCTAGTCGTATGAAATCGAGATTGGCAGGTGGATTTTCAAATAAAATGCCAGTACAGGCTTTGGTGGATTCTTATGAATGTATTGATGGATTATCTATTGATAAATCGCCACTGTATGATCCTCAACATCCATGGAAAAATAGAGATCCCAGGCTTCATCACACCGTAGCTTTACCCGGAAGTACATATTTCGGCTATCAATTTGAGACTGACATAGATAGTGTACAATGTTGGGATTATAATAAAACTCCGGCTGTACGCATCGCCAATCTTGATGCAACGCATGCCTATGCAAGTTTTTCCGGATATTGTTGGAGAAAGTATTGCGATCCACTTGAGTTACGGTCTGACGGGGCTTCTTCAATTAATGCTATTGCATTTCGTTATGCAGACGTCCTTCTGATGTATGCAGAAGCGAAAATAGAATCAAATCAACTCGACGATTCGGTTTACGAAGCGATTAATAAAATCAGGAGAAGAGTTAGTATGCCAGAGATAGCTAAAGATAAAAATCAACAAGAACTTCGATCTGTAATCAGAAAAGAACGCAAATATGAATTGGCGGGGGAAGGACTTAGATTATTTGATATTCGTCGATGGAAAATAGCTGATAGACTAATGAATGGGATGTGTTACGGACGATTCCCTACAGGATATCCGACGGCAGCTCCTTCTATTGATGAATATGGGAATCCGGATTATACAAATTTTGCAGAAAAAAACAAGTTCGGTACAAAACTGGGGGTGCGCTATTTCGATCCTAATCGTGATTATCTATCACCGATTCCTACCTCAGAACGCCAGTCAAATCCAAATCTGACGCAAAATCCTGGATATTAATTATTTTTTTAAGATTTATAAATCAATGAGCTGTAATAGAAGAGTCACAACTCTTCTATTACAGCCATATAAAACATGGCTATAATGGAATATGTTATAGAGAAACAAAGAGAAATACCTGTAATCGCTACACCGGAGATATTAATTGCTGGAGCTGGTCCTGCCGGGATAGGTGCTGCAATTGCAGCTGCCAGGTCGGGTGTTAAGACAATGCTTGTTGAAAGATATGGGTTTCCCGGTGGTAATCTGACTACGGCAATGGTAAACCCTTTTTTTACATTTCATGACGAAAAAGGTAATCAGGTTATCAGGGGAATTGCCGAGGAGTTTGTAGATCGCATGAAACAGCGGGGTGCTTCCTTGGGACATGTAGCCGACCTAACTTTTGATAATGCATCTATGACGCCTTTTGATGCGGAAAGGGCGAAGATCATTCTTATCGAAATGCTGGAAGAAGCGGGTGTAGAATTACTTTTTCATACATGGATTGTTGATGCGAATGTAACCAATGGGGTTGTAGAGTCTGTGGTCATTGAAAATAAATCCGGTCGTCAAGCCATTTGTCCCCAATATATTGTAGACTGTACAGGTGATGCCGATGTTGCTGCATTTTCGGGTGCACCTTTTGCAAAGGGAAAGGAAGATGATGGTTCTATGCAACCTGCAACCCTCTATTTCCGAGTTGGCGGAGTGGATGTGACACAGCTGCGTAATTGGATGAAAGAAAACAGGAATTTATTGAAAGATTCGCCCAATGATGAACAAATTGAAAAACAAAAAGCAATTGCGTTCTTAGGCATGAACCAGTTGGTTCAGGAGGCAAAAGATTCAGGAATGCTACATTCGGAAGTAGCTCCACGTATCCTTATGTATGAATTGCCCCTCCCCGGGATATTCTGCATTAATACTACCCGTATCCAAAATATTGATGGGACAAAAACTGTAGATATAACCCGCGCCGAAATTGCTTTGCGGAAACAAGTATTGGAAGTGCATACATTTCTTCAAAAACATATCGGTGGTTTCGAAAACTCATACATTCTCGATACCGGTATTCAAGTGGGGATCCGTGAAACCAGGAGAATTGCCGGTGATTATGTATTAACCGAAGAGGAAGTTTTGAATAGCACCTCCTTTGAAGACGGTATTGCTTGTGGTACTTTTGCCATAGATATCCATCCTCCTCATGGAAAAAAGCAAATCTTTACAGGTTCCGGAAAATCGGTTTATGAGATTCCTTACCGTTGCCTTGTTCCCAAAGACCTGACGAACCTGTTGGTTGCAGGACGGCCTATCTCCGCAACACATATTGCGCATGGCTCCATTCGTGTAATGGCTACCTGTACGGCGATGGGGCAAGCTGCTGGTGTCGCCGTTGCGATGGCATGCCATAATAAATGTGGCACACGTGAAATAAACATTAAACAATTAAGAAAAGAACTGGTAGAACAAGGGCAATATCTGCTGAATGAAAATATAGAGGAGATGGTCGATCCCGATTTGATATTAGAGTCTGAAAACAGTGATGGGCAGAAAGCAATGCATTATAACCCTTTTAGAACGAAAAAATGAAGAAAGTTTATTTTGATAATGGAAATCTAAGATGGAAAGTTGCACTTCTTCTCTGTTTGGCTTCAGGTCTAAATGCTTTGGACAGGAATGCTTTTGCGATCTTGGCCTCAACGATTCAAGGGGAGTTTAATTGGTCGGACATTGACTATGCCAATCTTACTTCGGTTTTTGTGTTTAGTTATACTTTAATGTATGCCCTTAGCGGAAAGATTATAGACAGGATAGGTACAAGAAAAGGTTTTGGTATCGCTGTGGGAAGCTGGTCCTTTGTTGCAGCGATGCATGCTGTGGTACATACTTTGGCACAATTCTCAATAGTACGCTTCTTTCTGGGGATTACCGAATCCGCAAATTTTCCTGCAGGTGTAAAAGCTTCCACGGAATGGTTCCCGTTAAAGGAAAGGGCGTTGGCAATAGGTATATTTAACGCAGGTACTGCCATCGGTGCAGCGGTAGCTGTACCGTTAGTCTCTTTTCTGGCATTAGCTCTTGGGTGGAGGATTGCCTTTTTAGCAACGGGGATACTGGGTTTTGTATGGCTGTTCTTTTGGTTAAGAAATTATCACAGGCCTCAGGATCATCCCAAAATCACACAGGTGGAAAAAGATTATATCCTTCAGGATGACACTCCTGAAGCCCAGAGTGAGGGAGAGAGAAAAATAAGATTAAAGGATTTGTTCAAAAAGAAAGAAACTTGGGGTTGTTTTTCAGCGAGAATTTTTATTGATCCGGTCACTTATTTTCTACTTTTTTGGATACCGAAATATCTGCAAGATGTACAGGGTTTATCCTTGAAAGAATTGGGCTTCGCCGCTTGGTTACCCTACACGGCGATGGGGTTAGGGACAATACTTGGAGGCTATATCCCGAAGTTATTGATAGAGAGACGTGGATGGACTTTAAACAAATCTAGAAAAACCGTTATGGTCACGGCTTCCGTTCTTATTCCTCTGTTGTGTCTCTTTTTGTTTTCGGGGGCAAATCCTATCGTCGCAGTATTGCTTATTTCAGGGATTATGTTGTCGCATGGGCT
>Ga0207420_1001779_pt1 | contig 12100 bp, 9 predicted proteins | sample ThiBio_inoc_biof_FD_183941 | JGI IMG/M metagenome (GOLD analysis project Ga0207420, IMG submission 183941) | Wastewater bioreactor microbial communities from Cape Town, South Africa - Thiocy_inoc_biof (SPAdes) | ecosystem: Engineered > Bioremediation > Thiocyanate > Unclassified | place: South...
TCGTCGACGCCGGCAACGCCTACACCGGCACCGATTTCCGTCCGAAGATCGGCGCCGGCCTGGGCCTGCGCTGGCGCTCGCCGGTGGGCATGGTCCGGCTCGACCTCGGCACGCCGATCCACGATTCGGACCATCACGGCATCGAGTTGCACGTGGTGATCGGGCCGGATCTGTGAGCAGCCGGGATTCGGGAAAGGCTGAACTATTGACTATTGAACATGACGCTCACCACAAACACCTCACCCACCACCGCTCTCCCTGAGCGCAGGCCTGAAAGGCCGAAGTCGAAGGGCGCCCCGCGGAAGACTGCCCTTCGACTTCCTCGCTCCCCAAAGCAGCGGCCATCCATGGCCCCTCCCCGCGTGCGCTTCGCTACGCTCAGGGCGAACGGCAGTGGAAATTCCATCCGCGTAAACGGCAAGCGGAGCAGGCTGACGGCATGAAGTGGATCAAGCGCATTGCCGTCGCCGCTGTCGCGCTGCTGCTGGTGGCGACGCTGGCGTCGTGGTGGCTGCTCGGCACCGCTCCGGGCCTGCGGTTCGCCCTGGCGCGTGCGCAATCCCTGAGTGGCGGCACGTTGCAGGTGCAGCAGGCGCAGGGGCGGCTGGCCGGGCCGCTGCAACTTTCCGGCGTGCGCTACGACGACGGCCACGGCACCGTGGTGGATCTGGCCACGGTGCGGCTGGACTTGCGCTTCTGGTCGCTGCTGGGCAAGCGCGTGCACCTGACCGCGCTCGACGTGGAGCGCGTCACGGTGGCGTTGCCCGCCGCCAGCACCGATGAAAGCGCAAGCTCCGGCAGCCTGTCGCTGCATCTGCCGGTGGAGCTGATCCTGGATCGCGTGCACGTCGGCCCGATCAAGGTGACGCAGGCGGGCAAGGACGTGTTTGCCGCCGATCGGCTCGACCTGGCCGGGCGCTGGACCGACCGCGGCATCGCGCTGCGCCAGCTCGCGCTGCGCGCACCGGACGGCCATGCCGATCTCGCCGGCGAGCTGGTCTTCGGCAAGAGTTATCAAGGCAACGGCACGCTGGGCTTTGCGTGGAAAGCCGGCGACACCGATGTCGCCGGCACGCTCTCGATCCACAGCGACGGCAGGCGGGCCACGCTGGATGGCGCGCTCACCGCACCGGCGCCGATGAAGCTGCACGCCGAACTCGCCCAGGCCGGCGAATTCGGCTGGAGCGGCACGCTCGAGGCGCCGCGTTTCGACCCCGCGCCGCTGCTCGGCGAAGGCTCGCTGCAATCGCTGGCGTTCTCGCTCGCGGGGCACGGCGACCGCCACGGCGGCACGCTCGAAGGCCAGCTCGACCTGAACCAGTACCGCGTGCTGCTGCAGCCGCTGCGCGCGCGGTTCGACCCCGACTACCACACGCTCACGCTCGAACGACTCCGGCTCGGCTCGCCGCGCTTCAAGGGCAACGTGGAAGCGAGCGGCACCGTGCAGCTGGACGCCAAGCCGCTCGCCGCCAACCTGCAGATCGGCTGGACCGACCTGCAACTGCCGGCCGAGCTGGCTGGTCGGGAGTTGGCCAGCCACGGCCAGCTCAAGGCCACGGGCAGCGTCGACGCGTACCGCGTGCAAGGCAATCTCGCGCTGGGTCCGCCCGGCAAGCTGGCGCAGCTGGCGTTGGAACTGGACGGCACGCCGCAGCGCTTGCAGGTGCGCACGCTCGACCTGAAACAAGCCAAGGGCCGGCTCCAGGCGCACGGCGAGCTGACCTTGCAACCGGGGCTGGCGTGGCAGGCCGAGGTCCGCGCCGAGGCCTTCGACCCTGGCCAGTTGCTGGCGCACTGGGACGGCGCGCTCGATGCCGACATCGCCAGCCAGGGCCGGCGCACGGCCGACGGACTCGACGCCACGCTGGACATCCGCAAGCTCGCCGGCAACCTGCGCAAGCGCGCGGTCAGCGGCCACGGCAAGCTGCACCTGTCGCCGCAGCGGGTGCTGGACGGTCGGCTGGAACTGGCCTCCGGTCCCAGCTCGCTGCAACTGACCGCGCGGCCCGGCGCCAGCAACGACGCCGAACTGCAACTGGCGATCGCCTCGCTCGGCGACTGGCTGCCCGATGCCAGCGGCCGTCTGGACGGCCATTTGCGAATCCAGGGCAAGCTGCCGAAGCTCGGCATCAACGGCCAGCTGCACGGAGAGGCGTTGGCCTGGCAGCAGCAGCGCGCACGGCGCCTGCGCCTGATCGTGGGGCTGCCGGACATCAGCCGCGTGGCCGGCAAGCTGGACCTGCAACTGGATGACACTACCGTGCAGGGGCTGACATTCCAGGATATCCACGCGCTGGCCGAAGGCAGCGATTCCAATCATCGGCTCGAAGTGCAGGCGCGCGGCAGCCAGCTGTCCGGCACGCTCGACCTGCACGGCGCGCTCGCCGGTTCGCGCTGGAGCGGCACGCTGTCGACGCTGAATCTGGAACCCCAGGGCCTGCCGCCGTGGCGTCTGCAGCACGCCACCCAGCTCGGCTACGACGATGGCGCGATGCAGCTTGCCGACCTGTGCCTCACCGCGGGCGACCCACTGCTGTGCGCCAGCGCGCGCCGCGACAAGGCCGGCAACCTCGACGCCAGCTATCGGCTGCAGGCCCTGCCGCTGGCGCTGCTGTTGAACGCCACCGGCGAAGCCGACCTGCCGCTGCGCGCCGACGGCGACATCGAGGGCAGCGGCAAGATCCACCGCAGCGCAGCCGGCGCGCTGAGCGGCCGGGCGTCGATCGGCTCGGCGCACGGCGCACGCGCGCGCCGCTGCTGCGCTACGACCGCCTGCAGCTCGACGCCGACCTCACGCCGCAGCGCCAGCAGATCGACCTGCATGCCGCGCTGAACGATGGCGGCCGCATCGACGGTCAGCTCGGCATCGCCGGCGCGCAACAGGCGCTGAGCGGCCAGCTGGAATTGCACCTGGGCAACCTCGCCTTCGTCGAGTTGCTCAGCCACGAACTGGCCAACGTGAAGGGCCGCGCCGACGGCCGCTTCCAGTTCGCCGGCAGCCTGGCGCAACCGCTGTTGACGGGCCAGGCCGAGCTGGGCGATTTCACCGCGGAGATTCCCGCCGCCGGGCTGACCCTCGCGCAGGGACAACTCCACGTGACCACGTTCGACGGACAGCAGTTGCAGATCCGCGGCAGCGTGCAGTCGGGCAAGGGCAGTGTCGCGGTGGACGGCAGCGCCAGCCTCGACGGCGCCCAGCCCACGCGACTCACCATCAAGGGCAGCCAGTTCACCGCGGTGGACATCCCTGCGGCCAGCGTGGTGCTCTCGCCCGACCTGCTCGTGCAGCAAGGCGCCAACGGCATCGACATCACCGGCGCGGTGAGCCTCGACCGTGCACGGGTGAACGTGGACAAGCTGCCCGGCGCCGGCGCCAGCGCCGCCTCGCCCGACGTGGTGGTGGTGGACGCCCGGCAGGCGCAGGGCGCCGCCAGCGGCACGCCGTTGAACGCGATGGTCAAGGTCAACCTGGGCGAGCAGACCCACGTCACCGGCATGGGCCTGGACGGCCGCCTCAGCGGCGTGCTGACGGTGATCGAAAAGCCTGGCCGCGCCACCATCGGCCAGGGCCAGATCGCGGTGAACGGCACCTACCGCGCGTACGGACAGGACCTGCAGATCCAGCGCGGCCAGCTGCTGTTCGCCAGCACGCCGATCGACAACCCCGGCCTGAACATCCGTGCGGTGCGCAAGCTCAACCCCAACGCCACCATCGACGAGGGCCAGGAAGTGGGCCTGTACGTCTCCGGCACCGCGCAGCGGCCGATCCTCACCGTGTTCTCCAACCCGGTGATGGAGCAGTCCGACGCGCTGTCGTACCTGATCACCGGCAAGCCGCTGTCCGAGGTCAAGGGTGGCGAAGGCAGCATGGTCAGCGCCGCGGCGCAGGCGCTGGGTTCGGCCGCGGGCGACCTGCTCGCCAAGCGGATCGGCTCGCAGCTGGGGCTGGACGACATCGGCGTGTCCAGCAACGAGGCGCTCGGCGGCAGTTCGGCGTTCACCGTCGGCAAGTATCTTTCGCCGCGGCTTTATCTCAGCTACGGCGTGGGCCTGTTCGAGCCGGGCGAGGTGATCACCCTGCGCTATCGGCTGAGCAAGCGCTGGAACCTGGAGGCGCAGCAGGCCACCGAGTTCAGCCGCGCCAGCCTCAACTACCGGCTCGAAAGATAGGGCCGCCGCGGCCGCCGACGGATTGCCGCGGCGGCAGACGGCCCTGGCCCGGCCCGCTAGAATGGCGGGTGCTGCGGCAATCACGTCCGCACCGTTTCGGAAAACCATGCGCCTCTACCTGCAATCCGTGCCCGGCAGTACCGACACGCCGCGCTATGTCCAGATCACGCTGGAGCAGGACCTGCTCGGCGGCTGGACGCTGTACCGCGAGTCGGGCACCCAGGGCGGGCGCGCCACCATGAAGCGCGAGCAGTTCCTGGAACGCGACGCGGCCATTGCCGCGTTCGAGAAGACCCGCGACGCGCAGCTCAAGCGCGGCTTCCGCCTGATGTTCGCCCAGGGCCAGGAAGGCCCGTACGGGCGCTGAAATCCCTCACCGTTGATTGCCATGCCCGATGCCCTGAACAACGACCGCTTCCTGCGCGCGCTGCGCCGCGAGCCCACCGACACCACGCCGATCTGGGTGATGCGCCAGGCGGGCCGCTACCTGCCCGAGTACCGCGCCACCCGCGAGCGCGCCGGCAGCTTCATGGGCCTGGCGCAGAACCCGGAATACGCCTGCGAAGTGACCCTGCAACCGCTGCGGCGTTTCGACCTCGACGCGGCGATCCTGTTTTCCGACATCCTCACCATTCCCGACGCGATGGGCCTCGGCCTCTCGTTTGCGCACGGCGAAGGCCCGCAGTTCGCGCGCCCCGTCCGCACCGCGGCGGACATCACCCGGCTCGCCGTGCCGGACATGGATGGCGAACTGCGCTATGTGATGGACGCGGTGCGGCTGATCCGCCGCGAACTGCACGGCCGCGTGCCGTTGATCGGTTTTTCCGGCAGCCCGTGGACGCTGGCCTGCTACATGGTCGAGGGCCACGGCTCGCGCGATTTCGCCACGCTCAAGACGCTGTGCTGGAACGAGCCGAAACTCGCCCACCAGCTGCTCGACACGCTGGCCCAGGCGGTGACCGCCTACCTGCTCGCCCAGGCCACGGCCGGCGCGCAGGCGCTGATGATCTTCGACACCTGGGGCGGCCTGCTCGGCCCGGCGCCGTTCCGCGAGTTCTCGCTGCGCTACATGACGCGGATCGTGGCCGCGCTGAAAGAGCACGCCGCTTCGCGCGAACTGCCGGTGATCCTGTTCTCCAAGGGCGCCCATGGCCAGTTGGCGGCGCTGGCCGACAGCGGCTGCGCGGCGCTTGGCGTGGACTGGACGGTCGACCTGGCCGACGCGCGTGCCGCCGTGGCGGGCCGCGTGGCGCTGCAAGGCAACCTCGATCCGGCGATCCTGCGCGCCAGCCCGGCGGTGATCCGCCGCGAGGCCCGCGCGGTGATGGACAGCTACGGCAACCACCCCGGCCACGTGTTCAACCTCGGCCACGGCATCACCCCGGAGGTCGATCCCGAGCACGTCAAGGTGCTGGTGGACGAGGTGCACGCCTACGGGCGCACGCTGCGCGCCTGATCGAGGACCGGCCCGCGCGCGGCACTCAAGATCGGCGACGCGACGCCGATACCCCAGTGGCATGGACCCCGGTGCGAGCAGCCAGGCCGCGGCCTGCGGCAGGCCGAATGCCTCGCGGCCCGGCATGAGATGCGCGGCAGTCGCACATCCGCCCGCATCCCGCGTACCGTGTGCGTCATCGACCCAACGAGCAGCTGCATGAAGGCCATCGAACAACTGCGAATCAACGGCGGCCTGCCCAGCCCGAAGGGTGTGGCGCTGGCGATCATGCAGATCAGTCGCCGCGACGACGCGACGCTGGAGGAAATCAGCCGCCTGGTGCAGAGCGACCCGGTCACCAGCGGGCGCCTGCTGCACATGGCCAACGCCGCCAGCATCGGCGGCCGCCCGCTGGCCAGCATCCCCGAGGCGATCATTCGCCTCGGCCTGGCCGCCGTGCGCCAGCTGGCGATGGGTTTCTCGCTGGTCGGCCAGTACCGCAGCGGCGCCTGCAAGAGCTTCGACTACCCGCGCTTCTGGTCGCACTCGCTGCTGATGGCGGTGGCCATGCAGGAGCTCGGCAAGCGGGTGCGGCTCGCGTCGCCGGATGAGCTGTTCGCCTGTGGCCTGCTCGCCCGCATCGGGCAGCTGGCGCTGGCCACGCTGTACCCCGAGGAATACGCGCAGCTGCTGCAACGCGGCGGAGAGACCACGGTGGAGGCGGAGCGGCAACTGCTGCACGTCGACCACAACGAACTCACCGCGGTGATCCTCGAAGACTGCGGCATCCCGCGGGCACTGGCCGAGCCGGTGTTCTTCCACGAAAACGTCGAGTCGGCCAGCTTCGCCGAGGGCTCGCGTCCGTACCAGCTCACCCGGCTGTTCCACCTGGCCAGGCGGCTGGCCGACCTGAGCCTGGCGCCGGACGAGCAGCGTACCCAGCACATCGGCGAGCTGATGCTGCTGGGCGGCAAGATCGGCCTGGACGCCGGCGAACTCGGCATCCTGCTCGACCAGGTGCATGCGCAATGGCACGACTGGAGCGCGGTGCTGCAAGTTCCCGACGACAACGTGTCGGCCTTCACCGACCTGGTCGCCACCCCGGCCGCCGCCGCTGACAACGCGCCCGCCGTGGAGGTCTCGCGCGTGCTGTGGGTGGCCAGCGCGGCGCCGGTGCGCGCGATGCTGGCGGAGATCCTCGGCGGCATGCCCGATCAGGTGGTGCACTCGGCCGGAAGCGGCGAGGAAGGCCTCGCGCTGGCCGTGCAGCTGATGCCGCAGGTGGTGATCGCCGACTCGCGCATGCCCGGGCTGGACGGCTGGGCGCTGTGCCGCGCGCTGCGCGCCACGCCGTGGGGCCAGTCGATCTACCTGATCGTGCTGGCCAGCGTGACGTCCGAAACCGAGATCCGCCTGGCCACCGAGGCGCAGATCAACGATTGCGTGAGCCCGGCCCAGGCCGCCCGCATGTTGCCGTTGCGGATGGGCGCGGCGCGCCAGTACGTGAAGCTGCTCAACCAGTGGGAGCACGACCGCGCGCAGCTCAAGCGGTTCTCCGCCGAACTGGCGATGAGCAACCGCAAGCTGCAGCACTACGCCCTGATCGACCAGCTCACCGGCCTGCAGAACCGGCGCGCGGGGATGGAGTCGCTGGCCCAGGCGTGGAGCATGGCCGAACGCTCCGGCGATCCGGTGACGATGATGATGATCGACATCGACCGCTTCAAGGAGGTCAACGACACCCACGGCCACGCGGTAGGCGACCAGGTGCTGCTCGAAGTGGCCCGCACCATCCGCCGCTCCGCGCGCAAGGAGGACGCCGTGTGCCGCATGGGCGGCGAGGAGTTCCTGGTGATCTGCCGCAATGCCGACTTGTCCTCCTCATTGCACGCGGCCGAGCGCCTGCGCAAGGCGGTGGCCGGCCTGCGGGTGGCCGTCGAGGACCAGCAACTGGGCGTGACGATCAGTATCGGCCTGGCCGCGCGCGAGGACGGCATGGCCGACCCCGGCGCCCTGGTCAACGCCGCCGACAAGGCGCTTTACGCGGCCAAGAAGAAGGGTCGCAACCGCACCTGCCGCTACGAGGACGGCAAGCTTTACCTGGAAGGCTGAGCGCGACGCCTCAGGGCGTGCCGGCGAACGCGTGATCCAGCCAGTCGTGCATCAGCCGGTAGCTGCGCGCCGCGGCCGCGGCGTCGTAGCGGCAGCCGGGCGAGTTCTCGCCGACCTCGGTGAAGCAGTGCACCGCGTGGCCGAGCACCACGAACTGCCAATCGGCGGGGCTCATGCGCATCTCGTCCATGAACTTGCCTGCGTCCGGCATGGTGCCCTTGTCGTCGGCGCCGTTCATCGCCAGCACGCGCGCCTTGATGTGTTTGGCCAGCATCGGATCGTCGGTGGCCAGCCCGCCGTGGAACGACACCACCGCCGCCACATCCGCGCCGCTGCGCGCCAGGTCGAGCACCGCCGAGCCACCGAAACAGAAGCCGATCGCTGCCAGCTTCGCGGGATCGAGCGGCGCGCCGGCGACCTGTGCCTTCAATTGCTCCAGCGCCACGCCGATCCGCTTGCGCATCAGCGCGCGATCGCCATACAGCGGCTTCACCGCGGCCTGCGCCTGCGCATTCGTGGTCGGGCGCACGTCCGCACCGTACATGTCGGTGAGCAGGATCACGTAATCCTTGCCGGCGATCATCTCGGCCTTCTTCACGGCCGCGTCGTTCACGCCGTACCAGTTCGGCACCATCACCAGGCCGGGGCGTTTGACCAGCGTGGCGTCGTCGTAGACCAGCACGCTGTGGAAACGGGTGCCGTCCTGCGTCCATTCGACCGGGCGATGCACCATCTTCGCCTGGACGGCGAGGCTTGATCCGGCAAGCAACAGCAGACAGCAGAGTCGGGCGATGCGCATGGTCGATCCTCCGGTGGCGTTACGCTGCCCTCCCCTGCGCGTTCCCGAGGAACCTCCTTCGGTCGCAGGCGAGGGCAAAGATCTAAAGTCCTGCGGCGTGATCCGACAGGCGCCGCTTCAACGGCGCCAGCCGATCGAGCAAGCGCACGCCGACGGCGCGCGCGGCGACCAGCGGCGGCGACTGCCAGGCGTAGATGCGCGCGAGCGCGTCGAAGCCGAGCGCATCCAGCGTGTCGGCGCTGCGCCGGCGCCGCGCATAGCGACGCAGCACGTGTTCAGCGCCGATGTCGCGGCCTGCCGCACGCGCCTGGACCAGGGTGTCGCGCAGCTCGGCCACGTCGCGCAGGCCCAGGTTGACGCCCTGCCCGGCCAGCGGATGCACCGCATGCGCGGCGTCGCCCAGCAGCACGAAGCGCTCGGCCTGGTAACGCTCGGCCAGTTGCAGCTTCAACGGAAACGCGGCGCGCGCCGTGCTGCCGGTAATCCGGCCCAGGCGGAAATCGCTGGCGGCGCCGAACTCGTCGCAGAAGCGCCGGTCGTCCAGCGCCAGCACGCGCTGCGCCTCGGCCTCGGGCAGCGACCACACGATCGAGCTGCGCCCGTCGGCCAGCGGCAACAGGGCCAGCGGGCCGCCCGGCAGGAAGCGCTGCCACGCCGTATCTTCATGCGCGCGCTCGGTGTCTACATGCGCCACCACCGCACGCTGCGCGTAATCGCGCCCGCGCGTGCCGATGCCGGCCAGCTGGCGCAGCGGCGAGCCGGCGCCGTCGGCGGCCACCAGCACGGCAGCAGGCAGCGTCGCGCCATCGGCCAGTTGCAACTGGATGCGATCGTCGCGCGCCTCGAAAGCCGTCACTTCGGCCGGACACAGCCGGCGGACACCAGCTGTTTCCAGCGCCTGCCACAGCGTCCATTGCACGAGGCTGTTCTCGACGATGCAGCCGAGCAGGTCGCGACCTTCCGCAGCGGCATCGAAGTCGATCGACGCGCCGCTGGCGTCGTCCCACACGTGCATGCGCCGGTAGACCGAGGCACGCGCCTGGTGGATGGACGTCCAGACGTCCATGTCATCCAGCAGCGCGATCGACGAGGGCGCCAGCCCGACCACGCGCAAGTCCACCTCGGCATCTGCGCACCACGGCCGCGGCGCCCGTGCTTCCAGCAGGGCGACGCTGAAGCCCGCGCGGGCCAGCGCGAGTGCAGCCGCCGCGCCGACCATGCCGCCGCCGACCACGGCCACGTCGAGTGCCGCGGCGCGGCGGCGCGGGGCGACCTCGCCGATGGCGGCGTTCATGGCACCCGCTCCAGCACGGCGCGCGGCGGCGTACCGCGAAAGCCCATGCCGCGCCGCGCCAGCGCCCGCTGCAGCGGCGGCAACCGGTCGCAGGCCAGCAAGGCCAGCGAGCGCAGCGGTGCCAGCAACGGTTGCCGCAGGCAGGCCAGTTGCACGAGGCCGTGGCTCATCGCCATGGTGCCTTCGCGATCCGGCGCGCGGCGTGCTGCATAGCGGGCGAGCATGTCCGCGTCGCCGGGATCGGCCTGCGCGGCCACCAGCTCGGCCAGGGTCAGCGCATCGCGCAAGCCCAGGTTGAAGCCTTGCGCGCCGATCGGATGCACGGTTTGCGCGGCATTGCCGATCAGCACCGCGCGCGATGCGATCAATTGCGCCGCCGCGACGCGGTGGATCGCGTAGGGATGGCGCCTGCCCGGTCGGCTCAGTCGCCCCAGGCGCCAGCCGAAGCGTTGCTGCGCCAGCTCGATGAAGGCGGCGTCATCCAGTGCGGCCACCGCAGCCGCTTCGTCCGCGGCCACCGTCAACACCAGCCCGCAGCGGCGTTCGGCCAGCGGCAGCAAGGCGATCGGACCGGCATCGGAAAAACGCTCGAAGGCGCGGCTGGCGTGATCGCGCTCGGGGGTGACGGTGCAGACGAACAGGGTCTGCCGGTAATCGTGGTGCTCGGCGTCGATGCCCAGTTGCGTGCGCACGAACGAGCCGGTGCCGTCGGCGCCGACCAGCAGCGGCGTGTCGATGTGGCGTGTGCCGTCGGCGGTGTTGACCTGCGCGCGCCAACCGCCAGCCAGCGGTTCGAGCGCGGACAGCGTGGCGGGGGCGAGCCGGGTCAGCCGGGTACAGGCGTCGAGCCGGCGCAGCAGGGCCGCGCCGAGTTCGCGCGCCGGCAGGGTCCAGCCCAGCGCGTCGACGCCTTGCTTGTCTGCGTCGATGCGCGCGCTGCCGAATTCACCGGCACGGCTGACCCGGATGTGCCGGATCGGCGTGGCGCGGGCGGCAGCGTGCTGCCATACGCCGATCGCGTCGAGCCCGTTGACGGTGGCCCTGGCCAGCGCGAGGTTGCGCTCGTCGTAGCTGGGCTGCGCATCGGCGCGCGGCGCGGCGGTCTCGACCAGGGTGGCGGCGACACCGGCCGCGTCCAGTGCGATCGCCAGGCTGGCACCGACCAGGCCGCCGCCGACGATCAATACGCTGCCGCAAACAGGGGAACCGGAGGGATTCATGCCACGGATGATACGCGTCGACGCCGCACCGACGCATCGGGCCGGCCGCATTGGGCTAAACTTGCACGCCTGTATCCCGCAGCGCCGCACGGAGTTCCCATGGCAACCTCAACGACCCGACGCCTGGTCATCTTCCTGGGCCTGGCCCTGGTGATGGGCGTCACCCGCTTCCACCCCTCGCTGCTGCATCATGCGTTGTGGGACGCTTCGTGGGGCGTGTTTTTCCTCGCCGGCTTCTGGTTGCGCGGCCAGGGCCGCTGGGCCTTCCCGCTGCTGATGGCGGAAGCCGTGCTGGTGGATTACCTCGTGATCAGCGGCCAGGGCATCGACTTCTGGAGCCATTACTGCGTGTCCCCGGCCTACTGGTTCCTGCTGCCGTCCTACGGTGCGCTGTGGCTGGGTGGCAGCTGGCTGGCGAAACACCAGCAGGGCCTGAACCTGCGTACGCTGGGCCTCGCGGCCGGCACGCTGCTGGTGGCCGAGGGCGTCTGCTACCTGATCTCCAACGGCAGCTTCTACTGGCTCAGCGCCAGCGTTCCCGCGCCGCGCAGCCTCGGTGCGTGGTTCGGCAACCTTGGCGACTGGTACCTGCCGTTCCTCACCGGCACCGCCGTCTACGTGGGGCTGGGTGCGCTGCTGCATGCGCTGGCAACCCAGCTGACGCACGCCGCGCCGCGCAGCAACCACGCCAGGCACTGACGTGGGCAACCGCCTCTCGCGGATCTACACGCGCACCGGCGACGATGGGTCGACTGGCCTCGGCGACGGCTCGCGCGTCGGCAAGGATTCGCCGCGGGTCAACGCCTACGGCACGGTCGACGAGCTCAACAGCACGATCGGCATGCTGCTGGCCGCCGATGGCGTCACCGACGAGGTGCGCGAGGTACTGACCCAGGTGCAGCATGACCTGTTCGACCTCGGCGGCGAGCTGTGCATCCCCGGCATGGCGATGGTCAACGACAGCGACATCGAACGGCTCGAGCACATCCTCGACCGGCTCAACGAGCCGCTGCCGCCGCTGAAGGAGTTCATCCTGCCCGGCGGCGGCATGGCCGCGGCCTGCGGCCACC
>Ga0207420_1001782_pt1 | contig 12084 bp, 8 predicted proteins | sample ThiBio_inoc_biof_FD_183941 | JGI IMG/M metagenome (GOLD analysis project Ga0207420, IMG submission 183941) | Wastewater bioreactor microbial communities from Cape Town, South Africa - Thiocy_inoc_biof (SPAdes) | ecosystem: Engineered > Bioremediation > Thiocyanate > Unclassified | place: South...
CTCGCGGCTACCTGCGAGCAGGTGGCTCCAGTCGAAGCCGCGTTCCACCGTGTGGCTTTCGCGTTCGTCGAAGCCCTGCTGCCGGGCGCGGGCGCGAATGGCGTCCACCGCCTCGTTCACCAGCAGGGTCTCGTCGCCATACACCACGTACAGCGCGCCGAGCTTGCTGGCGAGATGGGCGTCGAGCTGGTCGGCCGCGAGCTGCATCAATTCACCTTTACCGCGGCGAGCTGGAACATCAGACGGTTGATCAGTTCCTGGCGCATGCCGCGATAGAGCAGATCGGACTCGTTGGCCTTGGCCAGCGTGGCGCTGGAGTTGTAGCTCAGATTGCTGGTCTGGCTCAGGTCGGTCGGGGCGATCAGCACCTTGCCCTGCGGCGTGGTGAGCTCAAAGCGCACGGTGTAGCGCAACAGATATTGCGCCACCGTGCCATCGGCGTTGTAGGCCTGTGCGGTCTGCGTCTGCGATTCGCCCAGCAGGGTGAATACCGCCTGAGCGGACTGGGCGTCTGGCGCGATGCGGGTCGAAGTGGTCGCTGCGATCTGCCGCTTGAGTGCCACGACGAAGGCCGAGGTCTCCGAGCCCGCCACATACAGGGTGTTCTCGATGGCGCGCGCGTGCAGCAAGGTGCGCCAGTGGTGCTCCTTGAGCGGGCCTCGCACCCACTCGGCGGCCGTCAGGATGACGTGCGCGCCCGCGTCGGCGAGGGTGCGGGCGACCTCGGGGAACCGCAGGTCGTAGCACGTCATGAGCGCGAAGCCCACGCCGTCGAGCTCGAAGGTCTGCGGCGGCTCGAGGCCGCCCGGCTCGATCCAGTCCGACTCGTGCTCGCCGAACGCGTCGTACAGATGCAGCTTGCGGTACACGGCGCGCACCCCGCTGCCGTCGACGGCGACGACCGCGTTCCGCACGCGGTCACCCTCGCCGCGTTCGACCAGCCCCGCGACGATCGTGACGCCGTGCCGCGTCGCGCACGCCCGGAGCGCCGTCGTGAAGGCGCCGCCCAGATCCTGCGCGTGGGCAGCGAGGGTTTCATCGAACGGGTCGACGAAATAGCTCGCGTACTCGGGGAACAGCACGAGACGCGCGCCCCGCGCAGCAGCACGCGCGGTGAGCTCGTCGATCGCGGTGAGGTTGGCGCCTTCGTCTGCCGTCGGCGCGAACTGCGCAACGGCGACCGCGATGCCCGCGGCATCCCCGCTCACCCGATCACCTTCCGCCGCTGCCGCCACGGCACGATGATCCACAGCACGATCACGACGATGCTCGCTGCGATCCCGACGACCCACGATGCCGTCTCACCGACGACGACATCGAAGACGAACGCGACGACGCCGACCAGCAGCGCCGCGATCGTCGCGAGCACCGTGACCAGCGCCGCATGCCCGAAGGCGACGACGGTCTGTTTCTCGCGACGCGCGAACAGCGCCCGATGCAACGCGACGGGCGAGAGCGCGACGATCGCGCTGAGCGCCGACAGCACCACGAGAATGAGGTAGAACAGCCGCTGGTTCTCGCTCAGCGCCGCGAACGCGGGCTGAAAGGCGATCGCGAGCAGGAAGCCCGTGAGGATCTGCGTGCCGGTCTGCAGCACGCGCAGCTCCTGCAGCACGTCCGTCCAGTTGCGGTCGGCGCGCTCGGTGGGCGTCTCGTTGCGCCCGTCGGAAGTCATGCCCACATCCTCCCCCGCCGCTCCGGATGCCTGCAACGTGCGACCCACTCTGAAACCCGTGCTAGAGTAGTTTCTTGTGCCGCGGGGTGGAGCAGCTCGGTAGCTCGCTGGGCTCATAACCCAGAGGTCGCAGGTTCAAATCCTGTCCCCGCAACGAAAAAGAAGAAGGCGTCCCACATGGGGCGCCTTCTTCTTTTGGCTGCCGGGACCGTTGTCTTGACCTGCATGCAGGGGGTCCCGCGCCGCCGGAGGCTCCGCGCGCCGCGCACCGCCAAGTGGAGGGGCGGCGTGGCCAAATCCTGTCCCCGCAACGAAAAGAGAAGGACCCCGCTTCGGCGGGGTCCTTCTCTTTTGCAGCCTGGGTCAGTCGCCGCTCAGCGCGAGCAGCTGCTCGACCGCCGCAGTGAGGCGGGCATCGGCCTCGGCGAACTTCGTCAGGTCACCCTCCTTCAGCGCGGCGTCGCGGTCGAGCATCGCCTGCTGGGCCTCTTGCAGCGCAGCCTGGAACGCGACGTCGGTGCCCGTCGACCCACCTGTCGACCCGTCACCGGTCGCGGTCGGGTCGGGGGTCGGCGTGACGTTGCCGTCGCCGGTGTTAGCGCCCGAGTCGCCGCCGAAGAGGGCATCCAGGGCATCCTGCAACGTGTCTTCGAACGCGACCGAATCACCGAACGCGACCAGGATCTTCTGCAGCGTCGGCAGCTTCGTGCCACTGGATGCCTGCACGAAGACCGGCTGCACGTAGAGCAGACCGCCGCCGACCGGCAGCGTCAGCAGGTTGCCGTTGAGCACCTCAGACTGACCCTGCTGCAGGATGTTGATGAACGACGACACGCTCGGCTCGGCGTTGAAGGTGTTCTGCACCTGACCGGGGCCCGGCACGCTGACGTCGGCGCTGATCTCCAGCATCCGCAGCTTGCCGTAATCCTCGGCCTTGGTGCCTGCGGTGGCGCCGGCGTCCGAGTCGACCGCCAGGTAACCCATGAGGACGTTGCGCGCACCGTCACCCTCGGAGGCCGGGATGAACGACGTGAACATCGAGAAGGTCGGGTCGTCCTGCCCGGGCATCTTCATCGTCAGGTAGTACGGCGGCTGCAGCACGTCGTTGGTCGCGACCGGGTCGTTCGGCGTCTTCCACGCGTTGTCGCGGGCGTAGAACGAGGCCGCGTCGTCAACGTGATACGTGCCGAGCATGGCGCGCTGCACCTTGAACAGGTCGGTCGGGTAGCGCACGTGGCTCATCAGGTCGGCGCTCATCTCCGAGATCGGCTTGAGCGTCGACGGGTACACCTTCTGCCACGCCTGCAGCAGCGGGTCGGTGTCGTCCCACGCGTAGAGGGTGACCGTGCCGTCGTAGGCGTCGACGGTCGCCTTCACCGAGTTGCGGATGTAGTTGACGTCGTCGAGCGCGACGCGCGGCTGCGTGTTCGTCGTGTCGCTGATCGCGTCGCGCAGGCTCACGACCTCGGAGTACGGGTAGTCGGCGCTGAGCGTGTATCCGTCGATGATCCACACGATGCGCCCGTCGACGACCGACGGATACGGGTCGTTGTCGAGCTCGAGATAGGGCGCAACCTTCTGCACACGCGTCTTGGGGTCGCGGTCGTAGAGGATCTGCGAGTCATCGTTGATGGCATCCGAGAACAGGATGTCGGTCGACTGGAACTTCAGCGAGTAGATCAGCCGGTTGAACAGGTTGCCGACACTCGGTCCACCGTCGCCGCTGAACGTCGTCTTGGTCTGGGCGGCGCCGTCGGTGCCGCGCGGGTAGTCCAGCTCGATGTCGGTGCCGCCTTCGGGCCCGCCGACGATCGAGTAGGTCGGTGAGGACTCGCCGAAGTAGACGCGCGGTTCGTAGTCGGTGTCGTCGGTCAGCGAACCCGCCGTCGGGATGCCCCGCTCGAGGAACACCGGGTTGCCGTCGGTCGTGCGCTCGTTGCCCTTCGCGGCGACGATGCCGTAGCCGTGCGTGTAGACGAGGGTCGTGTTGTACCAGGATGCCGCGGCGCCCAGCTGCGCGAGGTTCAGATCCCGCACCGAGACGACGGTGTCCTGCGACTCCCCGTCGATCTCGTATCGGTCGACATCGAGCGGGTCGGTGAACTGGTAGTACGAGCGGTACTGCTCGAGCTGGCGCACGGTCGGCGAGATGATCGCGGGGTCCATGATGCGGATGGATGCCGTCGTGTCGGCGTCCGCGCGCAGCTGCCCCGGCTCGGCATCCGTGACCGCCTGGAAGTCGCTCTTCTCGAGTCCGTCGATGCCGTACGCGACCTTCGTCGCGTCGATGTTGCGCTGGTAGTACTCGCTCTCCAGAGTCTCCTGGTTGGGTACGACCTGGAACTGATTGACGAACCACGGGTAGGCGACGCCGACGACGAGCGAGGTCACGATCAGCAGCGCCGTCGCGATCAGCGGGAAGCGCCAGCGCCCGATCAGCGCCGTGATGAAGAAGAGGATCGCGACGATGATCGCGGCGATCGAGAGGATCGTGAGCCCGGGGATGATCGCGTGGTCATCGACGTAGCTCGCACCCGTGATGCGCCCGCTCTGCTCGGTCAGGGTCTTGTAGCGGTCGACCCACAGGCTGGCCGCCTGCACGGCCAGGTAGAGACCGGCCAGCACCGCGAGCTGGATGCGCGCGGCCTTCGAGATGCGCAACTCGCGCTGCCCGATGCGCACCGAGCCGTACAGGTAGGCGACGAGAACCGTGACGATGAGGCAGACCAGCAGCACGGCCGAGGCGAACCCGAGCACCGAGCTGAACAGCGGCAGCGAGAACAGGTAGAAGCCGATGTCCATGTTGAACTGCGGATCGGTCGTGCCGGTGTCGACGCGGTTCGCCCACAGCCACACCGTCTCCCACTGCGCCGCCGCGGCGAATCCGGCGAAGAAGCCGAAGAAGACGGGGATGCCCCACATCGCGAGGCGCCGCAGGGGCTCGACGACCTCCTGGTAGTGGTCCAGCTGCGAGGTCAGGCGCGCATAGACGGGTCGCAGGCGGTACGCCAGCTGGATCGCCGCGAACACGGGGATCGCCATCGCGAGGAACCCGATCACGAACATCACGACGCGGGCTGTCCACTGCGTCCACAGGACGCTGGAGAAGCCCAGCTGGTCGAACCACAGCCAGTCGGCGTACAGGCTCGCGAAGATGAAGAAGGCCACCACGATGGCCGCGATGACGGCCAGAGTGATGCCGATCGCGCGGCGGAACGGACTGGGCGTGGCCTGGTTCGGCGCTGAGGTCGTGGTCACGCCTCTATCCTAGGCGCGGGGATTCTGGGCGGATGCCTAGGAGCAGGTCGGCAGGGCATCGAGGTCGCCGCCGTCGCGAATCGTCTCGAGCACGGTCAGCGCGTCATCGAGTGTTGCCACGGAGAAGACCCGCAGGCCCGACGGGATGTGCCCGACGACCTCGTCGCAATTGCTCTCCGGAGCGAGGAACCATTCGGCACCGGCATCCTTCGCCCCGTACAGCTTCTGCCGGATGCCACCGATCGCGCCGACCGTGCCGGCAGCGTCGATCGTGCCGGTTCCGGCGACCTGCTCGCCGCCGTTGAGCTCGCCCTCGCTGAGGGTGTCGATGATGCCGAGTGCGAACATCATGCCCGCCGACGGCCCGCCGACGTTGTCGAGTTGGATCGTGACGTCGATCGGGAAGTCGTAGTCGTGCAGTGTCGTGACCCCGATGAGCCAGGTGTCCTTGCCGTCGACGGTCGCCAGCGTCGGAGTGACCGTCTCGGTGAGCGTCTCGCCCGCCCGCTCGACCGTGAGTTCGACCGGCGCACCCTCGCCCGCGTTGATGATCGAGCGCAGCTCGTCGGTCTCGGTGATCGCCTGCCCGTTCGCGGCGCGGATGATGTCGTCGGGTTCGAGGATGCCCTGCGCCGCCGAATCGTCGGTGAGCGAGTACACGCGCACCATCGCCTGCACGTCGTAGCCGAGCTCGGTGAGGGCGGCGGCGGTCGCCTCCTTCTGCGAGTCGACCATCATGACGGCGCTCTCCTGGTTGCGCTCCTCGGTCGTCTGCCCCTCCGGGAAGACATCGTCCAGCGGCAGCACGGCCTTCGCCGGGTCGAACCACGCCAGCGCGAGCTCGAACCATGACGGCGTGCGCTCGCGCGAGCCGACGACCTGCACCGTCAGCAGGTCGAGGGCACCGGCGGTCGGATAGGTCTGCGCACCCGAGACCGAGATGAGGGGGACGTCATCGCCGTCGGAGTTCTGCACCGAGCCCAGCGTGTTGAAGACGGGACCGGGACGCTGGATGACGAACGAGCTCGGCAGCAGCGTCAGAGCCAGCAGGGCGAACAGCGCGACCGTGAGCGCCCAGATCCCGACCGAGGCCGAGCGGGACAGTCGCCGGCGGGCGGGCACGATCGTCGTCCCCTCATCGAACAGTGCCACGGCAGCCCTTTCCGGCCGGTCGTTCGCGATCGGCGTACAGACGACATCCTCGACCAGGCCGCGAGACGCGCCGCGGCGGAAGCCGTGCGACTAGCGTAGAACGCGACGAGATCCGCCTGCTGAAAGGCGCCTGACATGGCTGACGACGACACTCCCGACCGCTCCGGCGAAGAGGAGTTCCAAGAGCTGCTGCGCAACCTGCTCGGCGCGGGCGGAGCAGGGCTGGACCCCGCGCAACTCGAGGGTCTGTCGCGCATGGGCGTCGACCCCGCGATGCTGCAGCAGATCATGGGGCAGATGCAGGCCGCGTTCTCGCAAGCCGGTTCCGCCGGCGACGGCATCGACTGGGGCGCCGCGAAGACACAGGCGCTGCACCTGTCGAACAAGGACGGACTGAGCATCTCGACGGGCGACCGTGCCGAGTTCGAGCAGGCGTTCGCGCTCGCCACCCTGTGGCTGAGCGAGGCGACGTCGATCTCTGAGCTGGCCGCTCCCCCGGTCGCCATCACGCGCGGTGACTGGGTCGAGCAGACCCTGCCAGTCTGGCAGGAGCTGGCCGAACCCGTCGCCGAGTCGATCGCGGGTGCACTCACCTCGGTCATCGACGAGCAGACCCCCGAAGAGATGAAGCAGCTCGTTGCGGGCGCGGGGGCGTTCATGCGCCGCATCGGCGGCTCGCTGTTCGCGGCGCAACTCGGCGGAGTCGTGGGGCGCCTGTCACTCGAAGTCGTCTCGGGCGGCGACGTCGGCATCCCCGTCATGCCCGACGCCGTCGCGGCGATCCTGCCGCAGAACTTCGCCGACTTCGGGCGCGACCTCGAGGTCACCGACGATCAGCTCGCGCTGTACCTCGCGACGCGCGAGCTGGCGCACGCACGCCTGTTCCGGCACGCCCGCTGGCTGCGCCTGCACGTCATCTCGCAGGTGACCGAGTTCGCCCGGGGCATCCATGTCGACACGAGCGCCCTGGAAGAGCTCGCCTCGCGCTTCGATCCGTCCAACCCCGAAGAGCTGCGCTCGCTCATCGAGTCCGGTGCCCTGCTGCCGCAGCGCACCCAGGCGCAGGAGGCGGCGCTCACCCGCCTCGAGAACCTGCTCGCCACGATCGAAGGCTGGGTCGACGTCGTGACGGCGGATGCCACGGCGCGCCTGCCCGAGGCCGCGCGGATCGCCGAGGCGGTGCGCCGCCGCCGCGCCGTCGGCGGGCCCGCCGAGCAGGCGATGGCCTCGCTCGTGGGGCTCGAACTGCGCCCGCGGCGCTTGCGCGAGGCATCCGCCATGTGGCGCGCCGTCACCGATGCCGTCGGCGCCACCGAGCGCGACAGCCTGTGGGACTACCCCGACCTCATGCCGCAGTCCGAAGACATCGACGACCCGCAGGCTCTCATCGCCCGACTGAAGGCGCGCGCCGCGGGCGAAGAGCTGCCGCGCGACGCGATGGACGAGGCGCTCGACGAACTGCTCGCGCAGGCTGCCGGTGAAGACGACGGCCGTGCAGACGACACCCCCGACGACCCGCGCCCCGTCTGAGCTGCCCCGCGCGCACGCGGCGCATCGCCTCCTCCACAGGCGGCGGATTTCGGCGATTCCGCGCTCGGCCTGTGGACAGTCGTGACGGAGGCTCCGCCGTCTGGGCATGATCGGGACATGCTCCGACTCGCTCCCTCCAGGCCCCCGCTGTGGCGCACCGAGTCGTGCCTGCAGCTGGGCGCTGACGGCACCGTGCGCATCGACGACATCACCCGCTGGCAGGAACAGCTGCTGGATGCCCTGGCCGAGGGCATCCCCGATGCCATGCTGCTGCCGCTCGCGCGGAGCCTGGGCGCACCGCTCGTGGATGCCGAGCGCTTCATCGCCGGCATCGGGGGTGCGCTGGCGCCGGGGCCGGCCGCGGCCCTGACCGCGGCCGCCGAGCTGCCGAGCGAGATCAGCTTCGCCGAGGCCGACGCGTTCGCACACGGCTGGCGCGCCGCGGGCCTTGCGATCACGACGACGACCCGCTGGACGCAAGATCGCCCCGACCGGTCGGCACCGCTCATCGTCGTCGCCGACGGCGCACTCGAGCCGCGCCGCACGGCGGCCCTGATGACAGCCGACATCACGCACCTGCCGATCGTGCTCGCCGGCGACAGCATCGTCGTGGGCCCACTGGTCGTGCCGGGCCTCACGGCGTGCCTGACCTGCCTGCACACACACCGCATCGACGCCGATCCGCAGTGGCCGCTCATCGCCGTGCAGCTCATCGGCCGTCAGCGCGTCGCGACCGACGCGGCGCTGGTCTTGGAGGCGGCGGTCCTGGCTGCACGACTGCTGAGATCAGAACCCGCCGCACCGCCCGCGGCCACACTGTCGGTGACGCTCAGCTCCGCCCACGTGCGCCGGGTCTGGCACGCCCATCGCCCGCACGAACGGTGTCTGTGCCGATCTCCTGAAGGAATCGCGAGCGCTGCCGAGGACGCGACCCCGAGTGCTCCGACCATGACAGCGAGAGCGTTCGCCCGGCCCGCGTGATGCCGACGTAAGCTAGCCGGCGCTCCTCGTCGATCTGCTCGAACCCCGTCGCGTACGAGATCGGCAGCAGCCCCTCGCTCATCCCGACCAGGTGCACGTGGTCCCATTCGAGACCCTTCGCCGCGTGCAGCGTCGCGAGGGTCACCGTGCGCAGCGCGGGCTCGTGCTGGTCGCGACCGCGCGCCATCAGCTCGTCAGTGAAGCCGCGCAGGGTCGTGCCCTCGGGCGCCTCCTCCGCGAGCCGCAGCACCGCCGACCGGGCTTCCCACGCGTCACGCAGCGCGCCGCCCGCGGGCGGTGCCTCGTCGGTCAGGCCGAGCGAGCGGAGCACGTCGCGCACCGCGGCGAGGAACGTCGTCTCGACCGGTGCAACCGACGCGCCGCGCAGTGCCATGACCGCCTGACGCACTTCGGGCAGGTCGAAGAAGCGCGTGCCGCCCAGCACGGTCGCGGCGATCCCCCGCGCCGAGAGCGCCGCGAGCAGCGGCGCCGACTGCGCGTTCGCGCGGTAGAGGATCGCGATGTCGTCCGGCGAGATGCCCGACGCGATCTGCGCGGCGACGGCTGCCGCGACACCGGATGCCTCAGCGCTGTCGTCCGGGTACGCCGTGACGACCGGCGCGGGGCCGGGCCTGCGCGCGGAGGTCAGCGCGAGCGCGCCGGGGCGCCCCCGCATGAGGGCGTTGGCGACCGCGAGGATCGCGGGGTCGGACCGATAGCTGTGCTCGAGGCGCACGAGCTGGGCATCCGGATAGTGCGATCCGAACTCGAGCAGGTAGCGAGGGTCGGCGCCCGCGAACGAGTAGATCGTCTGGCTCGCGTCGCCGACGACGCAGATGTCGCGGCGGTCGCCGAGCCACAGTTCCAGCAGCCGATACTGCACGGGCGACACGTCCTGGAACTCGTCGACCGTCAGGTGGCGGTACTGCTCGTGGACGGCGGCTGCGACGCGCGGCTCGGACTCGAGCATCCCGGCGCACGCGAGCAGCACGTCTTCGAAATCGAGCTGGCGGCGGTCGTCCTTGACCTTCTCGTACGCGCGCATCAGGTCGGCCAGCTTGCCGGCGTCGATCCCGCCGAGGCCTGCGGGGTGCGCGGCCGCATCCTGTTCGATCGTGCGCATCGCGACCTTGCGCCACTCGATGCGGCTTGCGACATCTCGCAGCGTCGCGGCATCGAGGTGCAGGCCGAGCGAGTCGGCGGCTTGGCCGAGCACGCGCACCTTCTTGTCGATGATCGTGGGCGCCGTGTCGCCCGCCAGTTGCGGCCAGAAGAAGTTCAACTGCGCGAGCGCGGTCGCGTGGAAGGTCCGCGCCGCGACGCCCTCGACGCCGAGCGCGCGCAGGCGTCCGCGCATCTCGCCGGCGGCCTTCGCGGTGAAGGTGACGGCCATCACCCGACCGGGCGAGTAGGCACCCGTGTCGACGCCGTGCGCGATGCGGTGCGTGATGACGCGGGTCTTGCCGGTGCCGGCACCGGCAAGCACGCACACGGGCCCGCGCAGAAGCGAGGCCGCGGCCCGCTGCTGGTCGTCGAGACCGGCGAGGGGGTCGCCACTCACGGCGCCGACTCGACCCAGTCGACGATCAGTCGATAGGCGATCGAGGCGGTTCCGGGCAGCGCGACGCCGTCGGTGCTGCGCCCGGCCAGCGCCTCGGCGAGCTCGGCGCGGTCGAACCAGCGCGCGTCGACGATCTCGACGCCGTCGGCACGGACGACCGAGTCGGGGGTGCACGTCGCGTGGAACCCGAGCATGAGCGAGCGCGGATAGGGCCACGCCTGTGAACCGCGGTACGAGGATGCCGCGACGACCACGCCGGACTCCTCGTGGATCTCACGTGTGATGGCCGACTCGAGCGACTCCCCCGCCTCGACGAAGCCGGCGAACGTCGAGTACATGTTGCGGCCTGCCCACAGCGCGTTCTTGCCGAGGAGCAGACGCTCGCCGTCGGCGGACTGGACGGCGACGATGACCGCCGGATCGGTGCGCGGGAAGTGCTCGCGCCCGCACGACGGGCAATGGCGCGCCCAGCCCGCCGCGCGCGTTCGCGTGCGCGCACCGCAGGCGGGGCAGAAGGGCGCGTCGACGAGCCAGCGCCCCAGCGACACGGCCTCGACGAGCAGAGCTGCGGCGACCGGGTCGAGCTCCCCGCCGACAGCACGCAGAGCGGCCCACTCGGCGCCGTCGGGCACGACGACCGGCGGTTCGGCATCCGGTCCCGACACGGCGAGCAGCATGGCAAAGCCGGCGTCGTCACGCCCGAGGAAAGCCCACTCCACGTCGCCCGACACGTCGGCGACGCCGACGGTGTGCAGGTGCGGCCCCGACGTCGACACGAGTCCGCGGTCGCCGTGCACGGCCACGACACGCGTGGCGGGATCGGCGCGCAAGCTGTCCACGAGGTCGGGCTGCTCGCGCTCTTCGGCGGAGCGGTCGATGCCCGCGCGCGCCAGGGCTGGCGGCTGCGGGGCGTCCGATCGCGTCATGCGGGACCTTCCTTGCCGGGCGTGGCGCGCGACCGGACGGGGCACGTCCGACCTAACCTGGGGGCATGGCACGCTCACCTCTCACTCTAGCCGCGTCGGTGACCTCGGCCCTGCCCCGCGTCGTGGTGACGAGCGTCGGTTCGCTCAGCGAGGGGACCAGCGGCCGCTACGACAGCGCGATCGCCCATCTGGAAGACGGACGCCGCGTCGTCGTGCGCGTTCCCGTGGACGACGACGCCGACGCCGACCTGCGTGCCGAAGCGCGCGCACTCACGTCGCTGACGCCGGGCGTGCGCGCCGTGCTGCCGTTCGGCGCACCGGATGTGCTCGGGCAGACGCGCGTCGACGGCCGCCACACCCTCGTACAGACCCTGCTGCCGGGCTACCGCGTCGACGCAGCGCACGTGCCGGCCGGCCGCGGCATCGCGACGGCGCTCGCGACCGCGACCGCACAGGTGCACGACCTGCCCGTCACCGTCGTCCGCGACGCCGGCCTGCCGGTGCAGACGGCGGCGGCGGTGCGCGACGAGGCCGAGAAGCTGCTGGATGCCGCGGAGGCGACCGGACGCCTGCCGTTCGGACTGCTGCGGCGGTGGAGCACGGCGCTGGCATCCGACCGACTGTGGCGCTTCGAGACGACCGTCGTGCTCGGCGGCGCCGACCCGGCATCCTTCGTGTTCGAAGACGACGCCGAGGGCGTACCGATCGTGACCGGCCTGCTGTCGTGGGGCGGACTCGCGGTGAGCGACCCCGCGATCGACCTGCGCTGGACGGCATCGGCCCCCGCAGCCCGCGACGATGTGCTGGATGCCTACGCCCGCGCCTCGCACCGCGCGCCCGACCCGCAGCTCGCCGAGCGCGCGCGTCTGCACGCCGAGCTCGAGTTCGCGAAGTGGCTCCTGCACGGACTCGCTCTCGGACGCCCCGACGTGGTGGACGACGCAGCCGAGCTCCTCGCGTCGCTGTCCACGGGCGTGGCCGACGACGACGTGCTCGGTCAC
>Ga0207420_1001784_pt1 | contig 12072 bp, 10 predicted proteins | sample ThiBio_inoc_biof_FD_183941 | JGI IMG/M metagenome (GOLD analysis project Ga0207420, IMG submission 183941) | Wastewater bioreactor microbial communities from Cape Town, South Africa - Thiocy_inoc_biof (SPAdes) | ecosystem: Engineered > Bioremediation > Thiocyanate > Unclassified | place: South...
CGCGGTTGAAGACGAGGTTGAGGTTCGCGAGGCGACTGCGCAGCACCAGGCCGAGCACCCACGCGAGCACGACGAAGATCGATAGCATCCCGAGGAACTGCCAGTAGTGGCTGCCGTAGAACCCGGCGATCGTCTCGCGCATCGCGTCGATGCCGTAGGTGAACGGCAAGAACGGGTAGATCGCGCGGAAGAACCCGGGCATCATCTCGATCGGGTACAGGCCCGACGCTCCGGGGATCTGCATGATCACGAGCAGGATGCACAGGCCGCGCCCGACGTGTCCGAACGCGACACACAGCGCGTAGACGATGCTCATGTAGGCGAGCGAGATGAGCACGGCGGTGCCGACGAAGGCGACCGCGCTGACCGTCTGCACCCCGATGATGAGGTTGCCGATCGACACGATGAGTGCCTGTGCGACGGCGAATGCCGCAAACAGCATGAACCGGCCGACATATGCCTCGCGCACCGTGATGCCTTCGAGGCCCTCGGTGTCGACCTCGATCTTGAAGATCACCATGAGCACGAACGCGCCGATCCACAGCGACAGGTTCGTGAACAGGGCCGCCATCGCCGAGCCGTACGTGTCGATCGGGAACAGCACGTTCTCGGATACCTCGACCGGCGAGGCGACGAACTGCGCGATCTGCTGCGCGTTCAGGCCCGTGATCGTGCCGAGCGTCTCCCACGCCGACGCGGCGCTGAGCGCGATGACATCTGTGCGGGCGCCCGCGAGCGAATCGAGGATGCCGGAGAGGTTGGCATCCAGACTGCCGACCGCATCGATCGTCGACGCCAGCTGGCCATCCAGTCCGGTGAGCAGCTGCTGCGCGGGATCGAGCTGCGCACGCTGCGCGTCGATCGCCGCAGAGAACGCCCCGGCGCTCGTCGACAGCTCGGCCATCGCACGGCTGAGAGCCGGCACCGAGCTGGTGAGCACGGTGCGCAGGTCGGTCGCCGCGGTTTGGGCGTTCTGCACGGCCGCATCGAGCGCGTCGGCGGATGCCTGCAGCGTGTTGACCGCCTCGCCCGCCTGCGTGTTCAGCGTCTGCAGCTGTGCGAGCAGCTGCTGGTCGCTGGCATTGCGCTCCTGCAGCGCCGTGATGGCATCCGTCAGGCGCTGATGCACGTCGGGGTCGAGGCCGCCCGCGTCGACGAGCTGTTGCAGCTGCTCGAGGGCCGCCTCGTTGCTCTGTACGACGGCGGTCACATCGTCGATCGCGCCGTCGATGCGCGCGCCGGCGCTGTCGAGTGCTTGGGTGACCTGCGTCACGGCGACGTTCGCGGCCGCCGACGCGTCGGCGAGGTGCGTCGCTCCGTCGACGTAGGCCGAGGTGGCCGCATCGGTGAACGCGATGACCTGCGTCTGCGCTTCGGCGATGATCGCCTGCGCCTGAGCGATGCCGCTCTGCACGTCGGCGAGGGTCGCGTCGACGTCGTCGAGCGTGCCCTTCGCCGACGAGATCGCGTCGCGCGACGACGACAGCCCGCCGGACAGGTCGGAGAGGTTCTGCCGCGCCGTCGTGATCGACTGCGTCGCGGTGTCGAAGGCGTCGAGCGTGTTGCTCTTCTCGTTCAGCAGATGCAGCTCGAGGTCGTCGCCGGCATCCTTCACGGCGTCTGTGACCGACGCCGCGACCTGCTCGGTGAACGCGCTCGTGATCTGCTTGTCGAGAGTGGATGCCCCGACATCCGTGATCTTCGGGGCGATCGCGCTGGCCTTCTCGTTGACGTAGTACTGCAGCGCGGGCTGGGTGAACTCGCCCGTCGTGATGCTGATGAGGTCAGCGCTGAAGTCCGCCGGGATCACGATCGCGGCATAAGCGCGGCCACTGCGCACGGCGTCCTGTGCCTCGTCTTCGCTGAGGAACTCCCACCCCAGCTGGTCGTTACTCTGCAGCTCATCGACCACTTGCGCGCCGACGTCGAGCGGGCCGGTGAGATCGGACTCGGCACCCTCGTCGAGGTTGACGACGGCGACCGTGATGTTCGAGGTGTTCGAGTACGGGTCCCAGAACGCGTTGATGTTGAACCACGCGTACAGGGCCGGCGTGACGAGGATGCCGACGACGATGATCCACGCCTTGCGCTGGCGCGCCAGACGTCCCACATCACGCGAGAAGACTCGCCAACTCATTTTCACTCGGACGAGTATACGTCAAACATGCACAGCAGTGTGCACTTTAGTGGGCTTGCCCGTCGTTTGTTCTGGCGAGCAGGACTGCCGGGGTCTTGCTCAGCCGAGTAGGCCGATGCGGGTCTTGCTCAGACGAGCAGGCCGATCACGACGAAGACGACAGCGAGAAGCGGCAGGAAGCCCTGGGTGATCGCGGCGCGACGCTTGTCGGGCGAGCTCAGCAGCAGCACGAGGGCGGCGGCGAGCATCGAGCCGGTGCCGGCAAGGATGAGCGTCAGGCCGACGGCTTGGTCCCCCGCCGCCGTCACGATGATGCCGACGATCGCGGCGATCGCGAGGAAGAGGTTGTAGAAGCCCTGGTTGTAGGCGAACGCGCGGGTGGGTTCGATCTCGTGATCGGGCACGCCGAACGTCTTGCGCGCCTGCGGGCCGTCCCACGCGAGCGACTCCATCCAGAAGATGTAGACGTGCAGCAGGGCAGCGAGGCCTGCGAAGACGAGTCCGGTGATGATCATGCGCTTCTCCCGTTCGGGGACTTGGGTTTCGTTCGTCGTGGGCTCTGGGTTCGCACTTCGTGCGTTCTTCGTGAGCGCGCTATGAGCCGACAGGTCAACTATGGCGCATTCCGGGGCGCCCTGATTCGATGGAGCGATGGACACTCACGATGTCGTGAACCAGGCGCCGCCGCGCGAAGGCCTCGACGAGTACGGCGCGAACGCCGCCCTCACCGAGGCCGTCGACCGCCATGACGCCGACTGGGCGCACCACCGGCTGCACTTGACCGGGCAACGCGTGGGCACGGCATCCTTTCAGCACGATGCGGCGCGGGCGAACCGCGTCGAACCACTGCTGCACACGCACGATCGGCACGGGCACCACATCGACGAGGTCGAATACGACGACAGCTATCACCGCGTCATCGCGGCGGCCGTCGCCGACGGCGCGCACACCGGCGCGTACGTCGAGCCGCGGCCGGGCGCGAACGTCGCGCGGGCGGCGACCTTCATGCTGTATGCGCAGATCGAGCCCGGCCACGCGTGCCCCGTGTCGATGACGCACGCCGTCGTGCCGGTGCTGCAGCAACACCCGACGGTCGCAGGCGAATGGATGCCGCGGGTGCTGAGCCCCGCCTACGACCCGACGCTGCGCACGGGCAAGCCGAGCGCGCTGTTCGGCATGGCGATGACCGAGAAGCAGGGCGGGTCGGACGTCCGCGCGAACACGACGGCCGCGCGACCGCTGGGCGACGGGCGGTACGCCCTGACGGGGCACAAGTGGTTCTGCTCGGCGCCGATGTCGGACGCCTTCCTCGTGCTGGCGCAGGCTCCGGGCGGGCTGTCGTGCTTCCTCGTGCCGCGGGTGGTCGAAGGGTCGGGCGTGCGCAATGGCATCCGTATCGTGCGATTGAAAGACAAGCTCGGCAACCGCGCGAACGCGTCGAGTGAGGTCGAATACGAGGATGCTGTGGGCACGCTCGTCGGCGAGGAGGGGCGGGGCGTCCGCACGATCATCGACATGGTCGCGGGCACGCGGCTCGACTGCGTGCTGGGTACGACCGCGGGCATGCGTCAGGCGGTCGCCGAGGCGGCGTGGCATGTGCGGCACCGCCGCGCGTTCGGCGCGCTGTTGATCGACCAGCCTGCGATGACGGGCGTGATCGCCGACCTGCAGCTCGAGACCGAGGCGGCGACCGCGACGGCGATGCGGCTCGCGCGCGCGTACGACGACGATGCGTCGGATGCCGAGGTCGCGTTCCGCCGGCTCGCGACGGCGGTCGCGAAGTACTGGATCTGCAAGCGCGGGCCGGGGCATGCGTACGAGGCGCTGGAGTGTCTCGGCGGCAACGGGTACACCGAGGCGTTCCCACTCGCGATGCGCTATCGCGAGCAGCCGGTCATGGCCGTGTGGGAGGGGTCGGGCAACGTGATCGCGCTCGACGTGCTGCGTGCGCTCGCGCGCGAGCCCGAGACCCTGGATGCCTTCGACGCCGAGGTGTCGCTCGCGCGCGGCGCCGACCGCAGGTTCGACGCCTTCGCCGACCATGCGCGGGCCCTCGTGCGGTCGGTCGGTGCGTCGGGCGGTGCGTCGGTCGGGGCGTCGGGCGCGGCGTCGGGCGGTGCGTCGGTCGCTGCGGATGCCGAGCCCCAGGCCCGCGCCCGCGAGCTCGTTGCGACGCTCGCGCTTGCGCTGCAGGGGTCGCTGCTCGTGCGCTTCGCCCCCGCGGCCGTCGCCGACGCGTTCGTCGCGAGCCGGCTGAGTGAGGGTCTCGGCGGCGCGGCCGGGCTGTATGGAGCGCTGCCGAGTGGGGTGGATGCCGCGGCGATCGCCGCGCGGGCGTGAAGGGCGGTGCGTGCAGCATGGCGCTGAACAGTGCGGTGACAAACTGAGTGGCGCCACGACCCATCTCACCGCGTGCGAGGTGGTCGCAAGCGCCACTCACATCGGTACGGCCAGAATCAGGTGGCGCGCGCGACCGGTTCAGCACCGGCCACGTGGTCGCACGCGCCACCTGGATCGAGCACCCTGCCTCACTCCTGCGGGCGCAGCACCACCGTCCCGCGCTTGCGGCCGGTCGCGACGCGCGCGTGGGCGGCGGCGGCATCCGCCAGGGAATACTCGCTGTCGATCAGCGGCACGAGGTCGCCGGCCACGGCGAGGCCCGCGAGTTCGGCGAGGTCCGGGCGCTTCGCGGCATCCTTTCGCAGGCCCGTGAACGCGATCTTGGCGCGGCGCGAGACCAGTGTGTGGAACAGCGTCGAACCGGGGACGGTCGACAGGTATCGGCCGTGCGGCGTGAGCACGTGACGCGCTCGCGCGAAACCGACGATGCCGACCGCGTCGAAGATGATGTCCCACTGCTCGGCCGAGGTGGTGAAGTCCACAGCGGTGTAGTCGATGGCCTCGTCGGCGCCGAGGCCGCGCACAAGGTCGAGATTCGGCGTGCTCGTCACGGCCGTGACATGCGCACCGCCAAGGTGCGCGAGTTGCACGCCCGCCGCGCCAACCGAGCCGGACGCGCCGTTGACAAGCACGCGCATGCCTGGCCGCACCCGCCCGTGGTCCCGCAGAAACGGCAGCGCCGTCATCGCGCCGTCAGCCAACGCGACAGCCTGCGAAGGTGTCACTTCCGGCGGCAGGGATGCCAGGGCGCTGTCGGCTCGGACGGTTATATGCTCCGCGTGGCATCCAAGTGCGGCGCCCGTCGCACCGTACACGCGATCGCCGACTTCGAGGCCTGTGACGCCCGATCCAACCGCCACGATCTCGCCGGCGTACTCGCTGCCGAGCACCGGGAGACGAGGCGAACGGATGCCCGAGAACAGGCGCACCAGGCCCGGCTCACCGCTGCGCGCGGCGTTGTCGGATGCCCCGACGCTCGCGGCATCGACGCGCACCAGCACCTCACCAGCCGCTGGCGTGGGCTTGGCCCGGCCGGCGAGGTGGACGACATCCGGAGCGCCGTAGCGCTCGTAGATCGCCGCTCTCATGACTGCTCCGGATAGGCGAAAACGGTGTCGAGCGGCACGTCGAAGACCCGGGCGATCTGGAAGGCGAGCTCGAGCGTCGGCGAATACTTGCCCTGCTCGATCGCGATGACGGTCTGGCGCGTGACGCCGATGCGCTCGGCGAGGTCGGCCTGCGTCATCTCGCCGTGCGCAAAACGCAGCGTGCGGATCTGGTTCGTGACCCGAGTCGGCTTGACCATCAGAATCCCCGCCGGTAGAGCGTGAGCTTGACGACCGAGGCCAACACGGCCGACGCGACGAAGCCCAGGTAGATGACGTTCGCGATCCAGAAGTACTCGAGCCGGAGTACCGCGAGGATCAGCGCGCCGAGCGCACCCACGATGAGCGGCCAGCGACCGATGCGCTCCCCCGTGCGATCGATGTCGCGGTCGCGCGCGTCGGCGCGCGAGCTGTCACTCGGGCGGATCATCTCGACGACGATGCGCACGACGATCGCCGCGACGATCGACCACGACAGCGGTGTGAAGTAGTCGACGGTGTCGATCGACGCTCCCGTGAGCCTGCCCAGCACGACGCCGACGTACGCCAGGTATGCGCCAACGACGACCACCAGGTAGACCCAGACGCCCTTCTCCTCGTAAGACATGCCATCCCCCGCATGTAAAAGATTGCTGACACAGCCAATGTAAAGCGAGGCATACTTTGTGTCAAGAATTGTTTACATGTGCTCTGATGAGCGCCGCTCAAGCGGGTGGCGCGCCGGACCAGCTCGAGACATTCGAGGTAGTCGCGGATGCCACCTCGATTCGCCGCCACAGAAGCGGGTGGCGCGCCGGACCAACTCGAGGCATCCGAGGTAGTCCGCAGTGCCACCTCGATGGGCCACTGCCGAAGCGGGTGGCGCGCCGGACCAACTCGAGGCATCCGAGGTAGTCCGCAGTGCCACCTCGATGGGCCACTGCCGAAACGGGTGGCGCGCCGGACCGTCTCGAGGCATCCCAACTGGCCCCCGCGACACCCGGATCGCCCGCACCGGCGGAAGGGTGGCGCAATTTCACCCTTCGAGGCATCCGAGGTCCTCATTTGCGCCAGCAACTTCAGCCGCAGGTCGGGAATGATGGCACCATGCAGATCGAGTACGACGACGACCCCGCGCGGGTGCAGCGCGAGGTCGTGCGCGAGTGGTTGAAGACCGAGGCCTACTGGGGCACGTGGCGCGGCGACGCCGAGATCGACGCGTGCATCGATGGCGCGTGGCGCGTAGTCGGTGCCTACCGCGGCGACACGGGTGCCCTCGTCGGGTTCGCCCGTGCGGTCTCAGACGGAGTCGGGTTCGCCTACCTCGCCGATGTGTTCGTGCTTCCCGAGGCACGCGGCGAGGGCGTGGGCACGGGGCTCGTCCGCACGATGATCGACGAGGGCCCGGGTGCGGCGTTCCGCTGGACGCTCTTCACGAAGGATGCCCACGGCCTCTACCGCAAGTTCGGCTTCGCCGAGCCCGACGCGAGCGCCATGGTCCGCGTCGCGGGCGACCTGCAGTCCCGCTGACCTCGCCGCCCCGCCGGCTCGCTCAACCCGGCCCCGCTCGCCCCGAGAAACCACATCCCGCGTGGGAAACACGCGCTCCCGTGGTTTCTCGCGCTGAGCTGGTTTCTCACGCCGGATGCCCGGCACGCACCCCCCTCAGAACACGTCCCACTCTCGCGCCCGCTCGCGCAGGCGCTCCGCAACGTGCGCGGTTGCCGCCGACGGGGCATCCCGAGCACGTAACGCCAGGTACAGCGTGTTCAGCGGCAGTTCGTCGCTGTCGTGCGCCTTGCGGACGAGCCCCGCGTGCAGGGCCGGCTCAGCGAGGTAGCGCGGGAGCACCGAGAGGCCGACGCCGGCCACGACGGCAGCAAGCACCCCGCGCAGATCGGGCACGATCAGCGCGATCGGCCCCGTCGGGCGCTCCCCGAACTGACTGCGCCAGTAGCGCCGCAGGATCGAGGGTTGCGCGTCGTACGCGACGAGCGGAATGCTCCCGAGCGCCGAGGCGGGGTCGGTGCGCAGGCGCTCGGGATTGATGCGATCCACGAGCGCCGGCGCACCGATCAGCACGAACTCCTCATCGATGAGCCCCCGGTAGCGCAGCGCCGCATTTGTCGGGCGGATCGAGGACACGACGAGGTCGAGCGCACCGGCGGCGAGTTGATCAAGCAGCGGCTCAGCGAGACCGAGCGTGAACTCGAGACGCAAACCCGAACCCGCCAAGGGCGCCAGCGCCGGGATCACGCGCGCGGCGATCACGTCGCTCGCACCACCGATGCGGACGACGCCGCGTGGCGCGGGGTCGGGGCGATCCCACACGGTGCCGAGAGCGTCGATGGCATCCGCTACCTGCGCGGCGAGCGCGTCGGCACGTGCTGTCGGGGTCACACCGCGCCGGCCGCGTTCAAACAGGACGGTGCCGAGTGACTGCTCGAGCGTCGCGATGCGCTCGCTGACCGAGGGCTGACTGCGGCCAAGGCGGGATGCCGCGGCCGAGATCGACCCGGCACGGTACACCTCCAGGAATGTCGCGAACAGATCAAGGCTCCGCATTCCATCAATTTATCTATGCCAGATGCCAGTTGGTATGGAATCTGACTGATTGCATGGTGTTGAACTGCTCAGGCGCGCGGCAGACGGCCGCGCACGCGAAAGGACAGCCTCATGTCGGAAGTACTCATGGTCGTGACCGGTGCCGACCGCCTCATGCTCGCTGACGGGACCTCACACCCGACAGGTTTCTGGGCCGAGGAACTCGTCGAACTGCACCGGGGCCTGACCGCCGCCGGCCACACCGTCGCCATCGCGACCCCGCAGGGAGTCGTGCCCACGGTCGATCCTGGCAGCGTCGACACGTCGACCGAGTCGGGGCGCGAGATCGCCGACGCCCTCGCCGCGCTGGCGCCGGAACTCGGCGCCCCGCTGCGCCTCGACGAGATCGCCGCAGGCGCGTACGACGCCGTCGTGTTGCCCGGCGGACACGGCCCGATGGCTGACCTCGCCGCCGATCCAGACCTCGGCCGCCTGCTGATCGACGCCGATAACCGGGGCGCCGTCGTCGGCGTTCTGTGCCATGGCCCCGCGGGACTGCTCTCGGCCGTCAGCGACGACGGCTTCGCCTTCACGGGTCGACGCCTCGCCGTCTTCACCGACGAGGAAGAAGCCCTGGGCGGACTCGGCGCCAACACGCCCTATCTCGTCGCCTCTCGGCTGGCCGAGCTGGGAGCGGTCCTCTCGACCGGCGAACCCTGGAGCAGCACGGTCGTCGTCGACGGCAACCTCGTCAGCGGCCAGAACCCGCAGTCGTCGGTCGCGACGGCGGCGGCGATCGTCGCCGCGCTCGCTCACTGAGAGTCATGGGCAGGATGCCCGGCTGATGCGACATCCCGCCTCCTCGATGGGTGGCGCTGCGGACCATCTCAGAAAACGCGAGCTGGTCCGCAGCGCCACCTCGATTCGCCACCGCGGAAGCAGGTGGCAGGCCCGACCAGCTCGAGGCATCCCATCTGGTCGGCAGTGCCACCTCGATTCGCCACCGCGGAAGCAGGTGGCGCGCCCGACCAGCTCGAGGCATCCCACCTGGTCCGCAGCGCCACCGCGATCGCTGACCCGCAGAGGTCTCCCACTCCGCAAAAGGTTGGCGCAATTGCGCCCCTCGAGGCATCCGAGGCATGCATTTGCGCCAGCGAAAACGCCGGCCCCGCAAATGGATGCCACGAATGCGCCCCTCCACCAGCCGGAGGGGCGCATTCGCGCCACCAAAAAACAGCGACCCGAACTCCCGCTCAGGCGCGAGCCGCGGGCTGCACGTCGATGACCCAGGTGACGCCGAAGCGGTCGGTGAGCATGCCGAAGCCGGCGCTCCACGCCGAGGCAGCGAGCGGCTCGATCACCTCGGCGCCGGCGGCGAGCCCCTGCCAGATCGCGGATACTTCGTCGAGCGACGCGCCGCGCACCGACTGGAAGAAGGCGCGGTCGGTGATGGTCACACCGTTCTCGCGGTGCGTGTGGCCGGCCGTCGCCGCCGAGTCCGGGTCGTCGTGGCCGGGGATGTCGTAGGCCATGATGCGGAAGCCGTCGGCGTTCTCGACCTGACCGAAGACGAGCTTGTCGGCGCCGCGGGCATCCTGTGGCATCCCGAAGTCGCCGTACGTGGCTGCGACGACGGTGCCGCCGAATACGCTCTGGTAGAACTCGAGCGCCTGGCGCGCGGTGCCTCGGAAGTTCAGGTGGGTGGTCGTGGTGATGCTCATGAGCGTGCCTTTCGTTCTGGAAGAGTCACGGCGTCTGGCCGCACAACCCAGCGTGCACGGCATAGAGGACAGGAAATGTCCTCTACTCCTGAAATACTCGGAGGTATGCCCGCAACCTCGTCACGCATGCTCGCGCTGCTCTCGCTGCTGCAGTCGCGCCGCGACTGGCCGGGCCAGGTGCTCGCCGATCGGCTCGAGGTGACGACGCGCACCGTGCGCCGCGACGTCGACAGGCTGCGCGAGCTGGGCTACTCGATCGCCGCGACGAAGGGCCCCGACGGCGGATACCGGCTCGCCGCCGGCTCCGAGCTGCCACCGCTCCTCTTCGACGACGAGCAGGCCGTCGCGATCGCGATCGCCCTGCAGAGCGCGCCGTCGACGGGAGTCGACCTCGACGAGGCGGCGGCGCGCGCCCTTACGACCGTGCGCCAGGTGATGCCGTCGCGGCTGCGGCACCGCATCGACGGCATCCGCTTCACCGACGCCGGGTCATCCGGCAGTTCCGACCGTGTCGATCCGAAGGTGCTCGAAGCGGTCACCGCCGCAACGCGCGACCGCTTGACGCTCCGCTTTGACTACGGCGCCGCCGACCGCCCACCGCGACGCGTCGAACCGCACGCGGTCATCGCCCGCAGCGGCCACTGGTACCTCATCGCGTGGGACCTCAACAAAGACGAGTGGCGCATCTTCCGACTCGACCGACTGGCCCCCAAGTTCCCTGGCGGCCGGCCGTTCACGCCGCGCCCGATCCCGACCGGCGACGCGCGCACGTTCCTCGCGGCGCGTTCCAAAGGGTCGGATGCCACGGATGCGTGGCCCTGCACCGGTGAGTTCCTGCTTGAGCTTCCCGTGCCCGAGGTCGCACCGTGGCTGGGCGACGGCGAGCTCGAGCAGGTCTCCGATACCACGACGCGCGTGCGCGTCGGGTCGTGGTCGTGGGCGGGGCTGCTCGCGTGGATCATGCGGTTCGACGCGCCGTTCACAATCGTCGGGCCGCAGGAGTTCGTCGACGCCCTCCCCCAGCTCGCCGCCCGCGTGAGCGCGGCATCCCCCTCGTGAAGCCGCGTGAATCAGGTGGCGCGCCGGACCAGCTCGCGGCACCTGAGGTAGTCGCGAGCGCCACCTGGATTTGCCGCGGCGGAGATGGGTGGCGCTGGCGACCAGTTCGGGGCATCCCAACTGGTCGGCTGCGCCACCTGGATTCGCCGGGGTGGAGAGGTGGAGCGCCGGACCACCTCGAGGCGTCCGAGTTAGGCGCGAGCGCCACCTCGATTCACCGCGGCGGAGATGGGTGTCGCGCCGGACCAGCTCGAGGCACCCGAGGTAGTCGCGGATGCCACCTCGATCCCCCCAACCCGCAAATGGTTGGCGCGATCGCGCCCCTCGAGGCATCCGAGGCGCGCATTTGCGCCATCCAAGTCAGCGGCCCCAGAAATGGATGGCGCAATTGCGCCCCTCAGACCGCGCGAGGCACTCATTTGCGCCATCGAAATCACGCACGCGATGAGGACGCGCCACCAGAATCACCGCGCCAGTAGGATGCCACGACCAGCACCCCACAGCGAGCAGACGCGACCTCCGACGCCCCGAGCAGGGAGCCCTCAGATCCAGCCGTTGTCCTGGGCGATGCGCACGGCGGATGCCCGGTTGCTCGCGCCGACCTTGCCGATGGCGGCCGACAGGTTGTTGCGCACGGTTCCGGCCGACAGGAACACCTCGGCGGCGATCGCGGCGGCGCTGCGCCCGTCGGCGGCGAGCCGCAGGATCTGCCGCTCGCGGTCACTCAGCGGGTTGGCGCCCTCGAACAGGCTCGCCTCGGCTAGCGCCGGGTCGACGACCCGCAGCCCCGCGTGGATGCGCCGCACGGCGTCGGCGAGCTCGTCGACGGGGGCATCCTTCACGACGAAGCCCGCGGCACCGGCATCCAGCGCCGCACGCAGATAGCCCGGGCGCGCGAACGTCGTCACGATCAGCACCCGCGTGTCGGGACTCGCCGCGCGCACGGCACGGGTCGCCTCGATGCCGTCCATGCCGGGCATCTGGATGTCCATGAGGCAGACGTCCGGCCGGGTCTCGGTCACGACGCGCACCGCCTCGGCCCCGTCACTTGCGGCGCCGACCACCTGCATGTCGGGCTCGAGGTCGAGCAGCGCCGCGAGCGCACCGCGCAGCATCGCCTGATCGT
>Ga0207420_1001786_pt1 | contig 12060 bp, 14 predicted proteins | sample ThiBio_inoc_biof_FD_183941 | JGI IMG/M metagenome (GOLD analysis project Ga0207420, IMG submission 183941) | Wastewater bioreactor microbial communities from Cape Town, South Africa - Thiocy_inoc_biof (SPAdes) | ecosystem: Engineered > Bioremediation > Thiocyanate > Unclassified | place: South...
CAGTTCAGATCTCCGGTCTGAAGATGCGGACGCTCCAAAATCTCGCTGCCCAAGGTCTCATTCCCGGTGCTGCCAAGCCGGCAGGCCGCTGGACCTTCGATATTGCCCAGCTGCGGCAATGGGCGCGGCAAACACCGGAAAACACACTGCCATGCCGAAAAACATCTCTATCCGTAATGGCGTCTACTGGGGCCGTTTCCAAGTCGCCGGACGCATATACCGCAAGTCGTTACATGTCCGTGTTGAGCCAAAACGGCGCGCAGAAGCAAGGGCGATCCAGGCCCTAGAGCGGCTCAGGCTGGAGATTGAGGAGCAAATCCACCATGGCATTGCGCCCCCCAGAATTTGGCAAGATGCTGTCATCGCGTGGAATGATGTAGCTGCTAGGCAAATTTCCGAGAAAACGAAAACCCGTTACCTCGTTAGCCTTAAGCAATGCGGTCCATTTCTCGAGGACAAGATACTTGATCGCATTGATGCCGCCAGCTTGCGGGAGATGATTAAGGCGCGCAGGGAGCAAGGAACCTCTAATGCAACAATCCGGCGTGATCTTACGGCGGTTTCTGCGGTTCTTGCCCATGCGCAAGATGAAGGGTGGATCGAGCAGAATGCCGCTCTCGCCGTCAATCGGCGGCGCATTCCTGAGCGGAGATCTCCGATCCTTCTTCCGACAGATGTTTCCATTGCGGCCATGCTTGCCGCCGTTCCTCCAAAGCTGGCTGACATCACAAGTTTCGCTATTGAGACGGGGATGCGTCAGGATGAGATTGTGCAACTCGACTGGAGCTGCATCAGTTTTACTCGGCGCGTGGCGACGATCCATAAAACGAAGGGCAGCAAGCTTCGTACAGTCCCTTTGAATGATGCGGCGCTAGCCATTTTGGAGCGCCAGCCCAAGGCGTCAAAATCCCAGATTGTGTTCTGGACTGGCGATGGGGCGACCATCGGATGGGTCTCCAACGTGTTCGCGAAGTGGTCACGAAAACTGTCACAGCGAAAGCCGGATTTTGTCCGCTTCAGATTCCACGATTTGCGGCATCTTTTTGCCGTCAGATATCTGCAGAATGGCGGAAGTATCTATATTCTTCAGGGGATTATGGGGCACACCAGTGTGAAGACTACAGAGATCTATCTGGCCTATCTCACGCCCGAACAGCAATTGATCGCCAAGAACGGGTAGTCACACTGGTGGTCACAAAAGTGGTCACAGATACAACGGTTTTTCGTCCAGCGACCCACAAAGGGGAAATATCGATGTCGAAAAAGCAACCAACAATCAGAATGTTGGCGGAGACGCCGGGATTCGAACCCGGGGTGCCCCAGTTAGGGCACGACGGTTTAGCAAACCGCTGGTTTCAGCCACTCACCCACGTCTCCGGATCGCAGCGGCGAAGGCGGCCTATAGCGGGGGTATTTCGAACCGGCAAGGGGGTAGAATGATTTCTTTTTATTCGCTGGGGAAACGCCGCCTGCGCCTGCCCATTGCCGCCGACGCAAAAACGCTTCAGCCTGCAGCAAGGCAAACCCGGCCACGTTTTGCCGCATATCCGACTCGGCCCGCCGCCTGCCGGCTTGCGCAGCGGCGGACCGGATTGTCCACAAGGCCGGCGGGCGACAGATTTGGGCCTGCCGCGATGAGAGGAATGAAGTGATGATGCCGAACCGTATGGCTGCCCATGGCGCAAGGATGGGCGCAGTGGTGGCGCTGAGCATGATGATTCTGGCGCCGGTGGCCCATGCGCAGAGCAATCCGCCGATCGATTCCGATCTGGTCCGCCCCGGCGCTCCGGCGACCTCGGCGCCCGCTTCTTCTCCGCCTGCGCCTGCCTATGCGCCGTCCGCCACCGGCGCGCCCTATGCCCCGGCGGCCCAGCCCACGCCCATGTCCGCCACATCCGTGCCCCCGGCCGATGGCACGACCTATCATCAGGACGATCTGATCGGAGCGGCAGAAGGTGTGTTCGGCAAGGGGGCCAAGGGGTTGGCTCAGCTCATTCAGGATATTCTGAAAAAGCAGGGCGAACCCAATGCCTATATCATCGGGCGAGAGGCGGGCGGGGCCTTTGCCCTTGGCCTGCGCTATGGGTCGGGCACGCTCTATCACCGCGTCGAAGGTCAGCGTCCGGCCTATTGGGCGGGGCCCTCGATCGGGTTTGATGCCGGGGCCAATGCGGCCGACACTTTCATGCTGGTCTATAACCTGCACAACACCGAGGACCTCTATCACCGCTTTGGCGCGGGCGAGGGGCAGGCCTATATGGTGGGCGGTTTCAACGTTTCCTATGTGCGGCGCGGGGATATCGTGCTGATTCCGGTGCGCATGGGGGTCGGGCTGCGGCTGGGCATCAATGGCGGCTATATGAAGTTCTCGAAAAAGCAGAATTGGAACCCGCTCTAAGCGCCGAATCGTGGCGATACGCCCTTGCCCCCACCGGCGCGTGGGGGTAAAGGCGCGGCCACTATGCTCAACAACCTCAAGCAACAGCCCGCCGACGCGCTTCTGGCGCTGATCAAGCTCCACAATGCGGATCCCCGCGAGGACAAGATTGACCTCGGCGTGGGTGTCTATCGCACCGATACGGGCGCCACGCCCGTGTTCGAATCGGTGAAGGCGGCTGAAAAGCTGCTGCTCGATACGCAGGATTCCAAAGCCTATCTCGGGCCCGAAGGCGACATGGGCTTTGTCCATGCGCTGATGCCCTATGTGTTTGGCGCCGCAAACCCCACCATGGACGGCCGCATTGATGGTATGCAGGCTCCGGGCGGCACGGGCGCGGTGCGTCTGGCCGTGGCTCTGGCCAAGAAGGCGGGCGTTACCCGCATCCTGATGGGCACGCCCAGCTGGCCCAACCATGCGCAGATCGCCGCTGACGTTGGCGTGGAAATCAAGGGTTTCAACCACGCCACCAAGGCTGGCGTTGCCGATATGGATGCTCTGCGCGAAGCGATTGCCGGGGCGCAGGCCACCGACGCCATCATGCTGCACGGCTGCTGCCACAATCCGACCGGCATTGATTACACCAACGCCGAATGGGACGAAATCGCGGCCCTTATCAAGGCCAAGGGCATCCTGCCGATCCTCGACCTGGCCTATCAAGGTCTGGGCCAGGGCATGGAAGAAGACGCCTATGGCATCCGCCGCGTTCTGGCCGAAGTGCCTGAAGCGCTGATCGCCTATAGCTGCGACAAGAACTTCGGTTACTACCGCGACCGCGTGGGCGCGCTCTATGTGCTGGCGCAGAACGCCGATGCGGTGAACATCGTGCTCTCGAACGGCGCCACGCTGGCCCGCGCGGCCTGGTCGATGCCGCCCGATCACGGTGGCGCGGTGGTTCGCCTGATCCTCTCGGATGCGGGCCTGACCAAGAGCTGGCTCAACGAGCTGGACGTGATGCGCGCGCGCATGAACGAAGTGCGCGCCAAGCTGGGCGGTGCGGGCGTTCAGGGTTCGGTCGATTTTGCGCCCTTCGGCACGCAGAACGGACTGTTCTCGATCGTTCCGCTGACCGGCGATCAGGTGCTGGCCATGCGCGAAAAGCATGGCGTCTATATGGCCGGTTCGGGCCGTATCAACGTAGCGGGCCTGACGATGGGCAACATCGACAAGTTCATTGCGGCGGTGGCTGACGTTACGGCTTGATTTGGGATTTCGGGGGTTTGATGCCTCCGGCAGGCAAAGGGACTCGGTCCCTTTGCAATCCCGTTACTGGAAGGGCGCTTCGTTGGAAAACGGGGCGCCCTTTTGGTTTGTAAAAAAGCCTGCGGCGCGGGGAGTGGCGCCGCAGGCTTTAACATTCCAACGCCGCGTCCTACACTTGCTGCCGAACCTGTGTGGCGCAACGCCGACAGTAATGGGAGCGCGAGGGTCTAGACCCTCGCATTCATCCCTTATTTCTTGAAAATCACCCCTTCAACGCCTGCATCCGCTTCAGATACCGTGCCAGCACGTCAATCTCCAGATTGACCGAAGCGCCCTCGACCCACTGCCCGGCGGTGGTGACCTTGGCGGTATGGGGGATGATGTTGAGCGCAAAGTGGCAGGTGCCATCGGCCTGATCGGCGATGTCATTGACCGTCAGCGAGATGCCATCGACGGTGATCGAGCCTTTTTCCGCGATATAGGGTGCAAGGTCTGCGGGTGCGGCAATGATCACGCGGATCGAATCGCCAACGGTGCTGATGCTGACCACTGATCCCACGCCATCGACATGGCCGGTCACGATATGCCCGCCCAGTTCATCGCCCAGCTTGAGCGCCGGTTCGAGATTGAGCGTCGTGCCTTGTACCCAGCGGCCCGCGACGGTGCGGCTGGTGGTTTCGCCCGAAATATCGACGGCGAACCACGAATCGCCCGCGACTCCCCCCTTGTCCACCACGGTCAGGCAGGCGCCCGAGCAGGCGATGGAGGCGCCGATGGCGATGCCTTCGGGGTCAAAGGGGGCGGCGATGCGGGCGTGGACGTGGTCCTGCCCGGTGGCCTCTACGATAGTGCCTAAAGCGGTAACAATGCCGGTAAACATGGGTTTGCCTCATAGATTTCCAGCGTGTCCTTGCCAAGCTGGCGTTGATCGGTCTTGTGCCAGCGGTCATGCGCCTGCGCCAGAGCGGAAAGGCCATAATCGCCCACACCCTGCCTGCCGCCGCCGATCAGGATGGGCGCGCGATAGAGCAGCAGGCGATCCACCAGCCCGGCGCGCAGGAAGGCCGATGCCGCCCCCGCGCCGCCTTCGACAAAGAGGTAGAGGTCATCGCAAAGTTCATGAATCGTCTCGGGCGAGGCGATGGCCTGCCAGCCATCCGGCGCCGCGCCATGCGTCAGCACCAGCTTGCGCGGGCATTGTCCTTCCAGCCCCGGCAGGCGCACGTCGAGGCGGGGATTGTCCGCCCGCAATGTTCCGCCACCCACCAGAATCGCGTCCGATTGCGCGCGCATCGCATGGGTATGGGCGCGCGCTTCGGCGCCTGTTATCCACTGGCTCTCGCCATCGGCCCGCGCGATGCAGCCGTCGAGCGACAGGGCCAGCTTGAGCGTCACATGCGGCCGCCCCTTTGTCCGCTGGGCCAGATAACCGGCCAGCGAGGCGCGCGAGGCGGGGCAATCGACCTGTTCGACGGCGATGCCCGCGCTGCGAATCCGGGCGATGCCTGCGCCCGCCGTGCGCGGATCGGGGTCGCCGCAGCCGATCACCACCCGCGCCAGCCCCGATGCCGCCACCAGATCGGCGCAGGCCGGGCCGCGCGCCGAAACATGGGCGCAGGGTTCGAGGCTGACATACATCGTGGCCCCGCGCGCATCGACGCCGCTCAGCGCCACCGCTTCGGCATGGGGCCGCCCGCCGCCTTGCGTCCAGCCGCGCGACACGACCACGCCATCGCGCACAATAATCGCGCCCACGCCTGGATTGGGCCGCGACAAGGGCCGCGCCCGCGCGGAAAGCCTTGCGGCGGCGGCCAGCCAGCGCAGATCGGCGCTATCGACCATTATTTGGCGGCGGCGGCCTGCACGGCCTTGGCGTGTTCGGCCTCGGCCGCGGCGGCCTTGGCCTCTGCGGCGCGCTGGGCTGCGGCATCACGCTCGATCTTGTCGACGTCCATGCCCGAAATCCGGCCCAGCGTGCGGTAGAGCTTTTTCGTCTCTTCCTCGGCCTCGGCCTGTTCGCGCAGGCGCTGTTCCTTGATCTTCTGGAAGGCCAGGTTGCTGGCCTTGATTTCCTCGTCGCTGCGGTCGGCGCGCCAGCTGTTGATATAGGTGATCGAAGGCAGGCGCGGCGGTGCCCGATGCTCCTCGCGGATGATGAGCGAGAGAACCGATCCGCTGGCCACCAGCGCGGCCAGCACAAAGCGCCACCGGTTACGCCCCGACGAGCGCCACACCGAGACGAAATCGGACACGGCGCCCGTGGGGGACACATCGGCCCACATCGAATTCTTGCGTTTGAAAACCATCACGCCACGCAAATAGGGATGAATCGCGCCTTACGCCAGCACTATGCGCCCGGATCAGCCAAGCGGCGTATAGAGCGAGCGCCCATGGCGTTTGAGCCAGCGGTTGGTTTCCTCGATACTGCCTTCAAACAATTGGGCAAGCAAGGCGTGGAAGGCGGATGAATGGTTGAAATGGACCAGATGCGTGACCTCATGGGCAACCACCGCGCGGCGCACCGAATCGGGGGCCATCATCAGGCGCCAGTTTAGCCGCACGGCGCCCCGGGCCGAACAGCTGCCCCAGCGGGCCTGTGCGCCCGAGAGCGCCAGCGGGGGCACAGGCACCCCGGCGCGAGCGCAATAAAAGGCCAGATCCTGCGCAAAATGCTCACGCGCCTGCGCCTGCATCCAGCGGGTGAGGCGTGGGACGAGCGAATCGAGCGCGCCGCCCATGTGGATCACGCCCCCTTCGCACACCACGCGGCGGGCGGAGCCGGGGCTGTGGGCGATCCGGTGCGGCGCCCCGGCAAACAGGATCACCCCGCCCGGCGCCAGCTCCACCTTGGGCGTATGGCGCGCCAGTTGCGCGGCCAGCCAGTCGGCCCGTAGATGGGCGAAATCCAGTGCATCCTGGGTCCGGCCCCATTTGGGCATGGCGATCCGCACCTCGCTGCCATCGGGGGCAAGGCGCATGGTCATGCGGCGCGATTGCGGCAGGCGGCGGATGGCGATCGGCACACGCACACCATTAAGGGTAATCGAGGGGCTCTCCTCCTCCCGCTGACTGCGACGCAGCCAGTCGAGCATCAGTCCTCGTCCTCTTCGAGGATCTCCAGCGGCACTATGCCCTCGGGCCAGATGATGTGATGGTGCAGCGGCCCGGCCACTGTTTCGCTGATCGCACGACCCGCGACGCTGGCTTTGGCGTCATGCACGCTCTGGCGGTCGCCGGTCAGCAGGTAATGCCATTCGGGCAGCGGCCGATCCTCGGCCCGGCGGCGATAGGCGCAGGTTTCGGGCAGCCAGCCCAATTGCCGCACGCTTTTGGGCGTCAGGCGGATGCAATCGGGCACATGGGCGCGACGGTTCTTGTAATCGCTGCATTGGCCCGTGCGCAGGTCGAGCAGCTTGCAGGCCACATTGGTCATGAAGATCTCGCCGCTGTCCTCATCCTCGACCTTGTGCAGACAGCACTGGCCGCAGCCATCGCACAGCGCTTCCCATTCCGCCTTGCTCAGGCGGTGGAGCGGGAGTTCCCAGAAGCGGTCCCTCATTTCACCCATGTTGCAAGATCCTCCGCCACGGCCTGCGGGCCTTTGTCGACAGGCAGCATCGAGATGGGCTGGCCATCCGGCCCCATCAGATAGGCGATGCGGCTGTGGTCCATCAGATATCCGCCCGAGGTTTCCTTGCCGCGTGCATAATAGGCGGCAAAGGCCTTGGCCGCCTGATCCACCTGCGCGGGCGTTCCGGTCAGCCCGATCAGGCGCGGCGAGAAGGCGGCGGCAAATTCGCCCACCACCTTGGGCGTATCGCGCGCCGGGTCGATGGAGATGAAGATCGGGCGGATGCGGTCGGCCTCTTTGGGGTGGGCCTTGGCAAAGGCGTCCAGCCCGCGCATCGCCACATCGGTGGGGCAGGCATCGGGGCAGAACGTGTAGCCGAAATAGACGATCCGGTAGAAGCCCTTGAAATCGGACCATTGGACAGTCTTGCCGTCCTTGTCCACCAACGTGAAGGGACCACCGATGGCGGCGCCCGCCAGCGGCGGATCGGCAGGAGAGGGCGCGGATTTGCAACCCGACAGCAACAGCGCGCCGGCAAGCAGCGCGATCAGGGGTGAACGAAAGGGCTTGATCATGGCGCGGCTGTTCATGCTCTGCTAAAGGCCCTTGCGCAAGGTGCGATGATGCGCCCATGAGGGTTTAAGGGCGGCGCGTTCGGCTATGGAGGAAGTGAAGTGATCTCTGGCACATATCTGCGCAAACTGCGCGTGGCGCTGTTTGCCGCGTTGGCCGTGGGCGTTGCCATGCCGGGCCCGGCGCAGGCCCAGTTTTCGAAAAGCTATAAATTCCTCGAAAGCGTGAAGAAGAAGGAAGGCCAGGAGGTCACCGACGCTCTGGCCGAACCGGGCACGACGATCATCAACACGCGCGATGTTTCCACCGGCGAAACCGCGCTGCATATCGTGACCGCCCGGCGTGATACAACATGGATCAGCTTCCTGCTGGGCAAGGGGGCCGATCCCAACATCCGCGATGCCAAGGGCCAGACCCCGCTGGTGGTGGCGGCCAATCTCGGCTTTGTCGAAGGGATGGAATTGCTGATCACGGGCGGGGCGCGGGTGGATGAACCCAATTCGACCGGCGAAACCCCGCTGATTTCGGCCGTGCATCGCCGCGATATCGCGATGATGCGCGTGTTGCTCAAGGCCGGGGCCAGCCCCGACCGCGCCGACAGCTCGGGCCGCAGCGCGCGCGACTATGCCAAGCTGGAACGCAACGACAATCTGATCGAAGAGATCAACACCAACGCCAAGAAGACTGACAACAAGGCCCGCACCTATGGGCCTTCGTTCTGACGCAGGAGCGCATGATGATGCAGGCCGATAATCTCTCGCTCGACGAATTGCGCGTGTTGCTGGCGCCCGCCGTGGCGCGGGCGGCGGTGTTCGACGGCTGGGGCGAGGAGGCGGTGCGCGCCGCGGCGATGGAAAAGGGCGTGTCGGAGGATGTCGCGCTTTACGCCTTTAATGAGGGCGCGATGGCGATGATCTCGGCATGGATCGCCTCGATCGATCTGGCGATGGCCGAGGCGCTGCCTACGGCGGAGCTGGCCAAATTGCCGATTCGCGAGCGGATTTCGCGGCTGGTGCGCTTTCGCCTCTCGGCGTTGGACGGAGCGGAGGAATCCTTGCGCCGCGCCCAGGCGATCATGGCGCGGCCGCGCAATCTGGGCGCCTCGGCCCGGCTGGGCTGGCAGAGCGCGGATGCGATGTGGCGGCTGGCGGGCGATACGGCGGTTGATTTCAATCATTACACCAAGCGCGCCACGCTGGCAGGCATCTATGCGGCGACATTGGCGGTTTTCGCCAATGATGAGAGCGAGGGCAAGGCTGAACCGCCGCATCGAAGGGGTGATGCGCTTTGAAAAGATCAAGGGCCAGTTGCTGCGCCGCGACGCGATGCATTTCAGTCCGGTTCGGCTGCTCGGCCGCTTGCGTTATCCGGCGAGTCTTTGATGGTGGCGTAACACAACTGTGTCACGCCCGGCATCGGGCCATTCCCCCGGCGCATCATAAATCTTATCCAGTTATTGCGAGTGAGTTGCAATTTGCTCTGAACTCTGGCAGCGCAGAAGCATGAACGCGATGCCAGATTCCGTGATGACGCTCGACATGTTGCCCGTGGGGAAAAATGCCCGGATTGTGGCTGTCGATTGGGCCTCCCTTGTCGAGGAAGAGGCGCTGCGCCTGCGGGCGCTGGGCGTGGATGTCGGATCGAAATTGTCGGTGTCGCATCGCGGTGTGTTTGGCGGGGCCGATCCGCTGGCGCTGCGGGTGGGCCGCATGACGGTGGCGCTGCGCCGGGCCCATGCCCGCGCGATGCAGGTCAAGCTGCTGGAAAATGGGCTGGAGAGCGGGCAATGAGCCGCTGGCACAAGGCCGCGCTGGTCGGCAATCCCAATGCGGGCAAGAGCGCCCTGTTCAACGCGCTGACCGGCGCGCGGCAGAAAATTGCCAATTATCCCGGCGTGACCGTGGAAAGGCGCGGGGGACGGATGATCCTGCCCAATGGCGCGCCGATTGAATTGACCGATCTGCCCGGCTCCTATGGTTTGCAGGCCACCAGCCCGGATGAGGAAGTCACCCGCAAGGTGATCCTAGGCGAACTGGCGGGCGAACCGGCCCCTGATGTCCTGGTGATCGTGCTGGACGCCAGCAATCTGGAGCAGCATCTGGTCTTCGCGCAGGAAGTGATCGCGCTGGGCAAGCCCACGGTGGTCGCGCTCAACATGATCGATCTGGCCGAGCGTGATGGGCTGGTTCTTGATCCCAAGGCTCTGTCGAACGCGCTGGGCGTGCCGGTGATCCCGACTGTGGCGGTGCGGCGGCGCGGGCTGACCGAACTGGGCGAGGCGATTGCGCAGGCCGAGGGCCATGCGGGCGATGCGCCCCATCCGCGCGCGCGCCTCGATCTGGCCGAACGCCGGATGGAGGCGCATGCCATTGCCGATGGCGTGATCATTTCGGAAAGCGCCAAGCATCGCCTGCATTCGCGGATGGATGATTTCCTGCTGCACCCATGGCTGGGGCCGGTGTTTCTGCTGGGCCTGCTGTTCGTGGTGTTTCAGGCGGTGTTTGCCTGGGCCGCGCCCTTGCAGGACGGGCTGGAAGGCTTTGTCGGTCTGATTTCCGACGCAGTGAAGGGGGCGATGGCGCCCGGCCTGCTGCGTGATTTTCTGACCGATGGCGTGATGGCGGGCGTGGGCGCGGTGGTCGTGTTCCTGCCCCAGATCATCATCCTGTTCTTCTTCATCCTCGTGCTTGAGGCCACCGGCTATATGGCCCGCGCGGCCTTTTTGATGGACCGGATGATGGCGGGCGTGGGTCTGTCGGGGCGCAGCTTCATTCCGCTGCTTTCCTCCTTTGCTTGCGCGGTGCCCGGCATCATGGCCACGCGGTCGATCACCGATCCCAAGGACCGGCTGACCACGATCCTGATCGCGCCGTTGATGACCTGTTCGGCGCGCCTGCCGGTCTATGCGGTGATTATTGCGGCCTTTATCCCCAACCGCCCGGTGGGCATGGTGGGGTTGCAAGGGTTGGTGCTGTTCGGGCTTTATGTGTTCGGCATTGTGGGCGCGATGGTGGTGGCCTTGATCCTGCGCCGGTCCGTCACCAAGGGCGCGGCCAGCGGCTTCATCATGGAAATGCCCAAATATCAGCTCCCTCGCCTGCGCGATCTGGGGCTGGGCCTGTTTCAGCGCGGCTGGATCTTCCTGCGCCGCGCGGGCACGATCATCCTTCAGGTCAACATCGTCCTGTGGCTGCTGCTCAACTTCCCTCAGGCGCAAAAGGGGCAGGATCAGGTCGATGCCTCGTTCGCCGGGCATATCGCCAATGGGCTGGCCGTGGCTTTGAAGCCCATCGGGTTTAACCGCGACATTGCGCTGGCGCTGATCCCCTCGATGATGGCGCGCGAAGTGGCGGTGTCCTCGCTGGCCACCACCTATGCGGTCGCGGCGGGCGACGATGACACCACCGCACATCAGCTCTCGGCGCAGCTGCAGAAGCATTGGAGCCTGCCGACCGCGCTGGCCTTTCTGGCATGGTTCGTCTTCGCGCCGCAGTGTATTTCCACCATCGCCGTGACGAGGCGTGAAACAAATGGGTGGAAATGGCCCGGCTTCATGCTGGCCTATCTCTTCGCGCTTGCCTATGTCTTTGCGGGCATCACCTATTGGAGCGCAGTCGCGCTGGGGTTCTAGGCTAAGAGGGTTTCATGGCAGGCAGCGTCAACAAGGTCATTCTGATCGGCAATCTGGGCGCCGATCCAGAGGTCAAGTCGTTCCAGAACGGCGGGCGCATCGCCAATCTGCGCATCGCCACCAGCGAAAGCTGGAAGGACCGCACCACCGGAGAGCGCAAGGAGCGCACCGAGTGGCATCAGGTTGTCCTCAATTCCGATGGTCTGGTCGGCGTGGCCGAGCGTTTCCTGCGCAAGGGCAGCAAGGTCTATATCGAAGGCCAGTTGCGCACCCGCAAGTGGCAGGATCAGAGCGGCAATGACCGCTATACCACCGAGATCAGCGTGGGCGTGGGCGGGGCTCTGACCATGCTGGACGGCCCGCAGGGCGGCGGCCAAGGTGGCGGCATGGGCGGCGGCGGCCGTTCGGGCGGCGACTGGGGCGGTGGCTCGTCTGGCGGCGGTTCCTATGGCGGCGGTCGCTCGGGCGGCGGTTCGTCGGGTGGTCAGTCTTCGGGCGGCAGCGACTGGGGCCGCACGTCGGGCGGTTCCGGGGGCGGTTCGGGCGGCGGCTTTGGCGGCGGCTCGTCCTCGGGCGGCGGCTATGGCGAGGATCTGGACGACGACATCCCGTTCTGATCGGGGCCGTTCAGGTTGCACCAAAAGC
>Ga0207420_1001787_pt1 | contig 12054 bp, 8 predicted proteins | sample ThiBio_inoc_biof_FD_183941 | JGI IMG/M metagenome (GOLD analysis project Ga0207420, IMG submission 183941) | Wastewater bioreactor microbial communities from Cape Town, South Africa - Thiocy_inoc_biof (SPAdes) | ecosystem: Engineered > Bioremediation > Thiocyanate > Unclassified | place: South...
TTCCATCCGCCCCGTCCACCATGCCCGCCTCCAAGAAGGCCGCTGCCCAGGCCGCCGCTCCCCGCCGCCGCGGCCGGCCCCCCAAGGTCGAATCGCCGATTACCGCCGAGCCGCTGCTGAGCCGCTGGGCCATCCTCCAGCGCGCGATAGACCTAGCCAAGAGCATGCCGCTGGACCAGATCTCGATGGTGCAACTGGCGCGGGACTTCGGCGTGGCGCCCGGCCTCATCCACTACTACATGGGCGGACGCGACAAGCTGGTGTCGGGCGTCCTGAACGACTACTACCGCCAGCGGGTCGAGAAGCTGCCCCCGCTGACCGGCGACTGGCGCTCCGACGTCGAGACCATCGCGCGGCTGAGCTTCGCCGTGGCCATCGCCAACCCCGGCGCCAGCATGTACGTGGCCTCGCACAACCGCTACCGGTTGTTCCAGGACGTCGAGCCGGACGAGACCGACTACGGCATGGTGTTCTTCAACCACATGGCCTCGGCCATCATGCAGGGCGGCTTCACGCACGACCAGGTGGCGCTGGCCTATCACCTGATCGCCCAGTACCTGGTGGGCGCCAGCATGGCCGAAGCCTCGCGGCAGATGCCGGCCTACCACGAGGATTTCATCCGGGCCCGCCTGGAGTCGGCGGACCCGTACCCCGCCGCGCGCGCCATCAGCCGCTCGTTCGCCCGCCTGAGCTCGGCCACCGCCTTCGACGAAGGGCTGCGCATCACGCTGGACGGCATCGCCGCCTGGCGCGCGGGCGCTTCCATCCCCCGGCGCCCGCGCAAGCCTGCCTGAGATTTTCCGGCCGCGGCTCCCTCTCCGTACAAACCATTATTTGATACTCAATCAATTATTCGTACATTAATTGAATGCATATCAAATATGGTCGCGGACCGGACATCGCCCAAGCTGTCCGCGCGTACCGGAGGAGACAAGAGATGGATCGCAAACTGGCCTGCGCCGCCGCGCTGGCGGGCATCCTGGCCACGGTGCCGGTGCTTGCCGCCGAGACCTATCCGGCCCGCATGGTGAAAATGGTGGTGCCGTCCATCGCCGGCAGCGCCCCGGACATCATCGCGCGGCTGGTGGCCGAACGGCTGACCGCGGCCTGGGGCCAGCAGGTGGTGGTGGAGAACCGCCCCGCCGGCAACGGCATCGCCGCCATGCAGGAACTGGCCCAGGCCGCGCCCGACGGCTACACCCTGGGGCTGTTCCACGCCGCGGCGGCGGTGACCACGCCGGTCATGTACAAGGAAGCCCGCTTCGACATCGAGCGCGACGCCGAGACCGTGGCCACCATCGCCTATACGCCCATGCTGTTCGTCGCCAATGCCCAGGCGCCCTACCGGAACGTGGCCGAGATCCTGGCCGCCGCGAAGGCCAAACCCGACGACGTGGTCATCGGCAGTCCCCGCCGGGGCTCCATTCCCCACCTGACGTCGGAGATGATGGGCCAGTACGGCCATGCCCGCTTCCGGCAGATCGGCTTCAGCGGGACCACCCAGGCGATCCAGGCGCTGATCAAGGGCGACATCCCGCTGTACGTCGACGGCACCGCGCCGCTGCTCCCGCTGGTACGCAGCGGCCGCATCAAGGCCATCGCCGTTACGGCCGACGAAGCGCTGCCCGGGCTGGAAGGCATTCCGCTGGCCAAGGACGCCGTACCCGGCACCGTCGCCTCCGGCTGGTTCGCGATGTTCGCCCCCAAGGGCACGCCCCAGGCCGTGATCGACCGGACCAGCGCCGACGTCAACGCGGCGCTGCGCCAGGGCCCCTTCGTGACGCGCCTGGCGGAACTGGGCACCTATCCGATGATCAAGTCCCACGCCCAGGCCCGCGACTTCATCCGCAGCGAAAAGAAACGCTGGGAAGAAGTCATCGCAGAAGCCGGAGTGAAACCCGAGTAACGCGTGGACTGAAGCATCGGTGCTACCGCTGGCAGCCAGCGATAGCACCGGTGCTGCAACCCAAGAAACTGGCACTAGACCCAGGATGCGGTGGATCCGGCTCCGCCGGTCCACCCGCATCGCCCCCTGGGGGGCGCGCGTCAGCGCGTAGGGGGGGACCTCCTCGGCAGCCATCGCCAGAGGACGGCGGCGGCGGCCAGGCCCAGCGTGCCTACCGACGCCACCCCTATGGTCAACGACGCCACGGCGGTAATCGCCGACAGGATGACCGGCCCCAGGCTGTTGCCCACGTCGGCGATCAGGCGCCAGATGCCCAGGAACTCCGTGCGGCCGTGGGCGGGCGAGGCGTCGGCGCCCAGGGTCATGACGATGCCCGAACTGATGCCGTTGCCGAAGCCCAGGATCAGCGACACGATCAGGAAGGGCACGATGCCGGTCGTGAGCGAAGTGGCCATCAGCGCGCCGCCCATCAGCAGCACGGACGGCAGCGCGACCCACAGGCGGCCGCGCCGGTCCATGATCGTGCCGGCCGGATAGAACACCGACATGTCGATGGCGGCGACCAGGCCGTAGATGATGGAGGCGGTGGTGGGCGCCAGCCCGAGGTGGTCGGCCCACAGCGGGATCACGACCTGGCGCGACGAGCGCAGCGCGCTGACCAGCAGGATGCCCAGCCCAAGGGTCAGGAAGACCTTGGCGTGGTCGCGCGCGATGTCCTGGACGCGCGGCTTCGCGCGTGTCAGGCCGGCGTGGCTTTCGCTGGACATCTCCGGAGCGAGCCAGGCGATCAGGCCGGCGCCCGAGATCGCGACGGCCGCTACCCAGTACGCGCCGTTCAGCCCGACGAAGTGGATCATGGCCGCGCCGGCGAAGGGGCCGATGAAGACGCCTATCCGGTTGGTGCCGCCCAGGGTCGAGAGCGCCCGCGCGCGCAGGTAGGGCGGCACGGCATCGATCAGGTAGGTCTGGCGGGCCAGCATGAACACCGACGCGGCCATGCCCACCAGGAAGACGCCCAGGCCCAGCATCCAGGCGTGGGTGGCGAAGATGCACAGCAGCAGCGCCAGCACGCTGAACGCGGCCGCCCCCGCCATGGAGCGCCGTTCCCCGTGGCGGGACGTGATCATGGCGGCCGGAATGTTGCTGACCAGCGAGCCTATGCCCATCAGCGACACGATCAGCCCGGCCACGGCCACCGAGGCGCCGAGTTCGCGGGCGCTGAGGGCGATGACCGGGAGGATGGCGCCGTTGCCGATGCCGTAGAGGACTGATGGACCGAATGCCGGGACGGCGATCTGTTTGAGGCTGAAGGGGGTGTCGCTGCGCGGCGCTGTCATTGCGGGGGGACGGGGCTGGGGCGGGGCCGGCGGGCGCCGCGTGTGAACGATGCCGCAATTGTCGCGCAAATCGGCGTCGGCGGCCGGCCCCGTTGGTACCGTTAGACGATGTCGTCCCGGCTGCGGCCGCCCACGGTGGCCATCCAGCTCGCCACGAAGGCGCCGATCAGCATGGAAGCGAAGGCCCACAGGGCGAAGGCGGCGGCCGCCTTGCGCGCCGTGTCCGCCGCCTGCCGCGCGGTCTGTTCCGCCTGTTGGGCCGCCTGCCGGGCGCGGGTGACGACGTCGTCCACCCGCTTCTCGGCGGCGGCCGGGTCCGTGCCGGTCTGCGCTGCGACGACCCGCGCCAGGTAGCCGCGGTCCTCGGCGTTCAATTCCCCGCGCGCCACGCTGGCGGCGACGATGCGGCCGACCTCCGCCCGCGCCGCGCCCGGATCGCCGGCCGGGTTGGGCTGGTCGCCCCGCAGCAGCAGGTCGGCCACGTAGTCGGTCGGCATGCCGCCCTGGTCCGCCCGCACCGCCTGCCCGGCGGCGGCCGCGGCCGCGGCGCCGGTGCCCGCTGCGATCGTGGCGCCCGCCTTCGCGGTACCGGCCGCGGCCGACATCAGCGCCGAGCCAACCACGATGGCGCTGACCACGGCGCTCAGCGCCCATACCAGAAAGCCGTGCGCGGTGTCGCGGAAGTAGGTCTCGTCGGTGTGGATGCCGACCCACTTCGTGCGCAGCCGTCCGGCCAGATAGCCGCCCAGGCCGTACGCGATGAGGTGGGTCAGGATCATCCACACGACGGCGCCTATGCCCAGCGTGGCCGCGGAAGCGCCTTCGCCGGACCAGGGCGACATCGAGACGAAGCCCAGTCCCGCGCCGCCGGCCAGCAGCATGAAGGAGACCGCCGAGGCGATGACGGCGCCGGCGATGACGGCGGCCCACGAGACGGCTGAGGCGGGGGACTCGTTCGCGCGCGCCAGGGTAGGGCTGGAGACGTAAGAATTACCTGCGGATGTAGCGTTTTCCATGAGGTGGCCTTTTCTTGTGCTTGGGGGAGGCGTGGACCGCGAAGCGGCGCCGGCGCTAGTGCCAGAACAGGGCAAGCAGGATGATGATGGGAATGGGGACGCCCAGGAGCCAGAGCAGGATGGCGCGCATGAAGATCTCCGAATAAAGAATGGATGACAGTGGCGGGCATGGGCGCCCGCCGCGGGCGTTCCGATTGCGCAAGCGCCGTGCCCGGTCGAGCCGGAAAGGCGCGTTCACGGCCGGAGCCGTGACGGGGGCCTGTCCCTTCGCATTCTTCGTTATATATAGTTGTATATTACGAGTGCGCCCCCATGGCGCGCCGCTCCGCTTCCGAGGACTCCATGACACTGCCCGCCTTCAAGCTCGCGCCGGTCGCGGGCGCCGTAGCCCGTCCGTCCACGCGCCTGCGGGAGCCCGCGGTGGCGCCCGCCGTCGTCCGGCGCCGCGCGCGGCTGGCCGACCTGGACTGCCGCCTGCATTGCTCCATCATCGGCACCTGCATGACGACGGCGGAGTTGCGCAAGCTGGTGGCGCGCTTCGCGGCCTGCGACGTGCGGCATGCCAGCGACCTGGAGATTCATGAGGAGGGCGTCTGCCTGGCGGGGGCCGGCGGGGACGGCTGCAAGGCGCTGCAAAAGGCCCTGGACGAGCGCCACGCGGCGAGCGTGCGGCGATTCGGCGCCGCCCGCGACCCGGCCGCGCTGCTGGAATTGTGGAACGAGGCGGTCGCGGCGGGCGACGTTCCCGGCGCCTACTGGGCCGCCATGACCCATCCCGATGCCACGCCGGAGGTCCGGCAGGCCGCCTTCGGCCAGGTGCACATGCTGTCGCACCTGGTCGGCGCCGCCAACCGGGCCGACATCCGGCGCCTGGTCGCGCTGGAAAAGGAGAATGCCGAGCTGCGCGAGAAGGTGGAGCGGCAGCAGGCGCGGCTGCACGAGGCCGCCACCCTGCGCGACGCCGCGCTGCGCGAGGCGGAAGCCCTGCGGGCGCGCTTGCACGCCGTGCCGCAGGCGGCGCCCGACCTGGAGGCCGAAGCGGCCCGCCTGCGCGACGAACTGGGGGCCAGCGCGGCCGCGCTGGCCCGGGAGGCCGGCCGGCGGGATGCGGCGGAACAGCAGGCCGCGGCCGCGCGGGCCGACGCGCGGGAGGCCGCGCGGGAACTGGCCGAGGCCAGGGCGCGGGCCGAGGCGGCGCAGGCCGAAGCCGAGGTCCTGGAGAGGACGGTGGAAACGGCGGCCCATCCGGCGCAAGGCGGCCTGGACGCGCTGCGCGGCCGGCGCATCGTCTATGTGGGCGGCCGGCCCGGGACCACCCAGGCGCTCAAGGCGCTGGTCGAATCGGCGGGTGGGGCGTTCGCCGCCCACGACGGCGGCATCGAGGACCGCAAGGGGCTGCTGGCCGCCGCCGTGGCGCGCGCCGACCTCGTGGTCTTCCCCGTGGACTGCATCGACCACGACTCGATGGCGCGCCTGAAACGGACCTGCGAGCGGCACCAGGTGCCGTATTCGCCGCTGCGGACCGCCGGCGTGGGCAGTTTCATCGCGCTGGCCGCGCGGCTGGGCGGGCAGGCAGTGATAAAATCTCACTCCGCATTGTGAAAGCCGCGGTTCCGGGGCCGGGAGGCCCGGGCCGCCACGGCATTCGCGAGGACGCGATTCTTCAGGCAATCGATACCGGCGCGCGGGTGCCAGGGCGCACGCGCGACGTCCCCTGCATGGCCGCCCGTGCCATGCCCGGCCCCCCCGGGGGGGTTGTCCGAGAATCTCCGCTACTTCCGTAATCGAGTGAGATTCAATAAAGAATGTCTACCACGTCGAAGATCATCTACACCCTCACTGACGAAGCGCCTGCACTGGCGACGTACTCGCTGCTGCCCATCGTCCAGGCTTTCACCCGTTCCGCCGGCGTCGACGTCGAAACGCGGGACATCTCCCTGTCCGGCCGCATCATCGCCGTGTTCCCCGAGTACCTGACCGACGCGCAGAAGATCTCGGACGACCTGGCCTACCTGGGCCAACTGGCGACCCAGCCGGAAGCCAACATCATCAAGCTGCCCAACATCAGCGCCTCGATCCCGCAGCTCAAGGCCGCGATCAAGGAACTGCAGCAAAAGGGCTACAAGCTTCCCGACTATCCGGACGAGGTCAAGAACGACACCGACAAGGACGTCAAGGCTCGCTACGACAAGATCAAGGGCAGCGCCGTGAACCCGGTCCTGCGCGAAGGCAACTCCGACCGCCGCGCGCCGCTGTCGGTCAAGAACTACGCCCGCAAACACCCCCACAAGATGGGTGCCTGGAGCGCCGACTCGAAGTCGCACGTCGCCCACATGGAAAGCGGTGATTTCTACGGCAGCGAAAAGTCGACCGTGGTCCAGAACGCCGGCAACGTCCGCATCGAGTTGGTCGGCAAGGACGGCACGACCAAGGTCCTGAAGGAAAAGACCGCGGTCAAGGCGGGCGAGATCATCGACGCCTCGACCATGAGCAAGAAGGCGCTCTCCAGCTTCATCGAAGCCCAGATCGAAGACGCCAAGAAGCAGGGCGTGCTGTTCTCGGTGCACCTGAAGGCCACCATGATGAAGGTCTCGGACCCCATCCTGTTCGGCCTGGTGGTTTCCGTGTTCTTCAAGGACGTGCTGGCCAAGCACGCCGACGCGCTCAAGCAGGTGGGCTTCGACCCCAACAACGGCCTGGGCGACCTGTACGCCAAGATCAAGGACCTGCCGGCCGACAAGCAGGCCGAGATCGAAGCCGACATCAAGGCCGAATACGCCAAGCGGCCCGAGCTGGCCATGGTGAACTCCGACAAGGGCATCACCAACCTGCACGTGCCCAGCGACGTCATCATCGATGCTTCGATGCCCGCCATGATCCGCGAGTCGGGCAAGATGTGGGGCCCGGACGGCCAACTGCATGACGCCAAGGCCGTGGTGCCGGATCGCTGCTACGCCGACGTCTACCAGGTCGTCATCGAGGACTGCAAGAAGAACGGCCCGTTCGACCCGGTCACGATGGGCACCGTGCCCAACGTCGGCCTGATGGCCCAAGCCGCCGAGGAATACGGTTCGCACGACAAGACCTTCCAGCTCCCGGCCGACGGCACGGTGCGCGTGGTCGACGAAGCTGGCAAGGTACTGCTGGAGCAGCCGGTCGAAGCCGGCGACATCTTCCGCATGTGCCAGGCCAAGGACGCCCCGATCCAGGACTGGGTCAAGCTGGCCGTTGCCCGCGCCCGCGCCACCGGCGTGCCGGCCGTGTTCTGGCTGGACAAGAACCGCGCCCACGACGCCCAGGTCATCGCCAAGGTCGAGAAGTACCTGAAGGACCACGACACCAGCGGCCTGGACATCCGGATCCTGTCGCCGGTCGAGGCCACCAAGCTGTCGGTCGAGCGTATCCGCAAGGGCCAGGACACCATCTCGGTCACCGGCAACGTGCTGCGCGACTACCTGACCGACCTGTTCCCCATCATGGAACTGGGCACCAGCGCCAAGATGCTGTCCATCGTTCCGCTGATGGCCGGCGGCGGCCTGTTCGAGACCGGTGCCGGCGGTTCGGCGCCCAAGCACGTGCAGCAGTTCCTGGAAGAAGGCTTCCTGCGCTGGGATTCGCTGGGCGAGTTCCTGGCCCTGGCCGCTTCCATCGAACACCTGGCCGACACGTACAAGAACGCCAAGGCCAAGGTGCTGGCCACGACGCTGGACCAGGCCACCGGCAGCCAGTTCTACCTGGCGCTGTACTGGGCCCAGGCCCTGGCCGCCCAGACCGACGACAAGGAACTGCAGGCCGCGTTCGCGCCCATCGCCAAGGAACTGGCGGACAACGAGGCCAAGATCGTGGCCGAATTGGGCGCGGTGCAAGGCAAGCCGAACGACATCGGCGGCTACTTCCGTCCCAGCCCCGAGCAGACCAGCAAGGCGATGCGTCCCAGCGCCACGCTGAACGCGGCCCTGGCCAAGCTGGGGTAGAACCCCCCCTACGCGCTTACGCGCGCCCCAGTATGGTGAGTCCCCAACCGCTACGCGGCAGCCCCCCGAGGGGGCCGGGGCCCGCCTTGGGGCGGCCCGGCGCCGGGCCCCGCAGGGGCTCTACTGGCGGACCGGCGAAGCCGGATCCGCTGTGCCCTGGGGTGGACGGATGTTCGCTGCGATCTGAATAAAAAAACGCCCTCGCGGGCGTTTTTTTATTGGCGATGCCGTGCGCGGATCTGCGTGGGCGTCAGCGCCCAGAACTGCTTCATCATTCTGACGAGGTAGGAGCCCGATTCCCACCCGACCTGCTGGGAGACCGATAGCACCGATTCGTCCGAGTTTTCCAGGAGGTATCGCGCGCGCTCGGCGCGCTTGAGCTGCTGGAACGCCAGGGGCGACATGCCGGTTTCCTGGCGGAACAGCCGCTCCACCTGTCTGCGAGAAAGCAAGTGCCGATGCGCGAAGACATCGATCGCCAGGACTGCATCGAGTTCGCGCAGGATCTGATCCGCCAGCAAGGCCGCGACGTGCTGCGATGCCAGCGGCGCGTCGCGCAGGACCGGGTTGGCGCACAGGCGCGCGGCTTCCATGATGATGGCGCCGCAGTAGGCGGCGGGTTCGCATCCGGGCACGTTCGGCAGCGCGAGTGCCCGTTGCGTGAGCGCGTTGAGCGCGCCGTTGCCCGCCCTGACGCCCTGCTCGGCCAGGCCGATCCCCTGTGCCTTCAGCGCCGTTGCCCACAGGTCGGGTTGGACATAGATGGCGACGTGCGTCTGCCTGAGCGTTTGCGCGATCGTTGCGTGCGGCGTGCCCGCGCTGAACCAGATGAAACTGCCCGGCGCCGTGTGCAGGTGGCGATCGACGCCATCGACGAACTCGAAGCGCCCGGCGACCGGGACAAAGAGCATGTCGCAATCGTGCGTATGCACCGTGGCGGTGTATTGCTGCCGGCCGTCCACCACCATTGCCGCGCCGTGGCTGAGGCGAGCATGGAACGACGAGACCCGGGTGCGTGGATGGCTGGCTGGCATCATCGCTTCCTCCATGTCGCAATTGTGCGCGGACTTGGCGCGATCGGTCGCGCAGGGATTCCGGCAATCAAGAAGAATGAATGCGCCTTATCCAATCAAGGAATCGCCATGCGACGAAATCTTTTGCAGCATACATGGCCGGGGCTGCTGATCGCATCCTCGATGCTGGGCCTTGCGCCGGGCGTCGCGCACAGCGCGGACTACCCGACGAAGCCGATCACCATCGTGATGCCATTTCCGCCCGGCGGCGGCACCGACGTTGTTTTTAGATCCGTTTCGGCGAAGCTGCAAGCCGAACTGGGTGTGCCGATCGTCATCGAGAACCGGGCCGGCGCGGGCGGCACGATCGGGACGGCCTCGGGGGCAGGCGCACCCGCCGACGGCTACACCTTGATCGCCGCGACCACCACGACGATTGCTTCCGCACAAGCGGTGTATCCCAAGCTCGGATACAGCCCGGACAAGAGTTTTGCTCCGATCAGCCTGGTCGGCACGACGCCGTTCGTCCTGGTGGCCGCGCCGAATATTCCTGCGAAGAACTTGAAGGACTTCATCGCCTACGCGAAGGAAAACCGCGGAAAGATCAATTTCGGCAGCATTGGCAATGGCAGCGCGAGCCATCTCGTTGCGGAGCTGTTCAAGCAGCGCACCGGCATCGAGATGACGCACGTTCCCTACCGGGGCGCGGGCCCGGCGCAGGCGGACCTGCTGGCTGGACAGATCCAGGTGCTGTTCGACAATCCCACGGCCCTCGTGCCGTTCGTTCGCGACGGACGGATGCGCGCCTTGGCGATCACCGAACCTTCGCCGGTGTTTCCCGAGCTGCCGACCTTCGAATCGCAGGGCGTGAGCGGATTCAGTGCCGAACTGTGGTACGGCCTCCTGGCGCCCGCCGCGACGCCCCAACCGGTCATCGATCGCCTTCACGAGGCGCTGCGCAAGACCCTGGGCGATCGGGAAATCAGGAAGGGCATGGCCGACCGGGGCGTGCAGGCGGTCGTCCTGAGCCCGGAGGAATTCCGATCGAAGATCCGTGCCGATATGGATCTGTGGGGCGGCATCGCCCGCGCGGTCAACGCCAAAGTGGATTGAGCGGCATGTCTGAAAAAACAACCCAATCTTCTCTCGATGTCCCGGTCGTTCGGGTGTTCACGGCCGGAAACGCCGCTCCGATCGGCGGTAACCCCGCGCCCGTCTGGCTCGATGCCGACGGCCTGACGACCCAGCAGATGCAGGCGCTGGCACGTGCCAGCGGCCACGAGGCGGTCTTCGTCTGCCGTCCCGCCGACGACATGCATCGCTGGCGAATGCGCTACTTCGTCCCGGCGCATGAAATGGAAATGTGTGGCCACGCGACCATTGCGGCGCTGTGGATGCTGCATGCCCAGGGGCGGTGGGACGGCTCGGCGGTGGCGATCGACACGCTGGGCGGCACGGTCACCGGCAGAAAGGCCGGCGATTGGATCCAGATCAGCCAGCCCCCGGCCTCCATCGAAGTGCTCGATGCCCGGCATACCGACGCGATAGCCGGCTGCCTGGGCATTGCCCGCGAACGGATCATCGGCCCGTGCCTGAATGCCTCGACCAGCCGGCCCAAGACGCTGATCCGCCTGCGGTCCCCGGAGGATGTGCAGACGCTGGACATCCAGGCGGACCAGGTCGAAGCCCTTTGCGAGCAGATCGGATCGACGGGACTGTACCCCTACGCCGTCGCGACCGAGCAGGGCGGCGGCGCCGAGTACACCGCGCGCCAGTTTCCCAAGCGCTCGGGCTACGTGGAGGATCCGGCGACCGGCATCGCCGCGACCGCGCTGGCCTGGGGGCTTCGCCACCTGGGATTGGTGGACGGACAGGCCCGGCCGGTGACGATCCGGCAGGGGGAAGCCATGGGTTCTCCCTCGCGCATCGTGGTGAGCCTGCCAGCCGCCGGCGAGAGCGGGCAGCCGTGCTGGGTGGGCGGCGACGTTGCGCTGGACGGTGTCGTCCGTGCGGCCCAGCACTGACCAGGAGGACGCAGCATGACAACGATGCCGGGCACGTCCGTGCCGAAATGGGGACCGTACACCGAGAGCGCGCTGCAGCGCTATCCAGGCGTCGGGGGGCGCATTCCGGCCAGTCTCCTGCGCGCATTCGGTACGCAGAAACTGGCCAGTGCCCGAGCCAACGGCCGGCTGGGCGAACTCCCGGGGCCAATGGCCGAACGGATCGCCCAGGCGGCGTCGGAGGTGGCGAACGGAGATCTTGTCGAATCGTTCCCGCTGGGGCCATGGCAGGCGGGCGACGGCAACCCGACGCACATCAACGTCAACGAAGTGATCGCGATCCGGGCGGCCGAACTGTCTTCGGTCGAGCTGGCGATCCACCCGCTCGACCACGTCAACCGCAACCAGTCGTCCAACGACACCTGGCCGACGGTCACGCACATCGCATTGGCGACCACGCTGCGGGATACGTTCGGGCCCGCCCTGGCGTGCCTGGCGAGCGAGCTGGAAGCGTTCGCGGCCCGGCATGCCGACACGCCCAAGGTCGGGCGCACGTTCCTGCGCGATGCGCACGGTACGTCGGTCGGCGCGGAGTTCGGCGGCTTCGCCGCGCTCCTGCGCGACTGCCTTCGGCAGGTTGCGCTGGCGCAGGAAGCACTGCTTTCGGTTCCGCAGGGCGGCGGCGCCGTCGGCACCGGACGCGGCATACATCCGGATTTCGCCGCGGCCTTCATCGGGGAACTGCGGGCCGCGACCGGCCAGGCGTTCGTGGCGGCGCCCTTGCCTTGCGCGTGCCAGGTCGTCG
>Ga0207420_1001794_pt1 | contig 12043 bp, 8 predicted proteins | sample ThiBio_inoc_biof_FD_183941 | JGI IMG/M metagenome (GOLD analysis project Ga0207420, IMG submission 183941) | Wastewater bioreactor microbial communities from Cape Town, South Africa - Thiocy_inoc_biof (SPAdes) | ecosystem: Engineered > Bioremediation > Thiocyanate > Unclassified | place: South...
AGGTAGGACTGCAACGGCGTCGAGAAGAACGCCGACGGCTTCTGCTTGCCGATGACGAGGTCGCCGGGCTGGGGCGCGATGTCCTCGACGATCTCGTCATGATGCCGGTCGGACTGGGGCAGCGGCGCTTCCTGCGGCCGTGACCGCGCATGCTTCCACAGCCACGAGCCCATGTCCCACTTGTCGTCCCGGTACGCGCCCCGCGTGTAGATGACGGGCCGCTGCTGCGCGCGAAAAGCGGCCAGCAGTTCGCGGATGCGGTCGATGGCGTCCCAGCTTGCCTCGCCGCAGGAGTTGGGCCAGCGGCGGACGGAATCGGCGATGGGTTCGCGCCGGTCGCCGCAGAAGCCATAGGTGGCGTCCACGATCACCAGGGCCGGCCTCGCGCCGAATCCCATGCGGGCGCCGTATCCGGACAGTTCGATGATCTCGCGGTCGCGCGGAGTCAGGTACGAATACAGCGATTCGAGCGTAGCCATGCCCAGGGTCTCCTCAGGCGAAGAGCGCGGCGTCGCCGCGCGCCTTTTCCTGCCACGCGAGCTTGCGGACGAAGTAGTTCCAGGAATGCTCGACGTGGACGGGCGTCATGATCTGCTCGCGCCGGCGCTGGCGCACGGGCGGCATCGGGAAGCTCGCCTCGGTACGCATCTGCGAGCCCAGCACGTGGATGCGCGCGGCGCGTTCCAGGAACACCCCCACGCAGACGGCATGGGCAATGGACGTGCCGCAGAAGGTAACGCCGTGGTTGGCCATCAGCACGGCGAAGTGCGGCCCCAGGGTGCGCGCCAGCGCGGCGCCCTCCTCCTCGGTCTTGAGCAGCGCGGCTTCGTCCCGGTGGCAGGGCAGTTCGTCGAAATAGTCGGCGTCCAGCGTGAAGGGCGCCAGCGAGGTGCCGAACGACGACAGGATGCTAGCGTGGAAGGGATGGGTGTGGGCGACGACGTTGACGTCGGGCCGCGCCTTCAGGATCTCGGCATGGATGGGCCATTCCGAGTGGCGGCCTCCTTCGCCTTCCAGCTTGGCGCCGTCATGGCCGACCAGCACGAAATCGGCGGCGGACAGGATCTCGCCCAGGCCACGCGCGTTGCGTTTGAGCCAGAAGCCGCGTCCCTGCGGATCGCGCAGCGACAGGTGGCCCAGGGTCATGTCGCCATGGCCTTCCATTTCCAGGACGCGGCAGGCCATCGCCAGTTGGTCCAGTTGTTCTTCGAGTGACATCGTGGGAGCCTCAATGGGAAGGACGGGAGTTCCGGGCATCGCCATCGGGCTCCCAGAAGATGATCCTGCCGCGCAGCGCGACCAGCAGGCGGTCGAGGGTGAAGCCGATCAACGCCACGGCGATCACGCCGGCATAGGACTCGGCATACATGAAAGAGGCCGACGCGTAGGCGATGTAGTAGCCCAGCCCGGTGCTGTCGCCGATCATCTCGGTGATGATCACGACCACCATGGACAGGGGCAACGCGACCCGGATGCCCGACATGATGGCGGGCAGCGCCGCCGGCAGCAGCACGCGCAGGAAAATGCGTACGGGCCCCGCCCCCATGTTGCGGGCGCTCCAGACCAGCCGGGGCGCCACGGCACGGATGCCGAAGTAGGTGTTGACGGCGATCGGGAAGGTGCATTCCAGGGCGATCAGCGCGATCTTCGACGGCGAGCCGAATCCCAGCAGCAGGATGAAGACGGGGTACAGCGCTATCTTCGGAACCGGGTAGCCGAACGAGAAGATGGGCTCGACCATCCATTCGAACCAGCGGCTGCGGGCCATGAACACGCCCAGCAGCACGCCGATGACGATCGCCAGGCCAAAGCCGCTCAGGGCCCGCGAGAACGAAATGGAAGCGTGATAGACCAGGTCGCCATTGGCCAGTCCCTCCACGAAGGCCCGCCCCACCTTCACGACGGAAGGCATCAACCGCGGCGACACCCAACCCGAGCGGGACAGCACTTCCCAGGCCGCGGCCAGGACCGCCAGCGGATACAGCGGCGCCATGGCTTGCCAGGCGAATGCGCGCAGGCGCTCAACCATGACGAGCCTCCCCGGGATACTTGTCCGCCAGCAGGCGGCGCCGGATGGCCAGCAGGACACGGTCGCTGACGAAGCCCATCAGGCCGATGGCCAGGATGGCCGTGTACATCCAGTCGTAGCGCATGGCTTCCTCGGCGCGCACGACCATGTCGCCCAGGCCGTCGTGCGATCCCACCATCTCGGCGGCGAACAGCACGATGAACGAGAGCGCGAGGCCGGAGCGCAGGCCGGTGAAGATCTGCGGCAGCGCGGCCGGGAAAATGACGCGCCGGAAGATGTAGGCAGGCCCCGCCCCCATGTTGCGGGCGGCCTACAAGGTGTTGATGAAGGTGGGAAAAAACACGGCCAGCGTGATGAGGGCGATCTTCGAGACGTCGCCGAAACCCAGCCAGGTGATGATGACGGGCAGCAGCGCGACCTTGGGTACGGGGTACAGCGTGGACACGAGCGGGTCGAAGAAGGCGCGCGCCTGCCGCCACACCGCGCTCAGGAGGCCGATGGCCACGCCCAGCGCCGCGCCCATGAAGAAGCCGCTGTAGGAACGCACGCCGGATGCCATCGCGTCGCGGACGAGTTCGCCGCTGGCCAGCAGTTCCCAGGTCGTCGCGGCGATATCGGTCGGCGCCACCACGTAGCGGGGCGCGCCCGGCTGGCCGGCCGCCAGTTGCATGGCGACCAGCAGCGCCACGGGCAAGGTCCAGCCCGCTATCCAGCGCAGCGGACGCTGCCAGGAGCCCGCCGCCGCGGTGCGGACGCCGCTCATGAGCCTTCCCGCGCGCGCAGGACCTCGTCGCGCAGCATGTCCCAGATCCGGGCGTGGTAATCCATGAACTCGGGCGACTTGCGGACGGCCGCGCCGCGCGGACGGGGCAGGTCCACGCGCAGGTCGGCCTTGATGCGACCGGGGCGCGCCGTGAAGACGATGATCCGGTCGCTCAGGTAGATGGCCTCTTCGATATCGTGCGTGACGAACAGCACGGTGCGGCGGTCCTGCTGCCAGATGTCGGTCAGCTCTTCCTGCATGAGTTCGCGCGTCTGCGCGTCCAGCGCGCCGAACGGCTCGTCCATCAGCAGCATCTTGGGTTCGTAGGCCAGCGTGCGGGCCAGCGCCACGCGCTGCCGCATGCCGCCCGACAGCTCGCCCGGGTAGGCGTTCTCGAATTTGGCGAGCCCGACCATCGCAATATATTTGCGCGCGATCTCCAGGCGCCGCGCCTTGGGCAGCCCCTGCACTTCCAGCGACCAGGCCACGTTGCCCAGCACCGTGCGCCAGGGAAAGAGTGCGTAGTCCTGGAACAGCATGCCCCGGTCGGGCCCCGGCTCCGAGACCGGGCGTCCGGCCAGGCTGATCGTGCCGCTGGTGCGCGGCTCGAACCCACCCACCATGTGCAGGAAGGTACTCTTGCCGCAGCCCGATGGGCCAACGATGCTGACGAACTCGCCTTCGGCGATGGACAGGTCGAAATCCTCCAGCGCGGTCACGGCCTGGCCGTTACGCAGGAAGCGTTTGCCGACGCCCTGCGCCTTCAGGTAGTCGGGGGTGCTGGCGTTGGCGTTCATTTCGGCAGGTAGCTCATGTCCACGACCTTGGCGGGATCCAGGCTATCCAGATAGCCGAAGGCCTTCAGTTCGGTCACCATCCTGCGCATGGAGTCCATGTCGACCTTGCCGTCCAGCGGATGCAGGTAATGGCGCATGCCCAGCGACACGTCCAGCGGGATGTTGACGAACTTCGCGTCGATCAGTTGCTGGTGGCTTTCGCGCGGATGGTTGACGTAGAAGTCGGTGGCCTTGACCAGGTCGGCCAGGAAGGCGCGCAGCGCGGCAGGATGCTTGGCGGCGAACTCCTCCTTGACCAGCAGCAGCATCAGGTCTTCCTGCTGTCCGATGCCGTCGGTGGACGTGAAGACCGTGCGCATGCCCCCGCGTTTCTCCTCGAAGGCGGCGAAGGGCTGGGGAAAGGCGCCGATGTCCAGCTTGCCGGCCCGAACCGCCTCACCCTGGCTCGGGAAGGGAGCCGCCACCCATTTGACGTCGCGCTGCGGGTTGAGTCCGTGCTTCTTGATCGCCAGCCGGGCCCAGATCTCCGCCGACGAGCGCGCGCCGTTGATCCCGACGGTCTTGCCCTTCAGGTCGGCGACGGTCTTGATCGGCGAGCTGTCGAGCACCATGTACTGCGTGGCGAAACCCTTGGGACCGCCTTCGCGCGACAGCGACGCGACGATCTTGAACTTGATGCCCTGGGCCGCGGCCATCATGACGCTGTGCGCGGAACCGGTGGCGATGTCCAGCTCGCCGGCCTCGAACGCTTGAAAACGCTTATCGGTGCCTCGGAACAAGGTGTATTCGAGCTTGTAGTCGCGATTCTGTCCGGGGGTGACGGCGGGCGATGCCTTCATCGTCCACAGCGGTTCCTCGGCGGACGAACCATGGCCCACCCGGATGGGAACGATCTCGGCCTGACTGGCTGGAGAAGCCAGAAAAAACAAGGATAAGGCGGTACAGCAGAGCGTCTTCATCGCGGCTTTCATGTTGCGGTCTCCCCTGGGGTTGTCACGACTCCATCAAGCGCGATTGTAGGTTCTTGCCCTCGATGAAACGACCAAGTTATTCTTGCTGAGCCAGCAATTTTTCTTATCGGATGTTTTCCTGATGCAAGAACGGAACCACATGCGGCACCTGCGGGCGCTGATCGCCGTGGTGGAGGAAGGCAGCATCGCGCATGCGGCCGAGCGGCTGCTGCGCACCCCCTCGGCGGTGGCCAGCTCCATCCGTCAGCTCGAAGCCAGCTTCGAGGCTGCGCTGTTCGAACGCCAGTCGTCGGGCATGACGCCCACGCCTTTCGGCGATGCGGCCTACCGCCGCGCGCTGCGCATCGATGCCGAGTTGCGCCAGGCCTGCGCCGAACTGACGCCCTACCGGGTGTCGCCCGGCGCGCCGCTGTTCGCCATGCTGGTGGGGGAACGCCAGTTGACGGCGCTGGTCCGCCTGCGCGAGATGGGACACATGCCCAGCGTGGCGGCGGTGATGGGCCTGACGCAGCCCGCCGTCAGCGCCCTGCTCAGGCAGGCGGAGGCGTCCCTGGAACTGCGTCTGTTCCGCCGCACCGCCAAGGGCATGGCCGTGACCGAAGCGGGCGAACTCCTGCTGTTCCGCGTGCGGCGGGTGCTGGCAGAACTGCGCCATCTCGAGGCCGATATCGCGCAGCAGCGCGGCGAGATCACCGGCCGGGTCATGTTCGCCGCCCTGCCGTCCATGCGTACACGGGTCCTGCCGCAGGCCATCGCCGCCCTGGTGGGCCAGCATCCGAACGTACAGATCTCCATGGTGGACGGGCCGTTCGAGATCCTGTTCGCGGGCGTGCACTCGGGCGAGATCGATTTCATCCTGACCGGGCTCAACGCCAACTACTCGCACCGCGACTTCCTGATACGCGTGATAGGCAGCGATCGCCTGGTCGTCGTGGTCCGGGCCGGGCATCCGCTATGCGCCCGGGAGCGGGTCGAGATCACGGATCTCGTCCGCTACCCCTGGATACTCAGGGATCGCGGCGCTCCCACGCGCGAGCTGCTCAATGGCCTGTTCCACGACCTGGGCCTGGCAACGCCGCACGTCGCCGTGCAGGCGGGCGACCTGGGACTGCTGCGCGGCCTGCTCAGCCACAGCGACATGATCTCGGCGGTATCGCCGGAATATCTGTCCTACGAAATCGCCTCGGGCGCCGTCAAGGTGCTCGAGGTCGAGCTGCCTCCCACCGGACGGGACATCGGCTTCATCCTGCGGCGCGACGCCCAGCCTTCGCTGCTGTGCGAGACGCTGATGCAATACATCGAAGCCGCCACGCACGAAAAAAAAGCCTGAATCCGGTCACCCGGGTTCAGGCTTTCGATACTTGCGCGGGCGAGGCCACGAAGGTCCTCGCCGCGATACCGCTTACTCCTGGCTGCCGCCTTCGGCCGGCTCGTCGCCCGAAGGCTCCGAGGCCGTCACGCTTTCGGCCGGCGTATTGAAGATCTCGCTCTCGTCGAAGGTGTTGCCCACGTCGGCGAATACCACTTCGCGCTCGGCGGCCTCCTGGGCTTCCTTCTCCTTGCGGGCGACATGGTAGGCCATGCCGGTACCCGCGGGGATCAGGCGGCCCACGATGACGTTTTCCTTCAAGCCGCGCAGGTCGTCGCGCTTGCCCATGATGGCGGCTTCGGTCAGGACACGCGTGGTTTCCTGGAACGAAGCGGCCGAGATGAACGAATCGGTCGACAGCGAGGCCTTCGTGATACCCAGCAGCACGTTCTCGTACGAGGCGGGACGCTGGTTGTCGGCGTTGACGCGATCGTTCTCGTTCAGCATCTCGGCGCGTTCGACCTGTTCACCCGGGATGAACGAGGTGTCGCCCGGATCGACGATGTTCACGCGGCGCAGCATCTGGCGCACGATCACTTCGATGTGCTTGTCGTTGATCTTCACGCCTTGCAGGCGGTAGACGTCCTGCACTTCGTCGACGATGTAGATCGCCAGCTTCTCGATGCCCTGCAGGCGCAGGATGTCGTGGGGATCGGCCGGGCCGTCCACGATCATTTCGCCCTTGTTCACCACCTGGCCGTCGTGCACCAGCACCTGCTTTTCCTTCGGAATCAGGAACTCGTGGCTGACGCCGTCCAGGTCGGTGATGACCAGGCGCTGCTTGCCCTTGGTGTCCTTGCCGAACGAGACCGTGCCGGTGACGTCGGCGAGCATGCCGGCATCCTTGGGCGAACGGGCTTCGAACAGCTCGGCCACACGCGGCAGACCCCCGGTAATGTCGCGGGTCTTCTGCGATTCCTGCGGAATACGCGCCAGCACCTCGCCCACGCCGACCTGCTGGCCGTCGCGAACGGTGATCAGCGCGCCCACCGGGAAGGAGATGCTGACCGAGTGATCGGTACCGGCGATCTTGACTTCCTCGTTGGCGCCGTCGAGCAGCTTGACCTGCGGACGCACGGTCTGCTTGGCGCTGCCACGCGTCTTGGGCGTGATCGCGACCAGGGTCGACAGACCGGTGACTTCGTCGAGCTGACGAGCCACCGTGACGCCTTCTTCCACGTTCTCGAACTTGATCGTGCCACCGTACTCGGTGATGATCGGACGGGTCAGCGGATCCCAGCTGGCCAACTGCGCACCGGCCTTGACCGTCGCGCCGTCGCCATGCAGCAGGACCGCGCCGTACGGCACCTTGTGGCGCTCGCGCTCGCGGCCATTGTCGTCGACGATCAGGATTTCGCCCGAACGCGAGATGGCGACCTGCTCGCCCTTGCCGTTGGTCACATAGCGCATGGCGCTGGTGAAGCGCACCGTGCCATTGGACTTGGTTTCCACGCCCGAGGCCAGCGCCGCGCGCGAGGCCGCGCCACCGATGTGGAACGTACGCATCGTCAGCTGCGTGCCGGGTTCGCCGATGGACTGGGCGGCGATCACGCCGACCGCCTCGCCGACGTTGACCGGCGAACCGCGACCCAGGTCGCGGCCGTAGCACGCGGCGCACAGGCCATGGCGGGTTTCGCACCTTCACTTCGTCGATGCCCAGGCGCTCGATGGTGTCGACCGCGTCTTCGTCCAGCAGCGTGCCGGCTTCGAACACGGTTTCCTGAGTATCGGGGTTGACCACGTCGGACACCACGGTGCGGCCGAGGATACGGTCGCGCAGCGGCTCGATGACTTCACCGCCTTCGACCAGCGCCTTCATGGCGAAACCGAAGGTCGTGCCGCAATCGTCCTCGGTGATGACCAGATCCTGCGTCACGTCCACCAGACGGCGGGTCAGGTAACCCGAGTTCGCCGTCTTCAGCGCCGTATCGGCCAGGCCTTTACGCGCGCCGTGGGTCGAGATGAAGTACTGCAGTACGTTCAGGCCCTCGCGGAAGTTCGCGGTGATGGGCGTCTCGATGATGGAGCCGTCAGGCTTGGCCATCAGGCCCCGCATGCCGGCCAGCTGGCGGATCTGGGCCGCGGAACCGCGGGCGCCGGAGTCGGCCATCATGTAGATCGAGTTGAACGACTCCTGGCGGGTGGCGGTGCCGTGGCGGTCGACGACAGGCTCGGTCGAGAGCTGTTCCATCATCGCCTTGCCCACGCGGTCGCCGGCCTTGCCCCAGATGTCCACCACGTTGTTGTAGCGTTCCTGGGACGTCACCAGACCCGACGAGTACTGCTTGTCGATTTCCTTGACCTCTTTGCTCGCCTCGGCAAGGATGCCTTCCTTGGCGGACGGGATCAGCATATCGTCCATGCAGATCGAGATACCGCCGCGCGTGGCCAGGCGGAAGCCCGACTGCATCAGCTGGTCGGCGAAGATCACCGTGTCGCGCAGGCCGCAGCGGCGGAACGACTGGTTGATCAGGCGCGAGATCTCCTTCTTCTTCAGGGGCTTGTTCAGCACCGAGAAGGGCAGCCCCTTGGGCAGGATCTCCGACAGGATGGCGCGGCCGACGGTGGTCTCGAAGCGGCGCAGCACCGGCTGGTACTCGCCGTTCTCGTCACGTTCGTACTCGTTCAGGCGCACGGTGATGCGCGACTGCAGCTCGACCGCCTTGTTCTCGTAGGCGCGCATGACTTCGGACACGTCCACGAAGTGCAGGCCTTCGCCGGCACCATTCACGCGCTCGCGGGTGGCGTAGTACAGGCCCAGCACGATGTCCTGCGAAGGAACGATCGAGGGTTCGCCGTTGGCCGGGAACAGCACGTTGTTGGAGGCCAGCATCAGCGTGCGGGCTTCCAGCTGGGCTTCCAGCGACAGCGGGACGTGGACGGCCATCTGGTCGCCGTCGAAGTCGGCGTTGAACGCCGCGCAAACCAGCGGGTGCAGCTGGATGGCCTTGCCTTCGATCAGCACCGGCTCGAACGCCTGGATGCCCAGGCGGTGCAGCGTCGGCGCGCGGTTCAGCATGATCGGGTGTTCGCGGATCACCTCTTCGAGGATGTCCCACACCACCGGTTCCTGCGTTTCCACCAGCTTCTTGGCCGCCTTGATGGTCGTGGCCAGACCCATCATTTCCAGGCGGTTGAAGATGAAGGGCTTGAACAGTTCCAGCGCCATCAGCTTGGGCAGGCCGCACTGGTGCAGCTTGAGCTGCGGACCCACCACGATCACCGACCGGCCCGAGTAGTCGACGCGCTTGCCCAGCAGGTTCTGGCGGAAGCGGCCGCTCTTGCCCTTGATCATGTCGGCCAGCGACTTGAGCGGACGCTTGTTGGCGCCGGTCATGGCCTTGCCGCGGCGGCCGTTGTCCAGCAGCGAGTCGACGGCTTCCTGCAGCATGCGCTTTTCGTTGCGCACGATGATTTCAGGAGCCTTCAGTTCGAGCAGGCGCTTCAGGCGGTTGTTGCGGTTGATGACCCGGCGATACAAGTCGTTCAGGTCGGACGTGGCGAAGCGGCCGCCATCCAGCGGCACCAGCACGGGCAGCACTTCCAGGATCATCCAGTCGGCCTTGATGCCGGATTTCTGGAAGCCCTCCAACACCTTCAGGCGCTTGGAGATCTTCTTGATCTTGGCATCCGAGCTGGTGGCCTGGAGGTCGGCGCGCAGCGTCTCGATCTCGCGGTTGATGTCGATCGTGCGCAGCAGTTCGCGCACGGCCTCGGCACCCATCACCGCCCGGAAATCGTCGCCGTACTCTTCGGTCTTGGCCAGGAAGTCGTCTTCCGACATGATCTGGGCGCGCTTGAGCGGCGTCATGCCCGGATCGATGACGCAGTAGGCTTCGAAGTACAGCACGCGCTCGATGTCGCGCAGCGTCATGTCCAGGACCATGCCCAGGCGCGACGGCAGCGACTTCAGGAACCAGATGTGAGCGACCGGGCTGGCCAGCTCGATATGGCCCATGCGCTCGCGGCGAACCTTGGCCAGCGTGACTTCCACGCCGCACTTCTCGCAGATCACGCCGCGGTGCTTCAGGCGCTTGTACTTGCCGCACAGGCACTCGTAGTCCTTGATCGGCCCGAAGATCTTGGCGCAGAACAGCCCGTCGCGTTCGGGCTTGAACGTGCGATAGTTGATCGTCTCCGGCTTCTTGACTTCGCCGAACGACCACGACCGGATCTTCTCCGGCGACGCGATGCCAATGCGAATGGCGTCGAACTGTTCTTCCTGCGTAACCTGCTTGAACAGATCCAATAGCGCTTTCATGGCGACTCCTATCAGTTACGCTCGAGGTCCATGTCGATCCCGAGCGACCGGATTTCCTTGACCAGCACGTTGAACGACTCGGGCATGCCGGCGTCGATCACGTGGTCGCCCTTGACGATGTTCTCGTACACCTTGGTACGGCCGTTCACGTCGTCGGACTTCACGGTCAGCATTTCTTGCAGCACGTACGAAGCGCCGTAGGCTTCCAGCGCCCACACTTCCATTTCCCCGAAGCGCTGGCCGCCGAACTGCGCCTTGCCGCCCAGCGGCTGCTGGGTCACCAGCGAGTACGGGCCGGTCGAGCGGGCGTGCATCTTGTCGTCGACCAAGTGGTGCAGCTTCAGCATGTGCATGTAGCCGACCGTGACCGGACGCTCGAACATCTCGCCGGTGCGGCCGTCGTACAGGTAGGCCTGGGTCTTGGAGTTGGTCAGCTTGAGGCTCTCGGCCAGTTCGTCCGGATAGGCCAGGTCGAGCATCGCGCGGATGTCGTTTTCCGAGGCGCCGTCGAACACCGGCGTCGCGAACGGCACGCCGTTGCGCAGGTTCTGCGCCAGCTCGATCACCGCGTCGTCATCCAGCTCTTCCAGGCGGGCTGCCGTGCCGGTGGTGTTGTAGACCTTGCCGACGAACTCGCGCACCTTGGCCACTTCGACCTTGCGCGCTTCGGCCAGCATTTCGTTGAAGCGCTGGCCCAGGCCCTTTGCGGCCCAGCCCAGGTGCACTTCCAGAACCTGGCCCACGTTCATCCGCGAGGGCACGCCCAGCGGGTTCAGCACGATGTCGACGGGGGTGCCGTCGGCCATGTGCGGCATGTCTTCCACCGGGGTGATCTTCGAGACCACGCCCTTGTTGCCGTGACGGCCGGCCATCTTGTCGCCGGGCTGCAGGCGGCGCTTGACGGCCAGGTAGACCTTGACCATCTTGAGCACGCCCGGGGGCAGCTCGTCGCCCTGGGTCAGCTTCTTGCGCTTCTCTTCGAACGCGAGGTCGAACTGGTGGCGCTTCTGCTCGATCGACTCCTTGGCCTGCTCGAGCGCGGTGGCCGCGCCTTCGTCGGCCAGACGGATGTCGAACCACTGCCAGCGGTCCAGCTCGGCCAGGTAGGACTTGGCGATCGCCGCGCCCTTGGCCAGCTTGCGCGGGCCGCCGTTGACGACCTTGCCGACCAGCGACTTCTCGATACGGTCGAAGGTATCGTTTTCCACGATACGCAGCTGGTCGTTCAAGTCCTGGCGATAGCGCTTGAGTTCATCGTCGATGATGGACTGGGCGCGCTTGTCGCGCACGATGCCTTCGCGCGTGAACACCTGCACGTCGATGACGGTGCCGACCATGCCCGAGGGCACGCGCAGCGAGGTGTCCTTCACGTCGGAGGCTTTTTCGCCGAAGATCGCGCGCAGCAGCTTCTCTTCCGGGGTCAGCTGGGTTTCGCCCTTGGGCGTGACCTTGCCGACCAGCACGTCGCCGGCCTCGACTTCGGCGCCGATGTAGACGATGCCGGATTCGTCCAGGCGGTTCAGTTGGCCTTCGGACAGGTTGCTGATGTCGCGCGTGATTTCTTCCGAACCCAACTTGGTGTCGCGGGCGACGACCGTCAGTTCCTCGATGTGGATGGAGGTGTAGCGGTCATTGGCCACCACGCGCTCCGACATCAGGATCGAGTCCTCGAAGTTGTAGCCGTTCCAGGGCATGAACGCGACCAGCATGTTCTGGCCCAGGGCGAGTTCGCCCAGGTCGCTGGAGGCACCATCGGCCAGCACGTCGCCCCGGGCGATGATGTCGCCGCGGCGCACGATCGGGCGCTGGTTGATGTTGGTGTTCTGGTTGGAACGGGTGTACTTGATCAGGTT
>Ga0207420_1001795_pt1 | contig 12042 bp, 8 predicted proteins | sample ThiBio_inoc_biof_FD_183941 | JGI IMG/M metagenome (GOLD analysis project Ga0207420, IMG submission 183941) | Wastewater bioreactor microbial communities from Cape Town, South Africa - Thiocy_inoc_biof (SPAdes) | ecosystem: Engineered > Bioremediation > Thiocyanate > Unclassified | place: South...
CCCCGCCAATATTAAAGGATAAAGAAGTAGACTTCGATAAACTAAAATCAAGATTCGTACGGTAATTGAAACGATCGTTTGTAAAGCGGGAGTCTATATGGCCCTGTTTTTTCCCTTCAAAGAAAGAACCTTGTCCTGTATAGCCCAATGAAGCAAAATATTTCACAAAACTTGTTCCACCCGATACATTAATATTAGCTGTTGTAGAGGGGGCAAAAGGACGGGTCACAAGGTCAAACCAGTTTACATTAGGATACCTCAATGCATTCAACCGTGAAGATGGATTCCGGTATTCCTCCAGTACCGACTGGGGTATCAGTTCTGTGAACTGTTGTTCATTCATACGGGCTACATTCAACATATTCATGGTAGTATAGGAATCGATATGATCAGGTATACGGGTTGCCCTGTCCATACCGGTAGATACCGCAACATTCAGCTTGGGTTTGCCTTCTCTTCCCCTTTTGGTTGTAACAATCACAACCCCATCTGCTCCTTTCGCTCCGAACACAGCAGTAGCCGAGGCATCTTTCAAAACGGAAAAAGATTCAATTTCATTCGGATCCAAATCCTTGAAATCCCGTTCCACACCATCGACAAGCGCCAAAGGGGAAGAACCGTTCCAACTGGAAAGACCTCGAATGACAATCTCCGCATTATCATTCCCCGGTTCACCGGATTGTTGCATGGTCAGTACCCCTGATAACTTTCCCGCAATCGCATTGGTGATATTGGTGCTCCCCGATTGCACCAACGCTTTATTATCAATCTGGGATACGGCACCCACCAATGTCTCTCTTTTCTGAACCCCATAACCGACAACTACCACATCTTCCAAAACCTGTTCGTCTTCTTGTAAGCGGACAATCATATTGCGTTGTTTTCCCACAGTTATCTCCTGTGTCATAAAACCAACGAAAGAAAATTGAAGAATAGCAGCCTCATTGGGCACCATAATGGAGAAAGATCCGTCGATATCGGTAATTTGCCCTCTGGTAGTACCTTTTACCACAATACTTACGCCAGGCAGTATATCTCCGGTATTATCCAATACTGTACCGGTAATAGTAAGTTCTGACTGTTCCACCGCAAGAATTGCTTTCTCAAGGCTCCTCCTGCTCACTACAATTTGCCGGTCGGAGATTTGATATACATATCCGGTATTTTCAAACAGTTGGGTTAATACCGACTCTATATCTCTATTCTTCACTCGAATAGACACTTTTTGCTTTGTATCAATATCTGCATTCTTATAGAAGAATATAAATTCACTTTTCCTCTCGATTTCAGAGAAAACATCCTTCAAGGTAACATTCTCCACATCCAACGAGATCATTTTGCTTTGAGAATAAATACTTGTAGCACTACATAAATTGATAGTGAAAAACAGCAAAAAAAGTATCAAACCCATCACTCGAACGTAGTTAAAACTAATAATTTTTTTTACCATACAATTACAACAATAGATTGGTTAATTTAACACACTAGATTTTCAGTCCCAATGAACAATGGTATTACAATATCATTTGGTCTACATTTTATTCTCTTTTATCTTTCATTCATTCTAATCATTTAAAAGTTAGTAACTATAATAAACAACACTCTCTATTTCAATTTGGAAATCATATACTTTCCATCCTCTTCTATATAGGATATAGGCAAAGAGAACGAAATATTATTAAATATTTCAGATAGATTGTCTTTTAAATCAAGTTTTCCCGAGAACATGACTCCACTAATCGAAGGTTCACAACTGATTTCTGTCCCGTAATATCTCGAAAGCCGTTGGAGAATACTTCCCAGACCCTCATCCTGACAATAGTAAATTCCGTTTATCCATGATATGTATTTTTCTGTATCTACTGTTTGTACCTGGCTTTGCCCATCTTGAACAGTATACATCTGATCGGGACTCAACCGGGTGATATTGGTCTCCATCTTGGATTTAATCTGTACAGATCCGGAAACCAATACTATTTTCTTTTCATTATCAGCATCATAGGCCATAACATTGAATTTCGTCCCCAATACCTGTACATCCAGATCCTTTGTTTTGACAATAAAAGGACGTTGTGCATCCGCCACTACATCTATATAAATTTCCCCATCCACAAATATCTCTCTCGAATCTTCAGCAAAAGCAACCGGATAAATAAGACGCGTATCCGAGTTCACCCAGACCTTCGTTCCATCCGATAAATTCAAGACACTTCTTTTACCTAATGGGACTATCAGCTGGTTGAAGCCAGTAGTTTCATCCTGAGCGATGGCCTTTTTATCAACAATAATACCCGTTGTATCATAGGTTATGATTGTTTCTTCCCGTTCCAGCAGAATAGTTTGCTTATCAGATAGGACCAACTGTATTTCAGTGGCTTTATTCCTGGATCTGGTCATATCGGCAAACGACTCAATATCAGGTTTTAACTCCGGCACTTCTTTCTTTTTCATTACCCAAAAGGGTATAACCATTAACAAAACGACACATGCTGCAGCGCTAACGCCCCAATACGACAATTGAGGAATACGTTTTTTACGGTTTATTTTTTGATGAATAGATTTTCTTATTTGTTCAGCGCTTTGGGGTGATAAAATATAATTATAAGCATTGATCGATTCTATACAATCTTTTGCCGCAGTATAGTTTTCTATATTTTCATTCCGTTCACAGAACTTATTCCAGTAAACTAAAGTTTCGGGTGTTGGATTTTTTATTGAAGAGATAAAAAAATCATCCTGAAGAAAGTCCTCAAATGAAAATTCAACATATTTTTTATGTAATATATGATTAGCCATTTTTTCTTTAATTATAGTTTAGACAATTATGTTAATTATTTATACTCACTTTTTAGGAAAATAGTGTTTTTTTATTTTTTTTATCGCACGTTGCAATGTATTTTGTATGGACTGGTACTTAACTCCCGTTTGCAGGCTTATATCTTCCAAACTTAAGCCTTCTACATACCGGTAAAGAATGACTTTCCTCTGTTGAGGGGTAAGAAGATTCATCATTGCATCTATTTTATTCTGTTTCTGTAATTCCTCTTCTTTATATAAGATATCAGGTTCAACCATACCTTCATCAAATGTCACCTCCGAAACATCCATAGATTTAAGATAAAATTTTTCCCGGTTCAAAGAATTTATCATCCTGTTCTTTAATGCTACACGCAGATACGACCCTATATTAGACACATGACATAAGTGTGTTCGTGCACAATACAACTTAACAAATACATCTTGAATACAATCCTTAAGTAACTCTTTGTCGGCAGTGAGTTGTAATCCGTACATAAAAAGAGTCTGTACATACTGGCTATATAGCAGGTCAAAAGATTCATTATCACCGGCAAGAAATCTCCTCCAAATCCTATCAAGCTCTACATTAGATTCTCTTTCTCCATCCATAACTCTCAGAAATTATATAATAGATTTCACACTTGATAATTATCAAAATATACTCTTTTTCAAAAGTTTACAATACATATATAAATAATTTTTGTTGATAGACTATATAATATAGCTATCCACATAGTTCTCATGTTCCTTGAGAACTTTATCCCAATTACTATCACTACTTCTACTGGATGTAGAATTTGCTGTATCTGAGTCATTACAATCTGTTTTAAAGCCATTGTCAATGAGTTCAAATGATACTGATTTACTGAAAATTGATTCACCAAGTCCTTTCTTATCTATGCCAAATAGTAATACTAATGTCATAAAACATAGACTTTTCATCATAAGATTTGTTATTTTGTGTTCTTCTCAGTCTTATTAGAAGAGTTATTAAATAAAGAAGGCGTAAGACTGTTAGACTTATATCAAGTATGGGTTCTGGACAACCCTGTGTTGATTATAAGAAAAGCAGCTCACGCCTTTGGTCGTCTATGTAACTATACACATGCAAACCAAAGGAGAACGTCTTTATCTTTTTTCCTCAACACAGTTTAAATTGTCCAGATTCACACTTGAGAAAAAGCTCTAAACGCTTCCTATAAATATGTCGTCCAAAAGGACAATTACAAATGTACTAAAACTTTCTATAATTACTAACGAAATGATAAATACCAATTATACCTCGTTTTGATTGTGACCAAAAGCCTTCAATTCCATTAGTATGATATCTTTCTTTAAGACTTCCGAGACAGGTCGAAGAAATAATAGCCCACTTGTTAGCATTTTGTGCCAGTAATAAATGGGGCATATTAATAGGAATAGATGTAATTTGCGATGGTGGCTGCATCGCTGTCAAGCAACTCCATAACTCAATGCAACGAACATCTTCCCATTCATTGACAAAAAAGCGCTGTTCGTTGATTGTTTTAACATCTGCAATAGATTGTCATTATATTTGCATCGAATTATCAATATAATAAATAACAATGCAACATGAAGAAGAAAAATTTACTGCTGATAGTGTATCTGAGTCTCGCCGTACTGATAATGTACGCTTGCAGTACAGATGATATAGATGAATTGGATCCGGGGGAGACGGAACAGGCAGAAACGGAAGATCCTGAAGTACCTGAAGATACGGGTGACACGGAAGACGATGACCTTAATCCGAACTCCCAGACTGTTAGTTATGAGAATGCTGTCTTGATTGCGTTCTCCACAAGTGGCGCAACGGTCACCAATCCGTTTGAGAATAATGGAGTAACGGTAGAAAACAACAATGGACACATTGCCATTACTTCCACACTTGCCGAAACAGAATTGAATTATGTCCTTTCGGGAATAATCGCTGACGGGTCGGTGAAAATATATGGTGAGAAAAAGTTCGGGCTTATATTGAATGGGGTCGGGATAACCAATCCCACCGGTGCCGCCATCAATGTCCAAAACAAGAAGAAATGCACCGTGACCCTTGTGGATAAAACCAATAACCGGCTTATCGACGGGTCGACATATACCTACACTGACGGGGAAGACATGAAAGCTACATTCTTCAGCGAAGGCAACGTCGTGGTTGAAGGAAACGGCAGCCTTGAAATCCGCGGGAAGAACAAGCATGCGCTTGCCACGGATGGAGCACTGACGATGACAGCAGGGACTATCAATATCAAGGAGGCTGCCAGTGACGGGATTCATACGAATGACGAAATAACTATTTCGGGCGGAACCCTTTCGGTACGGTCTGTAGGTGACGGGATACAAAGTGAGAGTACAGAATCGCCCGTCTCTATTACAGGCGGCGAAAAAGGCCATGCCATCAAAACGGAACATAATGTGGAGATCGAATCCACCGGAACGATCGACATCACCACTTACGGTGCAGCTTCAAAAGGCATCAAACCTACCGGAGATGCCACCATCCGTAAAGGGAGTATCACCATCAATACTGCCGGAAATGCTATCTGGGATACAAGTGAACTGGATATCTCATCAGCGGCAGGCGTTAAGTGTGATGGCAATTTCCTCATGGAGGACGGAACCCTTACGATATTGAGCACTGGCAAAGGAGGCAAAGGCATCAATGCCGATGGCACACTCATCATCAACGGAGGTACTGTAACAGTTACTACAACAGGTGATCAATATGTGTACAACAGCAGCAATGACACGGCTGCCAAAGCGATAAAAAGTGACGGGAACCTGACAATCAACGGAGGCACTGTCAAGATACGCACATCCAAGACCGAGGCAGAAGGATTAGAGAGCAAAGCCACTCTTACCATAACCGGTGGAGAAGTAGATATTGAAGCTTACGATGATGCTATCAACGCAACCACACATATACAGATAGACGGAGGAAATATATATTGTAACAGTACCACCAACGATGCTATCGACTCAAACGGCACGCTTACGGTAACCGGAGGGGTCATCATTGCAGCCGGGGCCACACAGCCTGAATCGGGATTTGACTGTGACAACAGCCGCTTCACGATTACCGGAGGCACGCTCATCGGTATCGGGGGAGATACCAGCACTCCTACCGCCAATTATTGCACCCAACGCTCTTTGATTTTCAACTCCTCCACATCCAATATCCAATATGTACGAATTGAAACCACTTCAGGTGGTAAGGAGGTATTGACGTTCAAACTGCCGAAAACTTATTCTTCGAGAATGACGATGCTTTTCAGTAGTGCAAACCTTGCCGCAAGTACCGGCTATACGATTTACACTGGTGGCAGCATTTCAGGCGGTACTAATTTTCATGGCTTATACACCAATGCGACTTACACCAAAGGTAGCTCTGCCGGTACATTCACTACCGGATCAGCCGCCGGTGCCGTAACTACCGTAGGGACATCCCAGGGAGGCGGAGGGGGCCGTTAGTAAGATAATTTGTTAATAGATTTCATAAGTAAGCATATAATACCACTGTTATGCTATCTTTGCGTAACGGTGGTATTGCTTTTAAACCGAGGCAAAACACAAATGATCAAGAGAAAACAATATATACTCGAAAACCTGATATATGCTGTTATATGGCTTATCATGTTTATCATACCTTTGGCCGGTTACAGCTTTGAGGGGAGTATCCATTGGAACGATGTGAGAAAATTCTGGGTACGGCTACTGCCGTTTGTCATACTTTTTCTCCTGAACAACTATCTGTTAATTCCCAAATTCCTGTTCCGGAAAAAATATCTGTTGTATATCGGGTTGTTGCTCCTGTCCATTCTTTTCCTGTTTATCGCCGGGCCGATAGTGACAGAAAGCCTGAATCCCGGTTCATATCCGAAAAAAGAGCAGATTTTCAGGAAAAATGACGGGAATCATCCCGGACCTCCTCCTCCCCCCGGTGACCGGAAAAAGGGCCCTCCATTGATGCAATTTCCCAAAAGATGGGGACCCTACCTCAACGGATTGCTGATGGCGATATTGGTGTCAGGATTCAACATCGCGATAAGCCTGCTTTTCAAGTCGATTAAAGATGCCAAACAACTCGATGAACTTGAAAAACGTACACTGCGCACCGAACTGAACTATCTGAAAGCCCAGATAAATCCCCATTTTTTCATGAATACCCTCAATAATATTCATGCGCTGATAGACATCGACGGAACCAAGGCAAAGCGGACGGTAGTCGAACTGTCCAAACTGATGCGATATGTTTTGTATGAGGCCGAGAAACCGCTGATCACATTGGATAAAGAGGTGGAATTTATAGAAAACTACATAGCGCTCATGCGGATACGGTATACAGAAGATGTGGAGATAACTTCCATATATCCTCAGGCTATCCCCTATATCCAGATACCGCCGCTACTCCTGATCACATTGATAGAAAATGCCTTCAAGCATGGAATTAACATAAACGGCAAATCGTATATCCATTCGCAGATGACCATTGAAGACGAACATCTTCTCTATTCCGTGGTAAATACTTTGCCCACGGATCCCATATCCACAACAGGCATGGGACTGGATAATTTGCGAAAGCGACTGGAACTGCTTTTTGGAAAGGACAACTATATGCTGGAGACGTACGCCGGTAACGGAGTGTTTATAGCGAACCTCAATATTCCCGTGAAAACATGAAGATCAAATGCATAGCGATAGATGATGAGCCCCTGGCACTCCAGCAATTATCAAGATATATACTTGATACGGAATTTCTTGAACTGGCGGGATCGTTCCGTAACGCTTTAGTGGCAGGAAAATGGCTTTCCGAAAATAAAGCCGATGCAATTTTCGTGGACATAGAGATGCCGGGGATCAATGGGTTGGATTTTATACGGGAGATGAATCAAAAACCATTGGTTGTGTTTACCACAGCCCATTCCGAATATGCATTGGAAGGATTCAAGGTAGATGCCACCGATTACCTTTTGAAGCCGATCGGCTATCGGGATTTTCTGCATTCAGCGGAGAAAGTGTATCGCCAGTTTCTCTTAATACAGGGGGCAGCTATAGGACAAGGCAATAAACATATCATTTTCGTCCGGTCGGAATATAAAACAATTCCCCTTGCCATCGAAGACATCATTTTCATCGAAAGCCAGAGTGAATATGTACGTATATTTTCACATGAGAAAAGACCTATTATGACACTTGGCAGTCTAAAATCGTATCAGGAGATGTTATCTCCCCGTTTATTCCTGCGTGTGCACCGTTCCTTTATCGTTAATCTTTCTTCCATAAAATCCATCGGCAACAAACAGATACTACTTACCAACGATATGCGCATACCTGTGGGCAAACTATACGAACCTGACCTGAAAAAACATATCAATGAGAATATTCACAGAAAATGAAAAAGTGCCATCCGATAACTTCCGGCGACACTTTTTTTATTTGATATTGCTATAAATTTATTTTTCGTTCGAGAATGAATACGGGAAATCAGACTCCTTTGTACCGCGCATTTTATTAGGGGTTGCGGACATAGAAAAGTCAATCTTCGCTCCGTTCATCAACTGATCATGGGTGAAGTAATTTTTGGTGTATTCCTTTCCATTCACTTTGATATCGGAGACATATCTCGTTTCACAAGTGTTATCCGGCGCGTTGATCTCAATGGTCTTTCCGTTTTCCAGATGAACGGTCATCTTCTTGAACAAAGGGGATCCGATCACATATTGGTCGGTACCGGGGCAAACCGGGTAAAATCCAAGGGAAGAGAAGACATACCACGCCGAGGTCTGGCCATTGTCCTCATCACCGCAGTAACCGTCGGGATTGGGGCTATAGAGTTTATCGAGCACCTCACGTATCCAATACTGTCCTTTCCACGGTTCACCCGCATAATTATAGAGATAGAGCATGTGCTGGATAGGCTGGTTACCATGTGCATACTGCCCCATATTCATCACCTGCATTTCACGGATCTCATGGATCGGAAAACCATAATAGCTATCATCAAAAATGGGAGGAATCACAAATATGGAGTCGAGCATATTCACAAACTCCTTCTTGCCGCCCATCAGGTCGATCAATCCCTGCGGATCATGGAAAACCGACCAGGTGTAGTGCCAGCTGTTTCCCTCCGTGAAGGCATCTCCCCATTTCAGGGGGCTGAAAGGGGATTGGAATGAACCATCCTTGTTACGGCCGCGCATCAGTTTATATTCCGGCGAATAGAGGTTACGGTAGTTCTGACTCCGTTTGGCGAAGCGGTCGATCTCCTCCTGGGGGCGGTTCAACTCCTTCGCCAGTTTGTAGATCGTCCAGTCGGCATAGGCATACTCCAGCGTGCGGGCGGCATTTTCATGAATACCCACATCATAGGGAACATAACCCAACGTATTATAATATTCATGGCCGTAACGTCCCGTGGCCGTAATCTTGGGATGCACATTCTCAGTACCGTGTAACATCGCCTCATAGAGCGTCCCGATATCATATCCGCGCAACCCTTTCAGGTAAGCATCGGCCACTACCGAAGCCGAATTATTACCGATCATGCTCTGCCTGTGCCCGGGGCTTGCCCATTCAGGCAGGAAGCCACTTTCCTTGTAGGTATTCACCCATGCTTGCTGTATCTCCACGTTTACCGAGGGATAAACCAGGTTCAACAAGGGAAATAGTGCACGGAATGTATCCCATACACCGGTGTCGGTGTACATATAGCCGGGAAGGATTTTTCCGTTATAGGGACTGTAATGCATGATATTTCCCTGTCCGTCTATCTCATAAAATTTGCGGGGAAAAAGGGTAGAACGATAAAGGGTTGAATAGAAGGTACGCTGTTGGTCAAGGTCACCCCCTTCAATTTCTATTTTACCCAGTACCTCGTTCCAGGCATCACGTCCTTCCTGCTTCACGGTTTCAAAATCTTTTCCGGTCACCTCTCTCAGGTTTTGCCATGCCTGTTCGTAGCTGATAAAAGAAGAGGCTACCCGGGCAATCACTTTCTCACCTTTTTGAGTAGTAAACCCAATGAAAGCACCGGTATGATCGGCTTCCGCCTTATTTCCCTGTTTCTGGATCTTACCATCTTTTACTACCTGCTTATATTGGAACGGTTTATCGAATACCACTACAAAATAATTTTTGAAGTTTTCGGGTACGCCTCCACTGTTTCGCGTAGTATAACCAATGATGGCATTCTTTTCGGGTAGGATTTCTACTCCCGATCCCCTGTCAAATGCGTCGACCAGCACATAGGCTTTGTCCGTTTCAGGGAATGTAAACCGAAAAATAGCAGCCCGTTCGGTAGGAGTGATCTCCGCTTCAATATCATAATCGGCAAGATAGACACTATAATAATAGGGTTTGGCAACTTCGGCCTTGTGGGAATACCAGCTGGCCCGCTTTTCCTGGTCGAACTCCATCGTGTCCGTCATCGGAAAAATGGAAAACTGTCCGTAATCATTGTTCCAGGGGCTCGGTTGATGGGTTTGCTTAAACCCGTTCAATTTGTAATCGGTATATACATATTGCCATCCATCGCCGATCTTGCGGGTCTGGGGTGTCCAGAAGTTCATTCCCCAGGGAACTGCTATGGCCGGATAGGTATTGCCATTTGAAAGAGAGAACTCTGATAAAGTCCCCATCAGAATATTCACATAATCAACCGGAGCACTCTTCGGCTGGGGTGCTGCGCTTATGGAAAAAACCACAGACAGCGACAAAGCTGTTACAATAACAAATAGTTTCCTTTTCATTCTTTTTTATAGATTATCTTGCTATATCGAATTGACTAAATCCATTTTGCCTTCACGTTCAAGATCCACGATCAATTCTCCGAACAGGGTATTTACCCATGCAAACCATTTCCGACTAAACCGGGTAGGATCATCCTTATGGAATGACTCATGCATAAAGCCCGTATCGCCATCGGTATCGCGCAACATCCGCAGACAATCCCGGATCTCGTCATCACTATTACTGGTCTGTGCACGCATGATAATGCTCATTGGCCAAATCATGTCATATCCGATATGAGGACCTCCAATCCCCTCTCCTGCCGTACCTTTAAAGAAGTAGGGGTTATCTTCGCTCCAAATTAGTTTACGCGTATTCTGATAGATGGGATCATCCTGTGCCACACCGTCCAGATAAGGCAATGCCAGCAAGCTGGGTATATTGGAATCATCCATTAAATAGGCATTACCAAAACCATCCACTTCAAAAGCATATACTTTCCCATACCTGGGGTGTTCTACAACAGCATATTGCTGAAGTGCATTGCTTACCTCGTCGGCCAACGCCTTGCTTTCAGTTGCCAGTGCGTTATCACCGACAACTTTCTCAGCAATCTCAGCGATCTGATTCAGCGAGGTGACAGCAAAAAAGTTGGATGGAACAAGGAACTGGAAGGTAGTGGCATCGTCCGACGGGCGGAATGTGGAAACGATCAGTCCCACCGGTCTGACCGGATTACCGTATCCGTCATTGTTGACAGTATCCAATTGACGTTCCGTTACCCGTTGAAATTTATAGGGTCCAAGACCCTCTTTTCGTTGCTGTTCTTTGAATGTCCTGATCACGAGCGCCATAGCCTTTTTCCAATCGGCATCGAAGACGGAAGTGTCACCCGTGATTTTCCAGTAGTTATAAGCAAGTCTCACCGGATAGCAGAGCGAGTCGATTTCCCATTTACGCTCATGCAACATGGGATTCATATCGGTACGATCCTTCCTCCACTCACCATTCGGATTGGGATTGGCATAAAAGGCATTGGCATAAGGATCTATAAGGATACATTGCGTTTGCCGATTGATAACTCCTGCGATCAATTGTTTCAATTTTGCATCGGATCTGGTAAGCGATACGTAAGGCCATACCTGCGCCGATGAATCGCGAAGCCACATGGCATCGATATCACCGGTAATTACGAAAGTATCCGGTTTACCATTCTTCGTACTGAAAGTTACCGTTGTATCCAATGTATTCGGAAAGCAATTTTCAAACATCCATGCCAGTTTAGGATCCTTTATTTTTGATTTTACCTTTGTAATGGTCTGTTCTACTGCTGTTGAAGTAAAATGCCGGGCAATGGGTTCCGGCCGGTTGGTAACAAATTTACTCTTCATATCAGTTCCTCTTACCGCTGAGGAAGCCCATTCAGGGTTTACAGCTAATACTGTTAATCCTACGGCGGTTTTTTTAATGAAATTTCTACGCGTGGTCATAATTTAT